>Ga0208554_1000146_pt1 | contig 12248 bp, 12 predicted proteins | sample Colrivmet1371B02_FD_187628 | JGI IMG/M metagenome (GOLD analysis project Ga0208554, IMG submission 187628) | Estuarine microbial communities from the Columbia River estuary - metaG 1371B-02 (SPAdes) (version 2) | ecosystem: Environmental > Aquatic > Marine > Intertidal zone > Estuary | place...
TGATGGAAAAGAAGCCCCCAAGGCTGGTGACGATGTTCGATCTGTCGTTCAGGTGGGTGCGTACGCCGATCTGGCCAAGGCCAAGGAGGCGCGTGCCAAGCTTGAAAGTGCGGGCTTTAAAACGTATACCCAAGAAATAGACACCAAAGACGGCAAACGCATTCGTGTTCGAGTGGGCCCTTTCGCGACCAAAGAAGAGGCAGACAAAACAGCGGAAAAGATTCGCAAATTGAACTTGCAGACTTCGGTGTTAAAGCTCTAAGGCTAGCGAATCCATGGCCTCCACCGATTGGATCCTTATCGCAGTGCTTGCTGCATCCATGTTACTCGGTGCATGGCGTGGCTTGGTCTACGAAGTTCTTTCAGTCATGGGTTGGATTGCTGCGTTTTTACTGGCGCAGTGGTTTGCGCCAGATGTGGCAGAACAGTTGCCGATGCAGAACTCTGGCGAAACCCTGCGCTATGCAGCTGCATTTGTGTTGGTCTTCATTGCCAGTATTTTTCTAGCAGGTTTAATTTCTGCGCTCATGAAAAAAATCATTTCTGTGGTTGGACTTCGGCCAGTTGATCGAATTCTGGGCGCCATTTTTGGTGTGTTTCGCGGCTTGATTTTGTTGTTGGCCTTAAGCGTTGTGGTTCACATGACCGCTTTGCAAGAAAGTGATTGGTGGCTGGAGTCACAAGGCGGGCCCGTGCTGATGACTTTGCTCAAAGGCTTGCGTCCCATCTTGCCTGAAAAATTTGGGGCTTATTTGCCCGACTGAATGGATTGACCTATGTGTGGAATTGTTGGCGTTGCAAGCAACGCGCCTGTGAATCAACTGATCTATGACGCTTTGTTGTTGTTGCAGCATCGCGGGCAAGATGCTGCAGGTATCGTCACGCAGATTGACCGAAAATTTCACATGCACAAAGCCAAAGGCATGGTGAAAGATGTTTTTAGAACTCGCAACATGCGCTCTCTGCCTGGCAACTGTGGCTTAGGCCAAGTTCGTTATCCCACTGCCGGCAATGCATTCAGCGAAGAGGAAGCCCAGCCTTTTTATGTGAACGCACCCTTTGGCCTTGTGCTGGTGCACAACGGCAATTTGACCAATGCCAAGGCCTTGAAGGCAGAACTCTTTTCAACCGATCATCGCCATATTAATACCGAGAGTGACTCTGAAGTTTTGCTCAATGTGCTGGCGCACGAGTTGGAAAAAACAACACGTGGCTTGCCTTTAACGCCGGCCGATGTTTTCAAAGCTGTGCAAGGTGTGCATCTCCGCGTGAAGGGCTCCTATGCCGTCATTGCCTTGATTGCAGGCCACGGACTCTTGGCCTTTAGAGATCCTTTTGGCATTCGACCCTTGTGCATTGGCAAGGGCAAAGATGGCACTTACATGCTGGCCAGTGAGTCAGTCGCGCTTGAAGGAACAATGCATCAGTTTGTGCGCAACATTGCGCCCGGTGAAGCGGTGTTCATTGACATGGCCACCAAGCTTCACAGCCAACAATGTGCCGATGCACCCAGCTTAAACCCTTGCATTTTTGAATTCGTTTATTTGGCCAGGCCTGACTCTACGATGGACGGCATTTCTGTTTATCAGGCGCGTTTGAACTTGGGAGAAACATTGGCCAAGCGAGTCATTTCTACCGTACCCCCTAGCGACATCGATGTGGTCATTCCCATTCCTGAATCCAGTCGACCCAGCGCTGCCCAACTTGCGCAATTGCTAGGTCTTCCGTATCGCGAAGGCTTTGTCAAAAATCGGTATGTGGGCAGAACCTTCATCATGCCTGGGCAGGCTGTTCGCAAGAAATCGGTGCGACAAAAACTGAATGTCATTGCCAGTGAATTCAAAGGCCGCAATGTGTTGCTGGTTGATGACTCCATTGTGCGCGGCACCACAAGCCGTGAAATTGTGCAGATGGCGCGAGAGGCTGGTGCACGCAAGGTTTACATGGCCAGTGCAGCCCCGCCAGTGCGTTATCCAAATATCTATGGCATTGACATGCCCACCAAAGACGAGCTGGTTGCGCACAATAAATCGGTCGATGAAATTCGACAAATCATCGACTGCGATGCACTCATTTACCAAGATGTAGACGCCATGAAACTGGCTGTGGCCGGCGCTGTTTTGCCCGGATTTCCTAAGGTACATGGCTTCGATGCTTCTTGCTTTGACGGTATCTATGTCACTGGCGATGTCTCCGATGAAGACATTGAACGCTTGAACGAAAATCGGCCTTCTCAACAAGATGAGTTTGAAGCCGATTCCGACCGTTCGCGCTTGGCTTTGCCAAATGCCAGTTAAGAACAATTTTAAAAAATCCATTTTCGAAAATGATTTGAGTCCGACATGAGCCAACATCCATTGCCCGACAATCTCCACATCGATACTTTGGCTGTCAGGGCCGCAGTCGACCGCAGCCAGTATGGTGAAAATTCTGAGGCGATGTACCTCACCAGCGGATACGTTCAACCCGATGCCGAAACAGCGGCGCGCCGCTTTGCGGGTGAGGAAGAGGGTTACACCTATGGGCGTCTTGGCAACCCAACTGTGGCCAGCATGGAAATGCGCTTGGCGGCCCTCGAGGGTGCAGAGGCATGTATTGCCACGTCGACTGGCATGTCTGCCATTTTGCTCATGTGCTTGGGTTTGCTTAAGAGTGGTGATCATGTTATTTGCTCCCATTCTTTGTTTGGCGCCACCATCAAATTGATTGGCAGTGAATTTTCCAAGTTTGGTGTGAAAACCACTTTTGTCTCTCAAACTCAGGTCGCGGAATGGAAAGCGGCCATGCAACCGAATACTCGTTTGTTGTTTGCTGAGGCACCCACCAACCCCCTCACTGAGGTGTGCGACATCAAGGCCTTGGCAGAAATTGCACATGCTGGCAACGCATTGCTGGTCGTTGACAATTGTTTTGCGACACCTATTTTGCAACGGCCACTTGCGATGGGTGCCGATTTGATCGTTCACTCCGGCACCAAATATTTAGATGGTCAAGGTCGGGTCATGGCTGGCGCATTGTGCGGCTCCAAGGCATTGATTGACGATGTCTTTGGCCCAGTCATGAGAAGTGCAGGCATGACCTTGTCGCCCTTTAATGCTTGGGTGGTTTTAAAGGGCTTGGAGACTTTGGGTATTCGCATGAAAGCCCAATCCGAGCAGGCCATGGCATTTGCGCAGTGGTTGGAAGCGCAGCCGCAAGTTGCTCGTGTTTATTATCCTGGCTTAAAGAGTCACCCCCAGCACGCATTGGCCATGGCCCAGCAATCAGGCATGGGCGGTGCTGTGCTTTCATTTGAGGTCAAAGCGCAATCTCCTGAACAGGGCCGCGAGAATGCTTTTAAAGTCATGAACGCCATGCGAACTGTGTCTTTGTGCACCAATTTAGGTGACGTCAAAACATTGGTGGCACATCCTGCCAGTACTTCACATGGCCGCCTCACTGAGGCGCAAAGAAAAGTGGCGGGCATCCAGCAAAGTTTGATTCGTGTGGCAGTTGGCCTAGAGCACCTCGATGACTTGAAAGCAGATTTCTTGCGCGGCTTCTCGGCCCTCTAATTTGAATCACACAATGTCATCTATTCACAAGTCAGTCCGCACGCGCTTTGCACCTTCTCCTACAGGCTTTATTCATCTGGGTAATATTCGGTCTGCTTTGTACCCTTGGGCTTTCGCCAAGGCACAAGGTGGAACATTTATTTTGCGCATTGAAGACACTGATTTAGAACGATCCAATCAGGCTTCGGTCGATGTGATTTTGGAGGGCATGGCGTGGCTCGGCATGAACCCCGATGAAGGTCCTTTCTACCAAATGCAGCGCATGTACCGTTACAAGCAAGTGTTGGCTGAACTTCAAGCCACGGGGCAGGTGTACCCTTGCTACATGAGTATCGAAGCACTGGATGCTTTGCGCGAACAGCAAATGGCGGACAAAGAAAAGCCGCGCTATGACGGCACATGGCGACCTGAGCCAGGCAAGACCTTGCCCCCTATTCCTGAAGGCGTGAAGCCTGTGCTGCGATTTAAAAATCCGATCGACGGTGTTGTGGCTTGGGACGACAAGGTGAAAGGCCGCATTGAAATTAGCAACCAAGAGCTAGATGACTTGGTCATTGCACGCCCTGACGGCACGCCAACCTATAACTTTTGTGTGGTGGTAGATGACATTGACATGGCCATCACACACGTCATTCGCGGTGACGACCATGTGAACAATACACCGCGTCAAATTAATATTTTCAAAGCCTTGGGCAAAGAGGTGCCTGTGTATGCGCACTTGCCCACTGTGCTCAATGAGCAGGGCGAAAAACTTAGCAAACGCAATGGTGCCAAGCCTGTCACTCAGTATCGCGACGAAGGTTTTTTGCCTGAAGCCATGGTTAACTATTTGGCGCGCTTGGGTTGGAGTCATGGTGATGATGAAATTTTCAGCCGCCAACAATTTTTAGATTGGTTCGACCTCGATCACTTGGGCCGCAGTGCAGCCCAGTTTGACGATGCCAAACTGCGGTGGGTCAATGCGCAGCATTTGAAGGCCTCCGGTGATGAGCAGTTGGCTTTGTGGGTGAAAGACATCTTGAGTCAAAGAGGCATTGCTTCGGATGACCGCTTGCCCGCCATCTGCGGCCTCTTCAAAGACCGCTGTGACACGCTGTGCGTATTGGCAGATTGGGTGGCTGTTTTTTATGGCGATGTTGTGCCCAAAGCCGATGAAAAAACCCAACATGTGACCGATGCAGTCAAGCCTGCATTGGCACTGTTGGTTGAAAAATTGTCGACATGTGTGTGGGACAAAGCTTCAATTGCTTTGGTCATCAAAGAAGTGTTGACCGAGCAAGGTATGAAAATGCCACAGTTGGCCATGCCTGTTCGGGTTTTGGTCATGGGCACTGCACAGACCCCTTCTCTAGACGCTGTGCTGGCCTTGTGTGAGAAGCAAAAAGTTTTAGCGCGCTTGAAAAACGCATAAAAACCTGTCTATAATCCATTTCTCGACACCTGCGAGTGGTGCCTTCAAGGCGCCACAAAGGGGGTATAGCTCAGCTGGGAGAGCGCTTGCATGGCATGCAAGAGGTCAGCGGTTCGATCCCGCTTACCTCCACCACAGTGTCGAATCATTGATCGAAGCAATTCAATTGAGTCCAGGTTATGACCCTATCGTCTAGAGGCCTAGGACATCACCCTTTCACGGTGAGTACCGGGGTTCGAATCCCCGTAGGGTCGCCAAGTTTTTGTTGCACTTGGCTTTGTTGTCAGCGTTAAGCTGGTTCTTCAGAGCAAAAGCTTCAAGCTACCAGGAGTGGTAGTTCAGTTGGTTAGAATACCGGCCTGTCACGCCGGGGGTCGCGGGTTCGAGTCCCGTCCACTCCGCCATTAAGCTAGTAAAGATGCGCCTTCGGGCGCATTTTTCGTTGGTGCTTTGAATCACTTCAATATTTTCGCGCCCACGACTTTGGCTGCTGTTTTGTCAAACGTCCAAAGCGGTGCGTGACCTGCACGATGCGCCAAGGCGATGTGCAAACAATCGGCGAAATCTGCTGCATGATTTCTAAATAGATCAAGCGCTATTTCAACTGAGGGTTCAGATTCGAATTCCATCTCTTTTGTGGAAAGCAAGTTGGAAATAAGTTCTACAACTTGAGATTTGTTGAATAAAAAATTAAAACGCAAAACCCATTCCAATTCCAAGAGGACAGTGACAGGAATGAACAAAGTCTCCCCTTGCGCCAAAACATGTTGAATGAGTCTTCGCGCTTGATGTCCTTGTTGCTCATCGTCTTGAATGAGGTATCTGACGAGGATGTTGGTGTCGATGGCCGCCATGGATTTTTTATTTCCATGGATTCATGTCTTGAATGCTTATTTTTTTGCCATCTTGAGTCTTGAGCGAGCCAGCCAGGGACTCAATGGATTGCGTCTTGGCTCTGACAATGAGCACACCATCGGGTGTGACACTCCAGTTGAGTTTTGCGCCAGTTTGAAGCCCTACAGCTTCACGTATTTCTTGCGGTATGGTGGTTTGACCTTTGCTTGTGAGGGTTGAATGGGACATTGTTATTCCTTACTTTATTAGGTTTTGTAATGATAAGGTGGAAAATGAAAGCTGTCTACCTAAGCCCAAGCTTGCGGGGCGAGCAAGCCCACCAAATACCCCCGCAGCCAACCTAAATCAACCGGTTTGGCAATGAAGCGCGAGCCTACTGGCGGTCCCCCACGGTCTTTCAGCTCGGCAAGGCTGAGGGCAGAAAGGGTGATGATTTGGAGTTTTGAAAAGTCTTCATTTTGTTGCAGTCGCTTGACCAGTTCCCAGCCATCAACCTTGGGCATGAGCAAGTCGATGAGCATGATGTGAGGCCTGAATACAGGCAAATGAAGCAGTGCTTCAATGGCTGAAGCCATGGCGCAGCAGTCGACATGCGGATGCGCTGAGAGACAAGTGTCTTGCAAGAGATGCCTTGAGACTGCGTCGTCATCGACCACCATGACTTTGAGCCTTTCGCTCAAGAGCCGCTCGAGTGCTGGCAATTTTTGCTGCTGCAACTGGTAATTTTGAATGGATTCAAGCGAAATACGTCGATGTCCCCCTTGGGTGATCCATGCGTGAAGGATTTTCTTGTCGACCAAGCTTTGAACCGTGCCGACCGACAGCTGAAGAAGTTCAGCGGCTTTGCTGGTGCCGCAGCAAGCGGGGGTGGATAGAGAGGCCATGCATGTCTTGTTTGAAAAGCTTCAATTTAGCGTGAATTCACGGCATAACGACTTGCAATCGCATACATTGACTTTCATTTGACCCGCCATCAGGAGGCAAAAATGACGTCTCCTTAGGGACTCTGGGGATGTTCCATCTCCTCATACCCGATTAGGATCTCTTGTGCAAAATGCACCAAGCCATCAAAAAACAATTCACTGACCTTATTACGTATTCTGTTGGAGACTCATTGAATGCCCTCTCACCATGCTTTTTGGCCCAAAAGACTGCCTTACCAATTGACAGCACCGCAAACATCTTTGTGGATGAATTTGCAAATCAGTTCGTTGCGCTATCCCCAAAAAGTGGCCTTGGTGTTCATGGGCAGAACGTGGACCTATTCACAGTTGCAATTTGAGGCAGAAAAAATTGCTTCGGCTTTGCGCAAGATGGGCGTGCAAAAAGGCGATCGCGTGGTTTTGGACATGCAAAATTGTCCGCAGTTGGTTATCTCGCATTTTGCAATCTTGCGCCTGGATGCTGTGGTGGTGCCGGTCAACCCGATGAACCGCACGGAGGAGTTGAAACACTACATCTTGGATCCTGATACCAAGGTGGCTGTGACCACGGCAGACCTCGCACCAGAGTTGGCTGCTGCTAGCAATGCCTTAGAAAAAATAGAGCGACTCCAGCATTTGCTGGTCACTCAATTCACAGATGCGTTTGATGCTGCCAACATCGGCCCCGAAGAATTGCCTGAAACTTGGAGTGTCTGGTTAAAGACGGTGCATGCCTTGCCTTTGCTTGAAGACGGGCAAGTGCACACATGGGCATCTGCTTTACAAGGCGAAGTTGCATTGAGCCCTGTCACTGCGCAATCGGAAGATTTAGCGGTGCTGCCTTACACCAGCGGTACCACGGGCCTGCCAAAAGGCTGCATGCACACGCACGGAACCATCATGCACAACGCCATGTCAAGCGGCTTGTGGGCCAATGGCACGCCTGAAAACAAATGCTTGTGTGTGGTACCTATGTTTCACATCACGGGCATGGTCAGTGTGATGCACGCTACTATTTTCATGGGTGCCACGCTGATTTTGATGCCTCGTTGGGACAGAGATTTGGCGGGTCGTCTCATCTCCAAATGGAAGGTGACGCACTGGACCAATATTCCCACCATGGTCATTGATTTGTTGGGCAGTGCCAATATGGCGCAATTTGATTTGACCAGTTTGCAAAACATTGGTGGTGGTGGTGCAGCCATGCCTGAGGCTGTGGCACAAAGACTTTTAGATCAATTTGGTCTTCGCTACATTGAAGGCTATGGCTTGACAGAAACTGCTGCGCCTTCGCACTCCAATCCGCCCGATGCGCCCAAAAAGCAATGTTTAGGAATTCCATTCATGAGCGTGGATGCGCGTGTGGTTGACCCAGAAACTTTGAAAGAGTTGCCTCAAGGTGAGTCGGGTGAAATTGTCATGGCGGGGCCGCAAATTTTCAAAGGCTACTGGAAGAGACCCGAAGCCACGGCAGATGTTTTTTTTGAGCGCGATGGCAAATCTTTTTTTCGATCTGGCGATATGGGCCGCATTGATGAGGAAGGCTATTTCTTCATGACCGACAGGCTCAAGCGCATGATCAATGCCAGCGGCTTCAAGGTTTGGCCCGCAGAAGTGGAAGCGCTGATGTTCAAACATCCTGCCATTCAAGAAGCCTGCATCATTTCTACCAAAGACGCATACCGGGGCGAATCAGTCAAGGCCGTTGTGGTGCTGAGAAGCACGCACACGGGTCAAGTGAGCGAACAAGACATCATTGACTGGTGCCGAGACACCATGGCGGTTTACAAAGTGCCGCGAGTGGTCGAGTTTCTTGAGGTATTGCCCAAGAGCGGCAGTGGTAAAGTGATGTGGCGCGCATTACAAGAAGCAGAAATGGCCAAGGCTTGATGAATTATTTTTTGATATCGCAAGAGACTCAAGCATGAGCTTGAAACTGTCTGTACTGGACCAATCGGTTGCCATGTCTGGCCGAGGGCAAGATGAGTCCATCCGTCAAACGCTGGCTCTGGCCATTGAGGCCGAACGTTTGGGCTATTCACGTTTCTGGGTGAGTGAGCACCATGCACACCCCAGCATTGTGGGTACTGCGCCTGAAATTTTGATGGCGGCCATTGCCACTCAAACGCACACCATTCGCATTGGCAGCGCAGGCGTCATGTTGCCACACTATGCCGCCTTGAAAGTGGCTGAGCAATTCAGAGTGCTCGATTCATTGGCGCCAGGGCGCATCGATTTGGGTGTTGGGCGTGCACCCGGAAGCGACGGCAAAACAGCACAACTGTTGAACCCAGACCGTTATGCCAGCGAAAACTTTCCGCAGCAAGTGATGGAACTTCAAGCGTGGGTCAAAGGTCAGCCATTGCCCGCAGGGCATCCTGGTCATGGTGTGTTTGCATACCCTCAGTCGGCTACATCGCCAGATGTTTGGATGTTGGGCAGCTCTGACTATGGGGCTCAATTGGCCGCTCATTTGGGCCTGCCCTATGCATTCGCATGGTTCATTACGGATGGGCAGGGGGCTGATCAGGCTTTGCAAATTTACCGCGATACGTTCAGGCCCACCGCAGGGTTAGATCGACCCAAGGCCACCCTGTGTGTTTGGGCGTTGGCGGCTGACACGGACGAAGAAGCTTGGCATCTTTTCAAAAGCCGCGCACGTTGGCGAATGGACCGAAATCTAGGTCGCATTGGCCCCATGCTGCCGCCTGAGCAAGCCGATCGAGACTATTCTCAGTCTGAGCAAATGGCGCTTCAAGCACTCAAGACCAATGCATTTGTTGGAAGTGCTAAAACAGTGTCAGACAAGTTAAGAGCGGTGGCAACACGGCTTGAGCTAGATGAAATGGCGATCATTACGTGGACGTATGACGCCAAGGCGCAAACGCACTCGTATGCATTGTTGGCCCAAGAATTCAATTTGAATTACTCAATATCTCAGGAGTACACCCATGTTTGAAACCGCAATTGCAGGAAGCCTGCCAAAGCCAGAATGGTTGGCTGAAACCAACAAGCTTTGGCCAAAATGGATGGCCCAAGGCGATAGCCTTAAAAAAGCCAAAGCAGATGCCACACTGTTGTGGATCAAGGCGCAAGAAGACGCAGGGATTGATGTTATTGGTGATGGTGAACAATCTCGTCAACACTTTGTGCATGGTTTTCTAGAGCAAGTAGAAGGCATCGACTTTGAAAACAAAGTGACCATGGGCATTCGCAACAATCGGTACGACGCGCAAGTGCCCCAAGTGGTTGCACCCTTGCGTTTGAAAGGCCGCGTGCATGCTTTTGAAGCCCAACTGGCACGCGCGCACACCAAGAAAAAATTGAAGTTCACCTTGCCTGGCCCGATGACCATTGTCGATACTGTGGCCGATCGCTTTTATGGCGACAAGGTGAAGATGGCCATGGCCTTTGCAGAGTTGTTAAACCAAGAAGCCTTGGCACTGCAAGCCGATGGTGTTGACATTGTTCAGTTCGATGAACCAGCCTTTAATGTTTACATGGAAGAGGCTGCTGAATGGGGTGTGAAAGCTTTGGAGCGCGCTGCACAAGGCCTGACATGCACCACTGCTGTTCACATTTGCTATGGCTACGGTATTCAAGCCAACATTGATTGGAAAAATTCATTGGGCCATGAATGGCGCCAATACGAAAAGGTGTTTCCTGCATTGGCCAAGAGCAGCATCAAGCAAGTGAGTTTGGAATGTTTCCATTCGCATGTGCCCATGGACCTGATGGCTTTGCTGGAAGGTAAAGACGTGATGGTTGGCGTGATTGATGTGGCCAGCGATGTGATTGAAACACCTGAAGAAGTGGCCGACACCATTGGTCGTGCGTTGCAGTTTGTGCCCAAGGCGCGCATCATTGCTTGTACCAATTGCGGCCTGGCACCCATGAGCCGCGAAGTAGCCGAAAAGAAATTACAAGCTTTGGCAGAAGGCGCACGCATTGCTCGTGAGCGCTATCGCTGATTGGGATCGAAGGAGAAACCTTCTTTGAAGTGACGAAATATGACACTGCTTCGCGTGATGCGGCAGTGCCATGTTTCAACCATTTGAGCCTTGTGCATGGTTAAAGCGTGCGGTACCAGTACCGCTGCACACTGCCCCTGGGGCTGACGGCTTGAGGTGTAGCTGATCCATTCAATGTTTTGGGCTCTGCACTTTTGTGCCAAGGCTTGGCAGTGGGTGTAGTTGTTGGGGTTTTGCCACTGAGGGCTAATCAGACACCATGGCGAATGGGCGAGATCAATACACAGACCCTGCACCTTGGCTTGAAACAAACTGTGCTCGGTTTGAAGCTCGCCTTGACTGAGTGATGTGCTGTCCATGAAAAATCGCCAGCGCCAGTAGCCCACTTCTGTACAAGCGGTTTGTCGATCAAAGGCACCATACCAAACGCCTAGGTGATGGGCTGCCCTGAACCTAGAAGGGTGGGAAGATGCGTATCGAAAGGGCGTTGACAATAAATAGTGCTGACCCATTGCCGAGGCAGGCAGTGGCGGTTTGTTGGCTTCTAGCAGTTGTTCAAGCAGAAATTGTTCTGCGAGCGTGTCGACCAAGCGCATGGTGGCATTGAGGTGCTGGGCTTCTACCGCACGCCAAAGAATTTGGGTTGCTGGTTTTTGACTTTGATCGATCCACCCTTCTTTTTGCCAGCGGTGCATGGGCTTAGACCTTGGCACGCATGCTGTCGAGGTAACTAACTATGCGCACGAGCCCTTCAGTTTGGGTGATTAAGTCTTTTGGGCTGGCATTGAAGGCATGGTTGAAACCATTGAGCCACAGCTCTCCTTGGCCTGGTTGATTGCCAACCAGCGCATCCAGTGAGCGGTACAACCTGACCAGCAGCAAAGCCAACTCGCCTTCCTTGGTGAGCGGGTCAATGATGCGATCGCCTGAATTGATGCGCGAAATGGTAGCTTCGCTCACGCCAATGGTTTGACCTAGCATGACGCCTTTGATGCCTAAGTATTCGGCGGCACGGAGCGTGGCTTTGGTCAGGACCAGCGCGGAATCGGGTTGCTGGGATTTGGCTAGGGCTTTCATGGTATTCTCCTGAATATTTGAAAGTTTAACATTCAAATCTTGCAATTGAAAGCGAGAGGCCAAGGGAAAAAATAAATAGGTGTTCACAACTCTGAGAATACGCGCCAAAGAGAAAGGCCATCTTGCGATAGCCTTTCTTCTGCTTACAAAATCGGCTTATAGGCCGAAGCAGTTCAAGTCTTACATGCGCTCAAAAATGGCCGCAATACCCTGACCTCCACCAATGCACATGGTGACCAAGGCATAACGGCCATTGATGCGGTGCAGTTCGTGCAATGCTTTGACGGTAATCAAAGCGCCCGTAGCGCCTATAGGGTGACCCAATGAAATACCGGAACCATTGGGATTGACCTTGGCTGGATCCAAACCAAGGTCGCGAGTGACAGCGCAAGCTTGTGCCGCAAAAGCTTCGTTGGCTTCGATCACATCCAAATCGTTCACGGTAAGGCCCGCTTTT
>Ga0208554_1000148_pt1 | contig 12164 bp, 14 predicted proteins | sample Colrivmet1371B02_FD_187628 | JGI IMG/M metagenome (GOLD analysis project Ga0208554, IMG submission 187628) | Estuarine microbial communities from the Columbia River estuary - metaG 1371B-02 (SPAdes) (version 2) | ecosystem: Environmental > Aquatic > Marine > Intertidal zone > Estuary | place...
TGGAACTGGTATCTGCCAAGTGCTATTGAAAAAAGACTTCCTAGAATTCGATTAGAGGAATAGAAAGAGCACGCCGAAAAAAAAAGAATAGGCGTGAAGAAGAGTCGCTCTATCGGATTAGCCTCCGACGAATAGGGCGACTTTTCTTCATGCTCCAATTGTTTACTTGCCCTGGATCCTTAAAGTTCGCTTGGAATCTTCATATTTTGGTGATTTCGGTAGGCGTTTGCTTAGGAAGTAGTTAAAGATTCCTCTATGAGAATTCGGATCACACTTATCGCATTAGCACTGGCTGCCACATTAACTGGGTGTGGGGTTACTGATTTAGCTAAACAAGCAGCAGATGCAACTGCATGCAAGGCCATAGATTCGACAGTCAAGACAATTACAGATTCATACCAATCTGGTGTTATTGATTCTGGATTGATTACTCAGATTGATGCCTTGATTGGTGATCAAGCACGTGCATTGCTTTCAACGGGATTAGCCGAAGATTTGAAGTCTTTAACTACAGCGCTTCAGGACACTAATTCAGCAACGAGCGCTCAAACGGAGATTCAAGCAATAACTGATTCAATTTCTAAGCGCTGTGCCGATGCAGGAGTGAGCGGAATAGGGCAATAAAACTACTGAACCTTTATGGCGTCGTGGACGTATTGGGCTAAGCCTCGAACGCGTCCGTCGTAATACTCTTTGAAACGTGGATCTTCGATATACATCAAAGCAAGGTTTTTCTGCATTTCGACAGAACAGTCATAAAACCATTTGGTGATTGCATCTCTATGCGCACGTACGGCTTCTTGGGTTTTAGGGGAGTCAATTGGAAGCGAGTTCCCGAATGCGTACACAAACAATTCGGTAGCGGCCTCTTGATCTACTTTGGCGGCTTCGAAATCTTCTTTTGAATACTTTGAGGTTCTTGATGTGGATTGACGGTAAGCGTCGGTATTACCCCAACGCTCCTGTACTTCATTCTCAAATTCGTGCATATAGTGATTTTACGCCTTTATGTACACTTTTCCTATGCGCTTCTTAATCTCAGTCATTGACACTCAAACCCGTGCGCCTCATACGTCTGAAGAGATGAAGGCAATCGATGATTTCAACGACAAGATTGAGGCTGCAGGTCAGCGATTGTTTGCCTGTGGCATGGATGCGCCGTCAACAGCACAAGTCTTTGATAACCGCGATGGCGCGAGCCAAAGTGTTCAAGGTTCACACTATGCGAGCCAGGAGTACTTCAGCGGTTTCTGGATCGTGAAAGTGGATTCTCTAGAAACTGCTCAACAACTAGCTGCTGAAGGATCTAGAGCTTGCAACCGAAAGGTAGAACTTCGTCCTTTGTTTGGTTAGTTCTTGCTTTCAACAAGCCATCGCTTTCGTTCCAACTCAGGCAATCTCTCAATTGCATACCGCAACATAGTTCGGGGCATTTGGTGAGAATGTTGCTTTAAAAATCCGCGGAGCAACATGACATCCTTTTTACCCAGTTCTCGAAGCATCCATCCCACTGCCTTATGAATCAAATCTTCCTTATCTTTAAGCAGCGCCTCTGAGATGAAGATGGTTGGTTCCAAGTCGCCTGCGCGAATCAAGCCAAAGGTAAGGATGATGGAAACGCGTCGCTGCCACAGTGACTTTGACTTGGAAAGTTTGATTAAAAGTGGCATTGGATCTTCAACTTCAGTCAGGTAAACACCCATCCACGGCGCAGAAACATCAACAATGTCCCAGTTATTGATTCGTTCAGCACGCACCTGTTTCAAGTAAAACTCAAATATCTTCTTACGATCTTGAAGTGATTTCGCGGCCTTGAATTGCAAATTAAGAATTATCGCTGCACATAAACGTGCTTCATGAAACGGCGAATTAAACAGTTTTTGAACTTCCGCAAGCTCCATTTTCTTGTATGAGCTTGCAACAGTTCGTGTCTGAGGAACTGTTCCGCCAAGAAAGAGATCACCTTCAGCGTATTCACCTGGGCCAGTTTTATAGAAACGCGCAAGGTCGCTGACTCTGCTTTTCTTGCCGTAGCCCTTTAGTTCTTCAAGTGCGAGGCTGGCTTTCATGCCTTAAATATACCTTTCGATGATTAATAGGACTTTGCTCGTTACTATTGGACTCTACGTGTTGATTGGAGGGCGAGATGATCGAAGCAATTATTCTTGGAATAATTCAAGGTATTACCGAGTTCCTGCCAATTTCATCTAGTGCCCACATTCGCATTTTCGGCGAGTTCATGGATGGCGCAAATGACCCAGGAGCACGTTTTACTGCGATTACTCAGATAGGTACTGAGCTAGCGGTCCTGATCTACTTTAGAAAAGATATTGCTGCGATTCTTCGCTCATGGTTTGAGCAAGTTGTTCAGCGCAAAGAACTTGTCGATGAAGCAAAATCCCAAGCTCGAATCGGTTGGTTGATCATTGTTGGAACGGTTCCAATTGTTGTTCTCGGATATCTCGGCAGCGACATCATCGAAAACAATCTTCGTTCACTATGGCTAATTGCAACAACCTTGATCGTCTTTGGTGTGATTCTTGGTTTAGCAGATACTTATGGAAAACGTGAGCGAACTTTGGATCAACTGAGCAATCGTCACGGAATTATGTATGGCCTTGCGCAAGCCTTGGCTTTAATGCCGGGTGTATCGCGTTCTGGCGCGACAATTGCCATGGGTCGATTCCTTGGTTACAAACGCGAAGCTGCTCTGCGCTACTCATTCCTTTTAGCTTTGCCCGCAGTCTTTGGTAGTGGGTTTTATCAACTTCAGGGAGCAATCTCGTCGACCGAAAGCAATGTTTTCTCATTAGCCGAAACTGCTGTCGCAACAGGAATTGCTTTTGTTGTGGGTTACCTGGTTATTGCCTGGTTACTCAAATTTGTTTCAACTAAGAGCTTTATGCCATTCATTATCTACAGAATTGCTTTGGGAATGCTGCTTCTGATTCTTCTGGGAACAGGTGTCATTTCAGCATAAGAAAGTCAATTCCATTTTGGATTGGCGAAGTACTTAAAACGCTTCTACGATTGTGCGGTGTTTGAATTCCACAAGTTCCCACTGACAAAGCCATTAGCTGACAAGTTTCGGGAAAACGTCTCTGGTTCAAAAGATGGTCGACCAGACTGGGTGAATTCAATTGGACTCGGAAGTGGCCCTGGTTTATTCGGACCAGATAGCGCTGTGTGGCAAGTGCACGGCACTATCGCAACGTTAGTCGGAGGCGTTCGCGCTCTTTTGTTACAAGCCGCACACCCTGCACCATTGGCAGGAGTCGCCGAACATTCACGGTATGAATCAGATCCCCTAGGGCGACTTGCTGGAACAACCAGATGGTTAACAGTGACAACTTTTGCCGCAGAAGAAGTTATTCAACGCGAAGCTGCTCGCGTCAACGCAATGCACGACCATGTAAAAGGTGATTTCACCAATAAACAAGGTGGGCACCAAAGTTATAAAGCAAAAGATCCCCGTTTCTTATTGTGGGTTCACTGTGCATTCACCGATTCATTTTTAAAGGCACACCTCGCACTTGGCTATCCAATCGATCAGGGAGCAGATGCCTATGTTGCGCAATGGAGCAAGAGTGCGATTCCACTTGGGTTAACCAGTGCACCTATGTCAGTTGCAGAGCTAGAGGCAACTCTTGATGACTTTAGAGCTAATGATTTGGCACGTGTAGCGCGAACAGCGGATGTAGTTCGTTTTATTATGGAGCCACCTTTTGGAGGAGCGGGCAAGTTCTTCTATACGGTCATTTCTAATGCCGCTATTGCAACTCTTGATCCGCGTGAATTAGAACTGTTGGGATTGAAACCACGTTCGAAAATGTGGCTTCGTATTTCACGCGTAAGCCTTGATATCTTCCTTGCAATCCTTGGCCCTGAACCACCAGCAATGAAAGTAGCTCGAGAGCGCATTGCACAATCATAATTTTTGATCGGTTGCTTTACAGATGGCATGATTAGGACATGAATAACGGGTTAGTTGTCGAGCTAATTGCTCCAAATGAGTGGCAGCGCTTACGTTCAATTCGTTTACAAGCACTAGCTGATAGCGAGCACGCTTTTGGTGGAACTCTTGAAGCCGAGAGTGCTGAAGATGAAACTGCTTGGCGTGCAAAGTTTGAAAAGAATGATTTTCTGATCGCATCTGTAGATGGTGTTGATGGAGCGATGATGTACATAGAAGTTCTTAATGGAGATTTTGGAGCAACATGTTGGATTGGTGGTTGCTGGAGCAATCCAATTTTTCGTGGAAAAGGTTTAATGCGAGCAATGTTTACTTTTATTGATGAACAGGAAAAAGACTGGAAGATTCAAGGCTTAGGCGTTTGGACCGACAACTACAACGCAATTGCCGCTTATGAAAAACTAGGATTTGTAAAAATGGGCGAGGACACAGAAAGTACCCGCAAACCTGGACTGTTTTACCAGCGCATGATTCGAAAGAGTTTGGTTTAAGCGTTTTCTAACTTATAGCCAAGACCGCGAATTGTTTGGATCAAAACTGGATTTGCGGGATCTGCTTCAATCTTTGCACGCAAGCGCTTAATGTGAACATCAAGAGTTTTAGTGTCTCCGTAGTAATCCCCGCCCCACACACGATCAATAAGTTGTGAACGCGTTAGTACGCGACCAGCATTTCGCATCAGGAACTCGAGTAATTCAAACTCCTTCAAAGGCAATGCAACTACTTCACCATTAATGGTTACTTGATGCTTTCCGGTATCTAGTTTGATTCCGGCAACGACATGGATTCCACTATCGCCATCAAGTGAATCATCTAGGTTGCCGCGACGCAGCACCGCCTTGATTCTGGCAATCAACTCTCGAGAAGAGTAAGGCTTGGTCACGTAATCATCTGCACCAAGTTCAAGACCAACAACCTTGTCTATTTCAGCATCTTTAGCGGTCAACATAATGATCGGAACTTGAGAAGTCGTTCTGATAATTCTGCACACTTCGATGCCCGATATAACCGGAATCATTAAATCTAAAAGTATTAAATCAGCACCTTCTTTGGTGAACTTATCAACGGCTTGCTGACCATCTTCGGCCACCGATACGTCAAAACCTTCTTTTCCTAGCAGGAACTCCAAAGCTTCAGAGAAAGATGCCTCATCTTCAACAATCAGAATCTTTGTCATTGAGCGCTCTCTTCATTAGCCGAATAAATTGGAAGTCTAAGCGAGAAGGTACTACCAACACTTTCTGAGCTCCAGACCTTAACCTCACCACCATGCTTTAGTGCGACGTGCTTAACAATAGAGAGCCCAAGGCCAGTGCCACCTGTAAGTCTTGAACGTGCAGGATCTACTCTGTAGAACCGCTCGAAAATACGATCAAGATCGGCATCTGGAATCCCGATGCCTTGGTCAGTAACCGAGATATCTACAATTCCATCTTCAACTTTTGAGGTAACTGTGACCTTAGTTCCTTCAGGAGAATAATTAATTGCGTTCTCAATTAAATTTTGAATTGCCATTATCAGTTGCTCGCGGTCACCAAGAATCAACCCATCAACATCGCCTGAGTTAGAGACAACAATTTGTCGACTATCTGCAGTCACTTGGGTTTGATCGATAGCTTCCCTAATCAGATCCTGAACATGTAATTCGCTTGGAACTGATAATGGATCTGAATCTTGAAGTCTTGAAAGGTTAATGATTTCTTGAACTAGATCCGTTAAGCGCTTGGATTCCGTTTGCATGCGGTTTGCAAATTTTTCCACCGCTTCCGGATCATTCTTGGCACCAAGGACTGCTTCACTTAAAAGCGATAATGCACCGATTGGAGTTTTCAATTCATGAGAAATATTGGCAACAAAGTCACGTCTTACTTCATGCACACGTTGAGCTTCACTTTCATCACTTAACAACACAAGAACTAAATCATCTTCAGTCAGAGGAATGACATTGACAGTTAACTCATGTCGGCCTTCGCCAATTGGGCCACGTGGAATTTCAATCTGCCCCATTTGGCGTGAATGCTTGCGACGAACAACGCGAACAGTTGCCAATAGTTCTGCGCTTTGAACCTTGCCATCTTTGAGAAGACCAATTTGCTCGATGCCAGGTGTTACAAAAATAGGAACCTCGCCGTGGGCCAGAACTATGGCTTCACCGTCGATCTGGGAGAGGGTATCGATCAGCATCGCAGGCAGCAGACGCTGGTCTTGCGCCTCGACATCCTTGCGAAGGAACTTCACGCTCCTAACTCTATAGCCTGCCTGGCCCAGTTAACCCTGCGTTCACTTTCACGACAGAGTCCATTCATGCATGAGCCATAGGTTCGGGCCATGGCTCTTATTAGATCAGTATTTCAAGATGAACTCGATGGCGTTTCTCAGTCCCTCGTGGACCTCACCGACATGGTGGCGGTTTCAATTTCAAAAGCAACGGAATCAATTCTCAATTGCGATCTGAAACTTGCTGAAGAAGTTATCGCATCCGATGACACTATTGATGAGTTCCAACATGCATTAGATGCACGAATCATCGACATCATCGCCCGTCAGCAACCAGTTGCATCCGATTTGCGTGCACTTGTTACCGCGCTTCGAATGAGCGCTGATCTTGAGCGCATGGGCGACATGTCCCACCACGTTGCAAAAATTACTCGCCTTCGTCATCCAGATGCTGCGATTCCAACAGAGCTCATTGCAAGCTTCAAGCAAATGGGTGAGGCAGCAGAAAAAATCGCACGTAAGACCGGATCAGTTATTGCATCTCGCGATACAGAGGTTGCGCTTCAGGTTGAAAAAGATGATGATGAAATGGACAAGCTTCACCGCTTGCTTATCGGAACTCTTGTTGATCCAAACTGGAAGCACGGAGTCGAGAGCGCAATTGATTTAACGCTTCTTGGCCGTTATTACGAGCGGTTTGCCGATCACGCAGTGTCTGTTTCGCGACGTGTCTATTACTTGGTAACAGGAAAGTTTGCGTAAGTAAATTGACCACAATTGCTCCACCGTCACCACGAGAAATCACCACTGAACCGAGAACTTCGGACAAGGTTTTTCGCGGACTAGTTACCGCAGGCGGTTTATCCTCGCTTTTGATTTTAGGTCTCATCGCTATTTTCTTGGGGTATCGAGGCTTTGAGGTACTAGTACAAGAAGGTTTTGGCTTTATCACTAACTCTGATTGGTCTGTAACCGTTGATGAGAATGCAAATGTTGTAGACAGCAGTTTTGGCTTGGCTGCAATGCTGGTCGGAACAATTCTCTGCGCTTTTGTTGCTGTGGTGATTGCGCTTCCGATCTCTGTATTTTCTGCACTATTTTTGAACTTTTATGCACCAGATCGACTCAAGCGCTTTCTTGTTGCACTGATCGACATGATGGCTGCATTTCCTTCGATTCTTTTCGGTATCTGGGGCTTCTTAGTTTTGATGCCAACCGCTGAATACTGGGCGAAGTTGATTCACAAGTACTTAGGATGGATTCCACTTTTTGATCTTCAAGTTCCTGTTTACACGCGTTCTCCATTTGTGGCAGGTGTAGTACTAGCAATCATGATTATTCCTATTATCACTTCAGTTTCACGCGAAGTTTTTTCACAAGCTCCACTTGATCGCATTCAAGCAGCGTATGCATTAGGTGCAACGCGTTGGGCGATGATCAAGGCGGTCGTAATTCCTCACGGAAGAAACGGCGTTATTGGTGGCGCAATGCTTGGTTTAGGCCGTGCCATGGGCGAGACAGTTGCAGTCTTTACTGTTCTGAACATTGTTTTCCAGGTCAACTGGCAAGTGCTGCTGGGTGCGGGTGGAAATGTGGCTTCGCTGATTATCTTGAAGTTTGGTGAAGCAAATCCTTACGAGATCAAGGCGCTAATGGCGGCAGGATTGATTCTCTTCTTGCTGACCTTGCTCGTAAATGCAATTGCCAATGTAATTGTTAAGACGACAGGAAAATCAGGACGATGACAAGTATTCCAACCCCGATTAAGCCTTGGAAGGCAACAAAGAGAGAGCGTCTCATCGATGTTTCTATCTTTATTCTTGCTTTGCTTTCTTCATATCTGTTCGTTGCTGCCACCGAGATGAAGGGAAAGCTAGCCTTATTCGTAGTTTTCTTTGGGGCCTACATGCTGTTTACAGCCTCATTCAAGGGTTTTCAATTGGGTAGCGCTGCCGCCAAAGATGCATTAGTTAATTCATTGGTGGCTTTTGGAGCCATTGTCACCGTTATTCCAATCGCAAGTATTTTATTTACTGTCGTGCAAAAAGGTTTACCCGGAATTTCACTTAACCTCTTCATCTCAGATATGTCGATGGCGACTCCAACAGATCCACTTGCTAACGGTGGCTTACTGCATGCAATTACCGGAACTCTGGCATTAGTCACGCTTGCATTAATCATGAGTGTTCCTATTGGTATTTTGACCGCACTCTATTTAACCGAGATCAGGGGACGATTCACTTCTCCAATTCGATTTTTAGTTCAGGCAATGAGTGGAGTTCCATCTATCGTGGCGGGATTATTTATTCTCTCTGCGATTTTGTATCCAATCACAAAATCATTTTCAGGCTTTATGGGTGCATTGGCTTTAACAATTTTGATGATTCCTACGATCGCAAGAACTTCTGAAGAAGTGCTCAATCTCATTCCAAATGATTTACGAGAAGCAGGAGTTGCATTAGGTGGCACCCAATGGCGCACAGTTGCCATGATTGTTTTACCAGCAGCAAAGAGCGGCTTGATCACCGCTGTCATCTTGGGTGTTGCCAGAATTGCTGGAGAAACCGCACCGTTGCTTTTGCTCACAGGTGGCGGAGACAAGGTAAATCCAAATGCATTCAATGGCCCACTGGGTTCATTGCCGTATTACATCTGGAAATCATTTAATGCAGGTTCTCCTGAAGCAATCACTAGAGCGTGGGCGGGCCTACTGGTACTAGTTGGCTTAGTTCTCATTTTGTTTACCGCAGCACGTTATTTAGGTTCTAAGAAAAGCTCCAAGTGATAAACACACCAGAAAGAGAGAAAAAAATGGATGCAGGCGTTCGCCCATCATCGCTAGCAGATGTAGCAGCAGCTAAGGTGAAATCACCTGGCAACGCTTCGCTAGGTACGGGGCTAGAAACTCGTGGCGTGCATGCTTGGTTTGGAAAGCACCATGTGCTTTCTGACATCAACTTAAATTTCGGTGCAGGCACAGTAACTGCGCTAATCGGTCCATCCGGTTGCGGTAAGTCAACTTTTATTCGCACTATTAACAGAATGCATGAATTCATTCCGGGTGCTGCAATGGCGGGTCAAGTTTTGCTTGATGGAAAAGATGTTTATCAACCAGGAACCGATGTGACAAAGATTCGTTTGCAAATCGGAATGGTGTTTCAGAAGCCAAATCCATTTCCATCCATGAGTATTGGTGAGAATGTTTTGTCAGGCTTGAAGTTATCTCAAACCAAGGTCAGTCATAAGGATGAGTTACTTGAAGAATGCTTAGTGCGTGCAGGACTCTGGAATGAAGTTAAGGATCGACTGTCAGCTCATGGTGGTTCACTATCAGGTGGTCAGCAGCAGCGTTTGTGTATCGCTCGCGCACTAGCAGTCAGCCCACAAGTTTTGCTGATGGATGAACCGTGTTCAGCACTAGATCCAGGATCAACTCTGCGCATTGAAGACACTATTCGCGAGCTATCTGAAACAATGACAATTGTTATCGTGACTCACAATATGCAGCAGGCGGCTCGTGTCTCTGATTACACAGCCTTCTTCCTGTCAGATGGGGGCCCTGGTCAGATGATCGAATATGCAGCAACAAGTGAGATCTTCTCTCGACCAGTAGATCAGCGCACAGAGAACTATGTGACTGGCCGATTCGGCTAAATCGTTTACTTACTGTTCACTTAAAAGTCGAAGAGCGTTCGGATTCCGAGCGCTCTTCGTTCATGTTCGCTCCATAGGTTTGCCTCGTAGTTCAAACATCTATGAGGGGAAGTACATGAGAATTTCAAAGCTCGCGAAGGTTGCATCACTAGCACTCGCGTTCGGTTTGGTAACAGGAACTCCAGCACATGCAGTAGATCTTCAAGGTTCAGGAGCTTCATTTCCTGCACTACTAATTGATGCTTGTAAGGCTGGCTTTGCTCAGAGCAGCTCACATTCATTTGTGTATTCATCATCGGGTTCAGGTACAGGTCGTACAAACTCAGATCGTTCAATCGGAGATTTTTGGTTTACAGATGCAGCCCACACAGCTGCAACAAAGCGTGCGTCAATCATTCACGTACCAGCAGTAGCGGCACCAATCGCAATTTTGCACAACCTTCCATCAAAGACAACTTTGCAGCTTTCTGCAGAGACAATTGCAGGAATTTTTTCAGGAAAGATCACACGTTGGAATGACCCAGCAATTGCTGCAGACAACAACCGTGCATCAGCAAAAGTTGTTTACCGTTTAGATGCAAATGGAAATGTTAAAAAGGATGCAAAGGGCAATCCAATTGTTCTTCGTACTCAGACAGTAACTTCACGTTACACACTTCCAAATCAGCCAATCAAGGTTGTTTATCGTTCAGACTCATCAGGTACAACTGAAAACTTCACTAACTACTTGAATAAGTCAGCACCAGCAATCTGGACAAAGGCAAAGGCTGCAGTATTTACTTCATCTTTCCCAGGAAATATCAATGATCCAGCTAACCTAGGTCGAATTGTTGGAGCTGCTTCGTCAAATGGTGTTTCACAACTTGCAGGTAAGACTCCTTACTCAATCACTTTTGCCGAAGTTAACTACGCAACTGCTAATCGCTTGAAGGTTGCAAACGTGATTAACCCAGCTGGTGCATCAGTTGCACCTGATTCAGCAGGAGTTTCGGCCTTCTTGGCAGAAGCTGCTATGGATGCAAATGGAATCGTTACCTTTGATTATGCAACTAAGGAAAAGGGTGCCTATCCACTAGGAATCGTTTCCTACATGCTTGCAGATACAAAGAATCCAGATGCTGCAAAGGGTAAAGCGGTTAAAGAACTCGCCACTTATATCTTGAGCACTAAGTGCGCTAAGGATGCAGGCAAGGATCTCGGCTTCTCAGTCTTGGATGGAGCTTTCTTGAAGAAGGCACAAGAACTGGTTGCAAAGATCGGCTAATTTCTTCCCAAAACGAGGGTAAGAGGAGCGGCAGGGGAAACCTTGCCGCTCCTCTTCTTTTCGTCTCCACAAGAGATGGATTAAATAACCCGCACAACTCACCCCAAGTGGGGTGATGTCGCCTTGCCTACTGCACGCTCAGGCCTCACCCTTAACCCATGAGCGGCAAAGAGATTCTCACCCCTTCGGTTGATCGCTCACGCTTGGTACCACCAGCTACCCCGAGCAATGCGATCTCTCGTAAACACCTTTTCCACCTATTTGAAACCGATCTTCCGGGAGTCACCGTCGTTGCAGCCCCTGCTGGTTTCGGAAAAAGCTCGTTGGTATCTCAATGGGCGCAATCGGTCGAGCGTCCGACAGTGTGGTTTTCCGTAAACCCTGAAGATTCTATGCAAACTTTTTTTGCGCATGTATTAGAAGCGATACGAATCGTTTTCCCAGGCTTTGCTTCTGACTTTGAAAACGAACCTAGCCCAAACGCATTAAACAACATAAAGAAACTAACTTCTGCGGTAGCTGGAATAAAGGGCGGTTTCAATTTTGTCCTAAATAACGCCGCAACAGACAACCTCGTAGTTGCTGATTTTTCTCAGGCTTTGATTGATCATCTTCCAGATAATGTCCACTTAGTAATCATTCGGCGAGTCACCCCAACTACTTCATTGGCAAGGTATGCGAGCCTAGGAAATCTCAGTTTGATCACCAGCCAAGATTTGAAGTTTTCACCCGAAGAAGTTTCTCGAATTGCTGACCTCAATGCTGCAGACATCGAGAATCAACATTCGCGGAGTTTGCTCGAGAAATGCGATGGCTGGCCAGCTGCCGTTCAAATGATGACTCGCGCTATCGCGCGCGGACATCAATCGTCAAATTTCGAAGTGGAATCAGGTTCTAGCCCGCTTGCGGTTTTAGCTCTAGAGACTATTGATTCGCTCAATGCAGAAAATAGATCGAAGATTTCAAGGTTAGTTTTATTGTCAGAGTTTGATCTAGAAACCGCGGCAATTGTTTTGGGAGAAGATTTCTCTGAAAGCTATATCAATAAATTAGCTA
>Ga0208554_1000150_pt1 | contig 12071 bp, 20 predicted proteins | sample Colrivmet1371B02_FD_187628 | JGI IMG/M metagenome (GOLD analysis project Ga0208554, IMG submission 187628) | Estuarine microbial communities from the Columbia River estuary - metaG 1371B-02 (SPAdes) (version 2) | ecosystem: Environmental > Aquatic > Marine > Intertidal zone > Estuary | place...
TTTATTAAGTCTTTGAACATGAATCCAAATTTAAACCATACCGGAAAAACTTATCCAGGTTGGACCGTAATCAATGAGCCTTTTGTAATTATTGACCCGTTAAAAACTCAAGGTTTAATCTCGGCTCCTGTTATTCCAAGCGGAATGTTTCCTACAATTTTTCCTATAATGTACTCAGATGATATTGCTTTGAATTCTGGAGATACTTTGAAAATTGTTTTAAGAGGGCGATTGACAAATACTGGACCGCAAGCTGAGGCAAAATTTAGAGTTACATTAACTGAGGGAAGTGGAGCAATTAGTTATTTAAAATTAGACGGAACATGGTCGGCAACTGAAAGTTTTATTTTATTAGGCTTAAACCCAAATTTTGACGTAACAATTCAGTCTCAATCTTTGCCAGCTGCTGGAGATGTAAGTATGACAATTTACCAAGCCTTACAAACTACTTCTGGCTCAACTCTTTACGAGCTTACATACGCCGACATTCAAAATAGTGCAACTGCTTCAAGTGCTGGAGCTGTTGGGGAATTTCATACAGTACAAAGAAAAAACAGGCCGAGTTCAATCTCAACAGAAACAACAACAATTTACAACGGAGATAGTGCATCGTTAATTTATGAGGGAGCTATTTATAAAGACGACGAGGAAACTCCAACATCTTTATGGTCCAGAAAAGACAAAGCAGAAAGTAAGCCTATTTTGCAAATTGCCGTTGAGGATATTTTAAGATCACAACAAAAGCCTCAAAAAATGTTTACTGGAGATATTTACGGGTTTATGCCTTTTTTATCTATTATTAATATTGACAATTTAGACGGAAAGTTTTTCCCTTTGGAATGGAGTTTTAATGCAATGACTAATACGACAAGCGTTAAATTATTGCAGTTTTTTGGAGATGAGCTTACAGATATTGAATACAAATACACTTTAGATTACGGAAACACAACAAAGGTAACAATCACGTCTTAAAATTTATTAATTTTGTATTATGGAATATTTTAAAGGAGAAGAGAGAATCTTATATATAAAAATTTTGGGGGAATACATCCCAATAGGTTGTTTAAGCGAAAATTCATTTAGTGAAAGTTCAGAAACAATTGACACAACGACAAGAGACAACGGAGGCTGGAATACCAGCAGACCGACAATGCAAAGTTATAGCATCACTTTCAACGGAATTCAAGTCAATTCAACAATTGCTGGAGGAGATTTAAACGTTGCGAGTTATGATCGATTAAAAGAGCTTAAAAGAGACCGTCAGTTATTGGAATGGAAAATTCAGGGAACAAACTTCCCTATTGTTGATTATGGAAAAGCCTACATTACAGATATTTCAGAGGCAGCTCCAGTAAATGAACTAATTACATTTAGCGGAACGCTCAACGGATTTGGTCAGCCTTTAATGGCTTCAATTGCTTTGGTATTGTTAAACAACGGAGACCCAAGCGTAATAATTCAAGACGGAAACACAAATTTAATAAAAGTATAAAAAATGGCAATAGATCCAACAACAACAACAACCGTAAGGGTTGGCGAGCTGGGGAGTGCAGCATTCAACTCAACTGATTTAGTACCTCACGAAGTTAGCGGAGTTCTTAAAAAAGGAACTTTGGAAGACTTGGCGATTTTTATCGCTTCTATTATTGACGTAACCGGTGCGATTGGTTTTCGTGCCGTTCAAGTTTCAGACGGAGAAACATTACCAGCAACAGACGAACAGGAATTTATTTTAGTTGGTCCTGGAACTTATCCAAACGTTGGAGGAGGTTCGGCAGTAACAACAACCGGATCTTTAAACGCATTGGTTTCAAATGGAACTTTTTGGTTTATTGGCGTTGAAATTCCAATAGAGGTAAATGGAATTTGGGGCGATATTACTGGCGTTTTATCGGATCAAACAGACCTTAACGATATATTAGAGGCTAAGGCTGACTTAGTTGGCGGAAAAGTACCTAATTCACAACTTCCAAGTTACGTCGATGACGTTGTTGAGGTTGCTAATTACGCAGCACTTCCAGGAACAGGAGAGACGGGAAAAATTTACGTTACAGTTGACACCGGAAACATTTATCGCTGGTCTGGTAGTGCCTATATTAGAATTGCCGACGAGAGTCCGGTTTGGGGTATTATTACTGGAACATTAAGTGATCAAACAGACTTGCAAGCTGCTTTAGACGGAAAGTTTGACGTACCAACAGGAGATACGACTCAATACATTGCCGGAGACGGAAGTTTAATTACTTTTCCAGTTGCCGGACAATCTGGTACTTTAGTAAGAGAAGTTAAAAATACAACGGGATCAACTTTAACAAAAGGAACGGTTGTTTATATAAATGGAGCTTCAGGAAATAAGCCAACAATAGCAAAAGCTATTGCTACAGGTGATTCTACATCTGCACAAACTTTTGGAATGTTACAAGCTGATTTAGCTAATAACGCTAATGGTTATGCAGTATGCGTTGGTGATATTATAGGTTTAGATACTTCAGCAATTACTGAAGGAACACAATTATATTTATCTTCTACTACAGCGGGTGCTTATACAACTACAAAACAAGTAGCACCTGCACATTTAGTTTATATTGGTGTAGTTACACGTTCACACCCAACACAAGGGCAAATAGAAGTTAAAATTCAGAATGGTTACGAATTAGATGAAATACACGATGTATTAATTACTTCTAAATCAAACAATCAGTTTTTAGTTTATGAAAGTGCAAGTGATTTATGGAAAAATAAATCTTTAGCTACTGTATTAGGTGGTACAAGTTCACAATTTGTAAAAGGAAATGGAACTTTAGATTCTACATCTTACCAACCATTATTAACTAATCCAGTTACAGGAACAGGAACAACAAACACAATTCCTAAATTCACAAGTTCAACTGCTATTGGGAATAGCAATATAACTGACAACGGAACTGTTGTTGCGATTAGTACAGACGCTACAATTAATGGTGTTAATATTGGTATAGGAGCAGGTTCAGTTTCTACTAATACAAGAGTAGGAGCAAGTGCTTTAGCTTCTAATACAACAGGAGCAAGTAATTCAGCTTTTGGAAATGCTTCTTTGTTTTCTAATACAACAGGGAGTTTAAACACTGCTTTAGGTAGAGTTGCTTTAAATTTCAATACAACTGGAGCAAACAATACTTCAATAGGTCACGGTTCTTTATATAACAACATATCAGGAAGTAATAACGTTGCTATTGGTACTCAGTCCGCAAGATATATAGCTGACGGTACAACTTCAAATACTATAACTAACAATTCTATATTTATAGGTCAAGGTACAAAGGCATTAGGCGATAATCAAAGTAATCAAATTGTTATTGGAAATAATGCAACAGGACTTGGCTCAAACACAACTGTATTAGGTAATAGCTCAACAACAACTACTGCTATTTATGGTAACGTTCTTATTGGAACTACAACAGACGCTGGTTACAAACTTGACGTAGCAGGTGTAGGTAGATTTTTAGGTACAATACCATTAACACTTGAAAGAAGCGGAAGCACTAAATATACTTTTTCTTTAGGTGCTTCAAATGATTTTTACATTAACAACGTTAACATAGGTTCAACACCGTTAACTATTTTAAGTTCGGGCAACGTAGGTATCGGTACAACAACTCCAAACTATTCAGCAACTAATAGGATGGTTTTAGACATAAACGGAACTTCTCAATCAATGTTAGCTTTAAGTGTTGGTGGTGTTGGTAAGTCTTTTTTATTTTATACAGGAACAGATTTATTAGTAAGTAATGAATCAAATGGTGCTATAAAATTTAATACAAATGGTTCTGAAAAAGCTATAATCACTTCAAGCGGCAACGTAGGTATAGGAACAACAAGTCCTTCATTTCAATTGCAATTATCAAATGATTCAGCAGCTAAACCGGGTTCTCCATTATGGACAGTGTCTTCTGATATTAGAATAAAAGAAAATGTAAGACCTTATACAGATGGTTTAGAAAAGTTAATGCAAGTTAATCCCGTTTACTATGATTATAATGGTAAGGCAGGGTTTTCAATAACTAAAGATAACGTAGGTATAATTGCTCAAGAAATGCAAGAAGTATTACCTAATACTATAAAGACATTTAAAGCTAAACTTAACGATGATGACGAAGAAGAAACAGAACTATTGAGTTTTAATGCAAATGAAATTATATACGTTCTTATAAATTCGGTAAAAGAACTAAAGGCAGAAATAGAAATTTTAAAAACAAAATAATATGACACAATTTAAGTGGATAATTTCAGCAATGGAATGTATCAAAAAAGATGGTGATTTACAAGATGTAGTAATTACAATTCATTGGCGTTATGCTGCTGAAAAAGATGGCGTTTCTACTGATATTTACGGGGCAACTTCTATGCCTTTGCCTACAGGTGAAGATTTTACACCTTATGAAGAACTAACTAAAGACCAAGTTTGTGGATGGTTGGAAGCGACTTTGGACGTTCCAGCAATGGAAGAGAGTTTGGATAAGCAATTGGATTTAATAATTAATCCAATAAATGTAACTTTACAACCTCCATTTGATAATTAATTTTTTATTATCTTTACAACTTAAATTAAAAATATAACCAAAATGGAAAGAAAACAAGCGATTGAAATTTTAGTGCAAGTTGCACATTTAGCACAAAAAGGAGGCTTATTACAGTTAAACGATGCCTTTTCAGTAGCTCAGGCAATTAGTGTTGTAGCTCCAAAAGAAGAGGAAAAAGAGGTTAAAAAAGAATTGGTTAATTAAAAAGTTTGGGGGTGTTGAGGCATCCCCTTTTATTAAATGAAGTATTTAAATTACATTTTTACAAGTCTTATTTTATTATTTGTTCCAATTTATGGACTTTTAATTGCAGTCGGTTCGGCTATTATTTTAGACACTTTTACGGGTATTTTTAAGTCAATTAAATTAAATGGCTGGAAATCGATCCGAAGCAGAAAATTATCTAACATAATTTCAAAAATGGCTTTATACGAAATTTGTATTGTATTTTTATACTTAATTGACAATTTTGTTTTGAATGAATTTATCAAATCCGCTTTTGGGTTTGATTTTATGTTTACGAAAATATGTGCTATTCTTTTAATATTTGTCGAGTTGGTTTCTATTAAGGAAAATATTGAGGAGACATTTAAAGTTGACATTTGGCAATTATTAAAAAAGTCATTTAATAGAGCTAAGGAGATAAAAACAGACTTAGACGAAATTACAAAGTAATGCAACTATCTAAAAATTTATCACTTGCCGAAGTTGTACGAAGTGAGTCTGCAAAAAGGAGAGGCATAAACAATATGCCAACCGCTGAGCATTTAGAAAATTTAAAGGACCTAGCTTTAAATGTATTTCAGCCTATTAGAGACCATTTTAAAGTACCAATTCATATTTCTAGTGGGTATAGATCCAAAATACTAAATAATGCTGTAAATGGAGCCGCAAAGAGTCAACATTGCTTAGGAGAGGCAATTGATATTGACGTTGATGGGACCAGTATAACAAACAAACAAGTTTTTGACTTTATCAAAGACAATTTGGAATTTGACCAGCTTATAAATGAGTTCGATTATAGTTGGGTTCATGTATCATTTAAAAAAGGCTTAAACAAAAAACAAGTTTTAAGAGCAAAGAGAAACGGAATAAAAACTTATTATACCAATTTCGAGTGAAAAAATTAATCCTTTTATTTTTAGCAATTACTTTTTTTGGATGTGCATCCAGAAAAGTAACTATTGACAAAAATAAAGAGGTTTTAAATTCGGACTCAATTTCAGTTACAAAAACAGATTCAGTTTCTAAGATAAATACCAACATTAAAATAACGGAAAACTTTGAGGAGATTGAAATCAAACCAGAAGTTTGTGGAGTTGAAATGATTGTTGGCGGAATTACCTATAAAAACGCTGTTTTAAGATATAAAAAAGCAAATAAGGTATATTCTGATAACTCAAATAAAATAGTCTCTAAAAAGGCTTTTAAACAAGTTTCCAAACAGAAAAAAGAAATCAAAATCAACAAAGCCAAAAGCATTGATAAAAAAGCAAATTATTTTGTATATTTTTGGCTGTTGCTAATCCCAATTGGCATTTACATTTATAGAGAAATTAAAAAGAAATTATTTCTATAAATAATCTAAAATTGCGATTTGCAATTTAAAAAATCCTACTTATGATAAAACAAAGGACCAGATTGAGCGAAATGGAAGCCATTGCACTTGGCTTGGAATTAAAAAAAAGAGAAGCCAATACAAAAGGCAATCAACGTTATTTCCTTACAAAACAACAATTTGAGCAACTGCAAAAATTAAGAGACTTTCATTCAACTGAATTTAAAGAAGTTAGGCGAACATTAAACGACAGCGGTAAAGTAATTAGTACAGTTGAAAAATTAGGACAAAAGAAACTAATTGACATTCCGTCAAATCACGAAATTAAAAGAGTTTCTACAAATGTTTCAAATGGTCAGCAATGGATAATTACAGAGCCAATAAAAGAAAAGATTGTAGATTTAGAACAAATTGATTTCTCAAAATTTTTTGAAAGTAAAATTATCCCCGTTGATGTTCAGCCAAAAATAGTAAAATCAAAAGCTTTATTTGATAGAGCCGTTTTGACAGATGTACACGTTGGAATGAAAGTGAGTGACGGGCATTCTTTGTATGACGGAGTTTGGAATGAAGATGAACTTTTTAAAAGACGTGATGTATTTGTAAATGAAATCATAAATAATCAGAAATCAAATAAACTTTTAATCCACGATTTGGGTGATTTTATGGATGGTTACAATGGTTTGACTACCAGAGGAGGTCACGAATTGCCGCAGAATATGGATAATCAAAAAGCGTTTGATGTGGCTTTGAGTTTTAAAATAACTTTGATAGACGCTTTAATTCAGTATTACAATGAAATACACATTGTAAATATTTGCAACGACAATCATTCTGGTTCTTTTGGCTATATTGTAAATTCTGCTTTCAAGTCTTATATTGAGCTAAAATATAAAAATATTTCGGTTGTAAATCAAAGAAAATTCATTGACCATTATTTGTTTGAAAATCGTTGTTTCATTCTTACCCACGGAAAAGACGATAAAAGTTTGAAATTCGGTTTTAAACCACATTTGGATGCGGTACAAATTGAAAAAATAAAAAACTACATTGACGAATATAAATTGCACGGATATCAAATTGAATTTTCAAAAGGCGATAGTCATCAATTACTTTTTGATTTAACAAGTTCAACTGCTTTTGAATACCAAAACTTTGGGGCATTTAGTCCTCCGTCTGACTGGGTAAAGGTAAACTTCAAAAACACAAAAAGCAGTTTCACTACAATGAATTATTACGAAAAGCAAAAAACAATCAATAATTATATTTTCTAATTTCAAATAAAAATCCCTTTAAAATCAAGCCATTCTAACCGAGTGGTTTTTTTTTATTTAATTTTTTTTTAAATTTTTTTTGTCTTTCACTTGTTAATTAAAAAATAATTATTAAATTTGCATATCAAAATTAAATAATAATCAAAATCAAACATTATGAAAAACTTCCTATCAAAGGCTATTTGCCAACAAAATTTCGCTTACTTAATAGCAATGTACATTCTTTTTCAATTTATCTTTAGAAGCTAATATTATGATAGATACTTATAACAACGAGCCAGATTACTTCGAAAAATTAGAAGCGCAAGTAAAAGATGAAAGAACAGAAATTGAAGTTCTTGAAGATTATATCAAAGACACTTTTGATGATGATGAGCTTACCGCTTTGGTAGATTCAATTAAAATGAGAGCAATTCTTATGTATAAAACAAACAAAAGAATAAACGAAATTGAATTAGATTTATCAATGTTTGGAAATATCAGTTCAGATAATAGAATTGAATTAGCAAATAAAAAATTATTACTTACTAAACTAATTAACGATTTATAATTATGAAAATATTTAGAAAAGTTTACGAGTTGAATTACGAGTATGATATGTTTTTTGTTTACAGAAGCATTGAATTTTTTGGCTTTAAAATTAGTAAAAAATTACTCAAAGAATTTATTACAATTGAAGCTGCCGTAAAATATTTAAAAACATTAAAATAACTTTTATGCGAATACAAAAAACACAAGAAGTTCAACTTTTTAAAGATTCAAATTTAAAATCAATTCAATCAGTAGTTGTTGAAATAATAGAGAATGAAGAACCTTGGATTGTAATAGAACATGACCATATTGAAATTTCTTTATCTATTTCAAATTGGGAAAAACTAACCCTACTATCCAAAAAAGCAATTAAAAAATCAAAAGAATAAATAAAACAACAATCAGTCTATACCCTTAAATTAAAAAACAATAATAAGGGTATAACCTTAATTTAAAAACAAATAAGATATGGAAATAGCAGAATTAAAAACATTGTGGAAATTAGCAAAATCATTTTGGATTACAGGATTTATATTTTGCTTATTAGAAACTATTGTATTTTTAATTATTGAGGGATGGCACATTAAAGCAACGCATCCAATAGAAATCAATTGCGATAAGATAGTTTTACACATGTTGGAATTCGCGTTGAATTTGACAATTGTAACTTCTATTTATTTTTTAATTAACATAAATAAAAACAAATAATATATGGAAATAGTATATAAAATTGATTATGGTTCTGAAACTTATGGAGAAGTAATAAAAACGCAAGAGGGTTTATATAAATGTTTTACAACTCCATTATTTGGAGGTGAGTGGATAGAAGAAGAAACTTTTATTGATGAAAATGAAGCAATAGATTTTATAAAATCATTAACTTAAAAACAAATAAGATATGAAAACTGGTAAATTAGGTCAATTTTTATTATGGAGAAAAAAACCTGCAAAAATTATTGGAGAATCAAATGGGCATCAAGTTATTATAGAAATTTTAGAAAACAAATGTTGCCCGCATTGCAATGGTGATTTAGGAAAAGAACAAATACACGTAATAGTATCATCTCCAATGTACCAAGAAGGAGCTGAAAGATTAGAAACAATTTAAAAAATAGAAATGAAAGAAACAAAAAACGAAAGAAACGCTGGAAGAAAACCTAAATTCAAAAAAGGGGTAAAAACTTTTGTCATTGCTGACAAACTTCCCCAGCCAGTTGAAAAACAAATTAGAAACTATATTGAAGAAGTTTCAAAACCATTCTTAAATGACGAACCAATTAAATCAAGAAAAAATGAATAATTTATTTGATATTAAATTTATTGAACAAGAGCCATTATTAAAAAGAATTACAAGAATGGCAAAAAGAACTTTAATCACAAAATTAACAACTCCAGTTGTCACAGAAATTAATGTTTATAATGATAAAAAAGTTGTAAATGTTAAAGCCAATATTCCGTTTCATTTTTTAAGAAGTATATCGTGAGTAAGAAATATACTGGAGTAACTTACCATAGAAAATTAGGCAAATATGAATCACGTGTTACATATTCTGGAATCACATACAAAGCTGGTTGGTATGATACAGAAATTGAAGCGGTACGTGCCAGAGATTTGCTTATTATCAAAAAAGGATTGCCAGTAAAATTGCAAATATTAAAACCAGTAAAAAAATGAACGTACTATCATTATTTAACGGAATGAATACAGGACGTCAAGCGTTGGAAAATGTAGGTATAAAAGTTGACAAATACTACTCAAGTGAAATAAAGCCTTATGCAATAGAATTAACTCAACATCACTTTCCTGACACTATTCAAGTTGGAGACGTTACAAAATGGAGAGAATGGGATATTGATTGGAAAAGCATTGATTTGGTTTTAAGCGGATCGCCTTGCCAAGATTTGTCAGCAGCTGGAAAACGTGCTGGAATAAATGGTAAAAAGTCAAGTTTGTTTTTTGTATTTGTTGATATTTTACAGCATATAAAAACTTTAAATTCAAACGTTTTATTTTTACAGGAAAATGTTGGTAGTGCAAGAAAAGAAGATGTTGGAATTATGAGCCGAGCTTTAGGAGTTTATCCAGTCAGAATTAACTCAAGTTTAGTTACAGCTCAATTAAGAGACAGGTATTATTGGAGTAATATAAAAACACGACAAGACGGAATGTTTGGAGATATTGTAACAGATATTCCACAACCAAAAGACAGAAAAATAATGTTTAAGGATATTATTACAAGTGGTTTTGTTGATAGGGATAAAAGTAAATGTCTTTTAGCTGGATTATATAATTCATTTTCATATAAAGACGAAACATCAAAAGAAGCTCAGCATTATTTAATTAATCGTGAAAAATTTGGAACTTTATTAATTTACGAAAACAACGAATTAAGAGTAAAAACAAATACAATAAAAGGTTACGACATAGTTACCGAAAATGATTGTATTGATTTATCTTTTCCAACTTCAAAAACAAGAAGAGCCAGAGTCACAAAAGGCAAAAGTCCTTGTTTAATGGAAAGCCAAAATAACTTATATAGCTATAAAGACGGAATTGTTAGAACAGTAAATAAAATAGAAATGTGCCGACTTCAAGGATTTCCAGACGACTATTGTGATATACTTACAACTGCAAAAGCAGGATCACTTTTAGGAGACGGCTGGACGCTTCCAATAATAGAACATATTTTTAGCTTTATTCAAAAATAAAAAGGCATTTATTTTTTTAATTAAAAAATATTTATTAAATTTGCTTAACCAAAAAATCAAAATCATGTCAAAACAATTATTCGAGTTGATGCGTGAACAGGAATTGCAAACAAACAATTTCTTGCCGTCAAAAAAAGAAATCCAATTAACTAGTAAAAAGTTTGTTTCTAATTTATTAGATTCCGGAGAGATTAACAAAGTTGAAGTTTATGCTCAGGCTTTAAGATTAAAAGAGGCTTTGTCAATTATTGAAGCTGAATTAAAAGAGAGCTTAGGACAAGAAAATTTCGAGGCTTTTGGAATCAAAGGCACATTTAGAAACGGAGGCGAAACTTTAAACTACTCAGAGGACCCAATTTATGCTGAGTTACAAAGCCAATTAAAAGAACGTGAGGAACTACTTAAAACAGTTAGAAAAGTAGAGAATACAGTTTACGACTCAGAGGGAATTGAAATACCAAAAGTAAGCACAACAAATAGAAAATCAAGTTTATCAATTACATATTAACCAATTAAATTCAAATCAAATGGCAATTTTAGCAACGAGCAACAGCTCAACAACAAATTTCGAACCTATTGAAGCTGGTAGTTACCCAGCAAGATGTTACTCAATGATTCACATCGGAACGGTAAATGAAAATTTTCAGGGAGAAATTAAAACAATGAACAAAGTAAGAATTACTTTTGAGCTTCCAACGGAGTTAAAAGTATTCAAAGAGGAAAACGGAGAGCAACCGCATGTAATTAGTAAAGAGTTTACTTTATCATTACATGAAAAAGCTACTTTAAGAGCGTTTCTTAAAAACTGGAGAGGTCAAGACTTTACAGAAGACGAGGCAAAAAGTTTTGATATAGAAAAACTTATTGGAGCTCCTTGTATGTTAAACATCACGCATAAAAAATCAAAAGACGGAACTAAAACATACGCTGAAATAGGTAGCGTTTCTAAATTACCGAAAGGATTGGCTTGTCCGGATCAAATCAATCCAAGTTATGTTTGGACTTACGAAAATTTTGACGAAGTTAAATTTAGTAAAATACCTGAGTTTTTAAGACAAAAAATGGTTACAAGTTTTGAATATATCCACGCTACAACAGTAGCAAACGAGGCACCAGTTTATGATGCTGAGGTTGTTAGCCCAGGAACTGACGACGATATGCCATTTTAATTAAATTAGGAGCCGATAAGGGATATCTCGGCTCCTTTTTTTTACCATGAAAGTACAAATCACATCAAACGTAATAAATGGCAACTTAAAAAGGAATAGGAGCCAAATTTTAGAGACAATTAAAAGTTTCGAGGGTAAGGATATTTTAATTACTTTTGAAAAACCAAAAAAGAAGCGTTCTAACAATCAAAATAGGTATTATCATGGAATTATTATACCCATACTACAAAATTGCATAAAAGAGTCATGGGGTGAGTGTTGGTCCAGAGAA
>Ga0208554_1000151_pt1 | contig 12030 bp, 10 predicted proteins | sample Colrivmet1371B02_FD_187628 | JGI IMG/M metagenome (GOLD analysis project Ga0208554, IMG submission 187628) | Estuarine microbial communities from the Columbia River estuary - metaG 1371B-02 (SPAdes) (version 2) | ecosystem: Environmental > Aquatic > Marine > Intertidal zone > Estuary | place...
TTGAGAATCCTGAAAAATCTGTAAAGGATTTGGTGCAATTATATAAGTTAGTCAATAATTTACCAAGCTCCGTTTGGAAAAATTACAAACTAGATGAAATCAAATCCTTGGTTCAGGCTTGCGCAGGCTTATTTATGGAAGCCACTAGTACTCAGCAACAGGTTTTTCCTGGAAAAAATTTGCCATTGCAATTCAGTATGAATCAGCGTACAAATGTGCAAGTTAATTTGGGTTTAGTGCAATTGCCTGGCAGGGATTCTATTTTTAATAAAACCTTGGGGGTGAATCAGAATTTATTTTGGGACCATAATTATAGTATTCCATTGACCCAGTCTATTTCGCAACCTTATTGGTTAGTATCTCCTAAAACAGAAGGGATGTTTGTCGTGAATGACCAACAATTGATTGGTCAACCCGAAAATGATCCCGCCTTTATTTGTAAATTAAATGTGACCATAGAAAATCAATTATTTGAATTTCAAATTCCTGTGCAATACAAATATGTGGATCTCACTAAGGGAGAAGTGTATCAACCCATTGCGGTGGTGCCTGGACAGGAAATAAAATATGAAAAGGAATTACATTTATTGAATGGCGAAAAGGCCATATCGGTTAATTATCAAATCATCAATCATTTGGGACAAAATGAATCAAAATCATTTTCAGTAAGCGACCCCAATGTTCAATTGCCAACACCTGCATCTGCAGTGTTTCAAAAAACAATTCAATATGATCATATTTCTACCATTACTTATTTCCCAACTGCCACCACAAATTTTGTAAAGGCGCAAGTCAATACAAAAGGTAAAAAAATTGGGTATATTGATGGCGCAGGCGATAAAATACCAGAAGCGCTCGTTGAGTTGGGTTTTTCGGTGACCTATTTAAAGCCTTCAGATTTTGTATTGGATAAATTAAAATCATTTGATGCAATCGTTGTAGGTATTCGTGCTTATAATTTATATGAATACTTAACCACGGATAATGAGGAACTAAATAAATACATTGAACAAGGCGGCAATGTGATTGTACAATATATAAAAAGTAATCAAGTAGGGTTGCAAAAAATTAAGGTTGGCCCCTATCCGTTTATTGTAAATTCAGGAAGGCGTGTAACACAGGAAAATGTTCCTGTTAAATTTGCTTTACCGCAACATGTGGTATTAAATACACCCAATAAAATTACTGCAACTGACTTTGAAAATTGGGTGCAAGAGCGCAGTACCTATCAAGGGGAGAATGTTGATACTCATTTTGAAATGCCACTTTCAATGAGTGACAAAGGGGAGTTGCCTTCCAATGGAAGTTTATTAATCGCGCCTTATGGCAAAGGTAATTTTGTATATCTTAGTTTAACTTTATTTAGACAACTTCCAGCAGGCAATCCAGGTGCTTTTAAGTTATTAGCCAACCTAATCGCATTACCTAAACATTAGCAAATAAAAATAATTCCATGCGACGAAATGTAAGTTTATTTACTTTATTACTGATTGGCCTTGGTATTGGCTGGATGATTAAGAATGTGAAAATTGGATTAATTATAGGTCTCGTGTTAGGCCTATTAATTAGTGGCATTGGAACAAGAAGTAAATAAGACCTTTTATTCAGTTTCAGGTGTTGTTGTGTTTTCGTTTCCGATCCACTTCATTTTTGTTGCTATAAAATAGGCAATCAATCCTAAGCTGATTACGATCAATCCGCTCAACATCATTTTTGTACCTGTTGATATAAAGATTCCTACCCAAATGATAATGGCTAGCAATAAAGGCAGTGGGTATAAAGGCATTTTCCAAGGAAAATAAGTTTTCCCTTTTCGGTTGACCAATAGCATTAATCCAATGGCTTGACCAATGAATTGGATTAAGATGCGCATAGCTAAAATGGCATCGATTACTTCCTTTAATCTAAATAGCAAACTAAACGCAAAAGCGATGCCACCCAATACTAATAAGGAACGGTGCGGAAAATGTAGTTTGGGGTGAAGCTCACCAAAAAAACTAAAAAAGGATTTGTCCTGCGCCGCTGCATAGGGGATTCTGCTGTAGCCCAATGTTGCTGAAAATAAAGAAGCAAAGGCCACCATTAAAATTAATACGGTGACTAGTGCGCCCGCTTTTTCTCCATACAAAGCTTTAATATATTCACTCACCACATACTTACTACTCATAATAGTTTCTAATGGCAATACACTAGCTACACTAATATTCATGGATAAATATAAAATAGCGATACCGGTAATGGAAATAAACATACTGCGAGGAATATTTTTACTTGGGTTTTTGATTTCGCCCCCTAAGTGACATACATTATAATAACCTAAATAACTATAGATCGTTTTAACGCTTGCGAATCCCAAGGCAGCAACAAATCCATGTTGCATTGAAAATCCATCATTAATATGTTTGATGGGTTCTAAAAATTGTCCATGCATCACTCCACCAAAAATTATCCATGCCATGGTACCCATAACGCCCACCCATAAAAACACGGATATCTTACCAATGGATTCAATTTTTCTATATAAAAGACTAATCACTAAAATCACTACAGAGCCACTCACTATTTTTTCTTCAATGATTGAGAAATTAAAAAAGTAACTCGCATATTGTGCAAATCCAATAGAAGCAGATGCAATCACTAATGGGGCTTGAATCATGGTTTGCCATACAAACAAAAAGCTCATCAATGGGCCCAATTTTTTTCCGTAGCCTTCCTTTAAAAAATGGAAACTTCCGCCTGCTCTCGGTAATGCAGCCCCTAGCTGCGACCATACCATCGCATCTAAATAGGAGAGGATTGCACCAGCGACCCATGCATATAAAAAATAGGGGCCAGCCATAATTTGTGCAACAACACTTAATACAACAAAGGGACCAATACCAACCATATCAATCATGTTGATGGCAGTTGCATGTAAAAGACTTAATTTGCGATCTAAATGTGGCTTAGCGTTACTCATGTATTTGCCAAGATAATAAAAAATTGACTAAAAATTTGAAAATAAATGGAGGCTCATTTTAATATAGCATCGTGGGTAAATCCATCAACCATTTATGAGGTTAATATTAGGCAATACACACCCGAAGGAACTTTTAGGGCATTTGAAAATCATATTCCAAGATTAAAAGATATGGGCGTGACTATTTTATGGTTAATGCCTATTACGCCAATAAGTGAAAAGTTAATGAAGGGGTCCTTAGGTAGTTATTATGCCTGTAGTAGCTATACAAAAATTAATCCTGCATTTGGGAATGAATCCGATTTGTTAAACTTAATTAGGTGCGCACACGATCATGACATCAAAGTGATTATTGACTGGGTGGCAAACCATACAGGAGCGAATCATGAGTGGATGGACAATCATCCGGATTGGTTTACGCGGGATGCTGCTGGTAATTTCATAGAAAGAAATGGTTGGGAGGATGTGGTTGATTTAAATTATGAGAACAAGGAGATGCGTGCGGCATTGATTGGTGCCATGCAGTATTGGGTGCGCAACTTTAATATAGATGGATTTAGATGTGACATGGCGCATTTAGTACCCTTAGATTTTTGGAAGGAAGCGCGTACCCATTGTGATATCATAAAACCATTGTTCTGGTTGGCTGAATGTGAAAATGCAAATTATCATCCCACTTTTGATGCAAGCTATGCTTGGGACTGGATGCATATAAGTGAAAAACTAAACCAATGTCAGGTGGGAATGAATGAAGTGTATCATGTGTTGGAAGGATATTTACATTATCCATCGGGGGCATTAAAATTATTTTTCACTTCCAATCATGATGAGAATAGTTGGAATGGAACCGAGTATGAAAAATATGGGATCGCTGCAAAGCCTTGGGCGGTATTTACACATACATGGAAAGGGCTGCCTTTAATATATAGTGGTCAGGAGCTACCCAATCATAAAAGGTTACAATTTTTTGATAAGGATGGTATTGCATGGGAGAATGAACCCTCTTTGCACCATTTTTATAAAACGCTTTCGATTTGTCGACAACAATATCCTGCATTAATCAATGGATCCACTTATATTTTGCCCACCCAATCGAACAGCGTAATGGCTTATTTAAGGTATGATACTAATAATAGTATATTGATTGTGCTGAATCTTTCCAATGAAATCCAAAAAATTTCATTTGCGCATGAAATGCTGGAGGGTAGCTTTATCAATGTTTTCTCTGGATTGGCATTCTCCTTTGATAAGGAACTGAGTTTTGAACTCTTGCCAGGGGACTATTTTTTGTATGTGAAATAGGGGTCTGCCCTAGAATTATTAATTCCTTTTAGATTGTTGGAATGCTACAAACTCCATTATTTCAGCCAAATTAAAACTGCTTAAATTTTGAACAGCAGATAATCCTGCTTTTTGGGCAACCATTACGCCATATCTACAATCATCATATCCTTCAATCGCGTGGGCATCTGGGTTAATGGAAATAAGCACATCCTGCTGCAATGCTAAGTGTATAAATCGCCAATCCATATCTAGTCGACGTGGATGGGCATTTAATTCTAATACCACATTATTATCTGCGCAGGCATCTATTAATGCTTCATGATTCACAGGGTAACCTTTTCTACTTAATAACAATCTGCCGGTAGGGTGTCCTAATATACTTGTATAGGGGTTGTTCACTGCATTCAATAAACGCATCATTGCTTTTTCCTCAGTCATTTTTAAATTAGAATGAATGGAGGCAATGACAATATCAAAGCAGGCCAATATATCTTCCGGGTAATCCAAGCTACCATCATTTAATATATCAGACTCAATACTTTTAAATATAACAAAGGGTGCTAGCTTTTTATTGAGGGCGTCTATTTCCCTATGTTGGGCTTTGACACTATCAATAGATAAGCCACCTGCATAAAAAGCTGATTTGGAATGATCACTAATAATTAAATATTCATACCCTTTTTCGATGGCTGCTAGTGCCATTTGTTCAATTGTATGTACCCCGTCGCTCCAAGTGCTATGGGAATGAATGATGCCTTTAATATCTTCTGGTTGTATAAGTTTGGGTAATTTATTATTTTTTGCAAGGTCAATGATGGACGGAAGTTCCCTTAAAGGGGCTGGAATGAAGGGTAAATTAATTTGGTCAAAGATGTTTTTTTCTGAAATAAATGGCATTTTTTTTGAAAATAGGGGGTCAGATTCCCATTTTTCTAAAAATTCAGGGGAGCAGGACAGGGTAAAATCGGTCCAATAAAAATCAGAAATGTCGGTAAAATAACATCTTATTTCAAATTTATCTGAACCTATGCAACTTAAAAATTTTTCATTTTTTGTACATTGAAAACTTTTTTCTGTTAACCAAGTAGTTAATTCTTTTTCAGAAAATGTGGTCACGATTTCAAGATGATCTATAATTTCTAATTGTCTTTTGTAGCCACCTGAAATTGAAAATAGATGTGTGCCATTTATTTTTTCTGCTAATGCAATTTTTAAATTTTCAACAAGTGGAACTACTTGTTGAAATAAATATCTTCCTTGGTGTTGTAAATAAAATACAAGTGCGTCTTGAATATTTTGTTGTGTCTTTGCACCAAAGCCTTTGTACTTTACTAACCTATTTTCTTCGCATGCATAAAGTAGTTCTCCAATACTTTCAATTTCCAATTCCTTCCAAATAGTAACAATTTTTTTTGGACCTAGTCCTTTAATTTTTAAAAATTCAAATACACCAGTTGGTGTTTTTTCTATGTAGCTATCAAGTAGGCTAAGTCGTTTAGAATCAATGATTTCGATCACTTTTTGACCAATGGCTTCACCGATACCGCGAATAGAAAATAGTTGATGTGGCTCCATGTCAATCACTGGATCATTCAGCTTATCTAAAGTAAAAGCTGCGTTTGAATAGGACTTAATTTTAAATGGATTTTCTCCATGAATTTCCATCAGCTTACTGAGCAATGAAAAGTATTCGGCGATTTCGTAATTGTGCATATTAAAATGAATGCATTAAAGATAAGACAAAAAAAATCCTTCCCGTAAAACGGGAAGGACCTTAAAATCTATTTCTGCTGAAAGCAAAAAAGACGATTTAATTATCTTGCGATAATTATTTCTTTTTAGCAGCTTTCTTCTTAGGAGCAGCTTTCTTTTTAGGAGCAGCTTTCTTAGCAGCTTTCTTCTTAGGAGCAGCTTTTTTAGCAGCTTTTTTAGGAGCAGCTTTTTTAGCAGCTTTCTTCTTAGGAGCAGCTTTTTTTGCAGCTTTTTTAGGAGCGGCTTTTTTTGCAGTTGCCATGTTTTTTAGATTTAATGGTTAGTAAATAATACACTAAAATTAAAAACTTTTATTATAACTACAAAAAATATTTTTATTAAGCTATTTCTTGTGCTGGTAATACAGAAACGGTGGTTCTGTTATTTTTACCTTTTTTGAACTCTACAACACCGTTGGTCATAGCGAAAATAGTGAAGTCAGAACCTAAACCTACATTCTTACCAGGGTGGTACTGCGTACCTCTTTGACGAATTAGGATATTGCCAGACAAAGCTGGTTGACCACCATATATCTTAACGCCTAAACGCTTACTATGCGAATCACGGCCATTTTTTACCGATCCTTCTCCTTTTTTGTGTGCCATCTTATTATGATTTTACTAGTGTTATTTACTAGAACAAGTCGCTAATTAAGCGATGTTCTCAATTTTGATTTGAGTATAATGAGTTCTGTGACCGTGCTTCTTACGAAAACCCTTACGTCTTTTCATCTTAAAAGCGATTACTTTGTCACCTTGAACTAAATCGTTCAAGATTTCAGCTTTCACTGTTACTTTACTCGTAAATGAGATACTTCCGTTGTTATCAACAAAAATTACATCGTTGAATTCAACTTTATCTCCTGTTTTACCTTCCAGGTGAGGCACATACAAGCTTTGTCCGGCTTGTACTTTAAATTGCTGACCTGAGATTTTTACAACTGCTAGCATAAATGTCCAAAATTAGGATTGCAAAGGTAATTATTATTATCCCAAAATGCAATTAAATCTAAAAAAAATATAGGACAATTTGAATTTGGCCATTTTCCTACATTATTATGGGCTTTTCCGGGATAAAGTCATTTGAAGTTCCATGAAAATGTGCCTATTTTTGCCCAAATTAACAAGGATACCCTTAATTTGACCTATGAATATTAAATCACTGCTCGCTAAGCCATTTGCATCTGTAGTGCATCGGCAAATCAAAAAGGAGCAACTGACAGCAGTGGCTGATCAACAATCTATTCTAAATCAATTAGTTAAGTCGGCTAAAGGGACACAATTCGGAAAAGATCACCATTTTGATCAAATCACGGACTACGCTAGTTTTAAAAATGCAGTGCCTATCCGGGACTATGAGGGTTTTAGGGAATATATTGACCAAATCAAAAAAGGGACCCAAAATGTGCTTTGGAAGGGGCTTCCACTTTATTTAGCCAAAACAAGCGGAACAACTAGTGGGATAAAATACATCCCCATTTCCAAGGACTCTATTGGGAACCATATATCAGGCGCAAGAAATGCAATACTTACTTATATGTCTGGTTCAGGCAATACCGATTTCGCAGGGGGTAAGATGATATTTTTAAGTGGCTCACCTGAACTTGAACGTGTGGGGGGTATTCCAACGGGTCGTTTAAGCGGAATTGTGAATCATCATATACCCCAATATTTAAGAGGAAACCAGCTTCCTAGTTTTGAAACCAATTGTATTGAGGAGTGGGAAACCAAATTAGATAAAATTGTAGATGAAACTTTGGGGAAGGACCTGACTTTGATTGGCGGTATTCCTCCTTGGATGCAAATGTATTTTGATCGTATCGTGGAAAGAACCGGAAAACCCGTGATTGCTTCCTTTCCAAATTTACAAGTGTTGGTGCAGGGAGGTGTAAATTTTGAACCTTATAAAGCGAAACTTTGGGAAACCATTGGGAAAAACATTGATACGATAGAATTATTTCCTGCAAGCGAAGGATTTTTTGCTTTTCAAGATGATCGAAATGCCCCCGGACTTTTACTCAATACCAATAGCGGCATCTTTTATGAATTTATACCCATCGGGGAAGTACATGATGCAAATCCAACCCGTTTAAGTTTAGGGGAAGTAAAGTTAGGGGAGCAATATGCTTTAATTATTAATAGTAATGCTGGTTTATGGGGATACAGCATTGGTGATATAGTAAAATTTGTAAGCACTTCACCTTATCGTATTATTGTTGCAGGCAGAGTGAAGCATTTTATTTCTGCTTTTGGGGAACATGTGATTGGTGAGGAGGTGGAGAAAGCAATATTGAAAGTTGCAAACCAATTGCAGGCAAGTGTTGTAGAGTTTACGGTGGCACCCTATATTCAACAAGGTCAGGGGCAAAGTTACCACGAATGGTTTATTGAATTTGAAAAAGCGCCTTCGGATATAAATAAATTTGCGCAACAATTAAATGAAAATATGTGTTTACAAAATGTATATTACCAGGATTTAATTAATGGAAAAATTTTAGCGCCTTTGCGTATTTCTGTATTGCAAAAAAATGCATTTATTGATTACATGCGTTCCAAGGGAAAGTTGGGTGGACAAAATAAAGTACCAAGATTAAGTAATGATCGCGTCATTGCTGACGACTTAATTCAATATATTTCACACTAATTAAATAATAGTGTATTTTTAATATCGTTACAAACAAAAGGGATGCATCAAAAAAAAATTGCGATATACGGTTCAACGGGTTCCATTGGTAAACAAACATTGGAAGTAATTTCGGCACATCCGGATTTATTTACAGCGGAAATATTAACTGCATATTCAAATGATGCGCTATTGATTGAACAAGCCTTACAATTTATTCCCAATATTGTTGTGATTGGAGATATCACTAAATATGCAAATGTTAAAAAAGCTTTAGAAGGTAAACCGATTAAAGTTTTTGCTGGGGAAGAAGCTTTAGAGCAAGTGGCTGGGATGGATTGTTATGACTTTATGATGGCGGGCATTGTTGGCTTTGCAGGATTAAAACCAACTTTAACTGCAGTAAGAAATGGTAAAACAATTGGTTTAGCGAATAAAGAAACTTTGGTGGTGGCGGGTGATATTGTTATGCGTGAGGCGAAGGAAAATAGGGCAAACATTATTCCAGTGGATAGCGAGCACTCTGCTATATTTCAATGCTTGGTGGGTGAAGCGCACAATCCTATCGAAAAAATTATATTAACCGCTAGTGGCGGTCCATTTTTAGGCAAGAAACCTAATTTTTTAGTGAATGTAAAAAGAGACCATGCATTGCAACATCCCAACTGGAGCATGGGTGCAAAAATTTCAATTGATTCTGCGACCTTAATGAATAAGGGACTGGAAATGATTGAAGCCAAATGGTTATTTGGATTGGATCCACACCAAATTAAAGTGGTAGTCCATGCGCAAAGCATTATTCATAGTATGGTACAATTTGAAGATGGAAGTATAAAAGCACAAATGGGATTACCGGATATGAAATTGCCCATTCAATATGCCATGGCCCATCCCATCCGATTAGCCAATAAATTTCCGAGGTATCTTTTTGACAAACCCAATCAATTGTCATTTGACGAACCCGATGTAAAAACTTTTCGAAACTTACAATTAGCTATCGATGCAATGAATAGGGGAGGTAATGCACCTTGTATTTTAAATGCAGCCAATGAAATTGCTGTATATGCATTTTTGAAAAATAGGATTGGCTTTTTGGATATGACAGAGTTAATAGAGCGCACATTAAATAAAGTAACTTTTATTGCGCATCCTACCTTAGATGATTATTTTGAAACCGATGGTGAAGCGCGTAACTTCGCAGCCTCTTTAATACAATTATAAACTATGTACATTTTAGCATTTGATTTTATTTCGTTTGGTGTGAAAACAGCGCAATTTATTTTATCGTTTTCCATATTGGTAGTATTGCATGAATTAGGACATTTTATTCCTGCACGTTTATTTAAAACAAGGGTAGAAAAATTTTACTTGTTTTTTAATCCAGGATTTAGTCTTTGGAAAAAGAAAATAGGAGAAACGGAATACGGAATTGGTTGGATACCTTTTGGAGGGTATGTTAAAATTTCAGGGATGATTGATGAAAGTATGGACAAAGATCAATTGAAAAAAGAACCTGAGTCTTGGGAATTAAGATCAAAGCCGGCATATCAAAGATTAATTGTCATGTTGGGAGGTGTTATCGTAAATGTAATATTAGCCATTGTTATTTTTATTGGCATCGCTTGGTTTTGGGGAGAGGAATACTTGCCTTCAAAAAATGTGACTTATGGAGTGCATGCTAGTGATAATGCTAAAGCAATGGGGATTCAAGAAGGCGATATTATTGTTTCCATTGACGGGAAGGAGTTAGAAAATTTTGATGCATTAGAAGCAAAATTAATTTTAACCAATCCCAAAACATTAGAAGTAAAAAGAAATGATACTTTGGTGAGTTTACCGGTTCCTAATAATTTAGCAACTACCATTGCAAAATTTAAAAAAACAGCCCCATTTGTAATTCCGCGTATACCAGTAATAATAGATTCTGTTGGGAAAAGTTCAGTGATGACATCGGGCAGTTTTCAAAAAGGAGATACCTTATTAACCATGAATGGCAATTCTATTAAATACCAATATGAATTTATTGATGTAAAAAATAAATACGCAGATTCATTGGTGGTGGTTCAATTAAAAAGAGGAACAGATACCGTATCGGTAAAAACATTAATCAATGGTTCAGGTCAAATAGGTTTGTTTGTAAAAGTTCCTTATGCTTTATTTACAACCGTACATAAAGAATTTGGTTTTATAGATGCATTTCCTGAAGGGGTGCGCAGATGTTTTACCACATTAGATAATTATGTACAAGGCATTAAGCAAATTTTCACAGGTAAAGTAAACGCGAATGATTCCTTGGGTAGCTTAATAAGTATCGGAAATACATTTCCTTCCAGTTGGGATTGGGAAAGGTTTTGGACCTTGACTGCAATTTTTTCGATCATCTTAGCTTTTATGAACGTACTTCCTATTCCTGCATTGGATGGAGGACACGCGCTATTTATACTTTTTGAAATGATTACTGGTCGTAAACCAAGTGATAAATTCATGGAATATGCGCAAGTAGTAGGGATGGTGCTGATGTTTGGGCTTATGTTTTATGCATTAGGCTTGGACTTTTGGAGATTGTTTAAATAAGCGGTAATTTTGTAGGTTCACTTTAAATAATCATTTGCGCATTTAATAGTGAAATGGGGTCGTATGGTTTTGACAGCAATCGTAGCGGTTGGGGTAAGCATGCAGTGCGTTGGGTAATTAGCACTTTAATCTGAATACCAAACAATCAAAAGGCGAAGCAAATTACGCCATGGCTGCTTAATTCAGTGAATTAACTTCCATTATGGTCGAGCGAGAAGGTAGGCCCGTTACCCGCTCCTCAGCCCAATCAAAACAAAACGGGATGCGATAAAAGTAGGCTGTGCCTTTTATTTAAGTACCATCCAGCTAAGTGAATAATTGGTTTGTGTTTTTCCTGTTATTTACCGACAAGTAATAAAACAATAAGCATGTAGAAGATCAATGGTAACATTGTTTGGACAGGGGTTCGACTCCCCTCGACTCCACATTTTACAAATAACTCCTGGAATTTTTTAAATAGGAATTCAGGAGTTATTTGTTTTAACCCAGTAGGTATATGATGAAGCATATTTTTAGAAACGAATTTACAGTTGCATTGGTTGCGGCCATCTTGTTTATTCCTTTTTTAGGGAATGTGCATTTGTTTGATTGGGATGAAATCAATTTTGCTGAAAGTGCGAGAGAGATGATTGCTTCGGGGAATTATTTTTCGGTACAAATTAATTTCAACCGTTTTACGGAGAAGCCACCACTTTTTTTCTGGATGCAGGTTGTGAGCATGAAACTATTTGGTGTCAATGAATTTAGTGCGCGTTTTCCCAATGCGATTTGTGGCATTATAACATTGGTTGTTTTATTTCGAATAGGCAAACAAATTTTCAACGAATATTTTGCCCGTA
>Ga0208554_1000153_pt1 | contig 12007 bp, 25 predicted proteins | sample Colrivmet1371B02_FD_187628 | JGI IMG/M metagenome (GOLD analysis project Ga0208554, IMG submission 187628) | Estuarine microbial communities from the Columbia River estuary - metaG 1371B-02 (SPAdes) (version 2) | ecosystem: Environmental > Aquatic > Marine > Intertidal zone > Estuary | place...
GCTTATTCGAATGGCTGGATCAGATACTTCATTGCGTAACGGACTAAAGAGTACTATATTAGAGATTGGTTTAAACAGTCCTAATAAACTAGCTTTCTACACTGATAACGCTAAAGCACTTGACAGTTTGTTTGGTAAGGAACACTCACAGACAGTTAAGGATCTTTTAGAAGGTGCTGAGAGACTTGCACAGTTCCCTTTGCGTAGTAAAGTTAACCAGACACTGACACAACAGACTGGCTTTGAGCGTGAGTTTGGTACAGATCCTGCTAAGGCTGCGTCCCTTATCAGACAACAAGTACAAAGCACATTCTACAAAGCTTCTACTTTGTTTAGTCGGTTCGTACAAAACAAAGCTACTAAAGCTGAAGCTACAGAGATACAAGAATTCTTAAAGAATCCCGGAGCTGTTGCCGATGCTGCTGAGTTGTTGAAAGCTTTAAATGATACTTCTGAACAAGGTATAAAAAAGGCTTTAAAGATAGCTAATAAACTAGCTAAGAATACAGCTTCTGCAGGTATCTTTGGTGGTCTAGCACCTGTAGTTACTGGTGAACTTGGTTTAAGTGAAAGACAACCAGTACAGCAGTTTGCTGAGTAATCATGAGAAAGCTAATATATGCCCTACTAATCATAGGGCTGTTAGCGTCAGCTCAAGTAGCTCCTACTAACTGCGCTAGAGAGTTTTACTTAATATCTCAATCTGTCCATAATCCTTCAGAGCGACATCAACAACTCTTAAGAATACTTTCAATATACGAATGTACCACTTATGAGTTGAATGATATATGGAATAACCTAGGTAGTTGGGCAGGTACTGCTGATAGTGCAGAACTAAGACAGAAACTTATTCACGAACACGCTAAGGCTACTCTAAGGGAGTCTAAGAAGTGATCTCCTCGTTACACAAATGGTATCCCTTTGTCTTCCCTGACACACACGATGTAAAGTCAATAGCTTTTGAGAAGAGAGTTGAGAGACTTGAATATGAGTACAGGGAAGCAGTTAAAGCTCAGAAGGTAAGGGATGCTATTGAGGAATATGCTTTAGAGTTATATAACAAAAGGGCTTATCAAACTACTATAGAGATAGAGACTTTTAATAATACTAGGCACTTTGATAAATACGTATAGTAAGAAGGAGATTAAACATGTTTGCACTAGATGCACTTTTAAATGTAGGTAGTAAGTTAATTGATAAACTTATACCAGACCCTGAACAGAAAGCTAAAGCTCAGTTAGAACTACAGAGGATGGCTCAAGAGGGTGAGTTAGCTAAAATGGCTAATGAAACTAAACTCTATGAGACTGAACAGAACAATCTAACTCAGCGTATGCAAGCTGATATGGCTAGTGACTCATGGATGTCTAAGAATATACGTCCATTGACTCTAGTGTTCCTGTTAGCAGCTTACTCAGGCTTTGCAATTGCATCTATATTTGAGTATGAGACTCGTGGTGCTTATGTGGAGCTTCTAGGTCAGTGGGGAATGCTTGTGATGTCCTTCTACTTCGGTGGTCGTACAATGGAAAAGATTGCAGATAGGGTTAAGAAATAATGAACCTTACTAAACACTTTACTCTTGAAGAGTTAACTCATACAGATCACAGACAGTTTGATAATACACCCAATGAACAAGAACTTGCAAACCTTAGAAGACTTGCAGCCTTCCTCGAAGAGGTCAAGACAGTGCTTGGAGGAAGACCAGTCATGGTTAACTCAGCTTTTAGAAGTAAGCAAGTCAATGACGCTGTTGGCTCTAAAGATACTAGCCAGCATCGTAGTGGTTGTGCTGTGGACATCAGAGTACCTCAATTAACCCCAGATCAGGTTGTCAGGACTATCATTGATGCAGGTCTAGAATATGATCAGATCATACGAGAGTTTGACAGGTGGACTCATATAAGTATTCCTAACACACCAGATGCTAAACCTAGAAAGCAAGCACTGATTATCGATAAACAAGGTACTAGAGCATTTGCTTAAGTATACAGTACTAAGTTTTAAGTATCCAATAGAAAAGCCCTTTAGAGTTATTAGCTCTAGAGGGCTTTTTAGTTGCTAGTCTAGGATAAACGCTAAGGTTAAGAATCCTATGTGCAGATAGATAACAGGTACAGGCTCTTCAGTCATGATGTCATTCTCGTCCATGACGAATAGCTGATCAGCTTCTAAGCCAAACACTAGACCCGCTTTAGTTTCAAACTCTAATGTCATTTAGCTTCTCCTTATCGAATTGGACAGGCGCCTGTAGCACATTCAGCCTCGTCTAAACCAATGTCTAGATTATCAATTGAAGTAATCAGAGTAGTCTTAGCGACAAGTTCATCATATTGTTCTTTTGTAATCTCTTCCAAAGGAGCTTGTTTAAATCCATGATCATTATGCAACAAGAATGATAAGCTTTTATGATTATTCTTATAGTTCTTTTTAAGATACTTACGAATTTCAGGAAGCTCTTCTTTCTTGTAATAAACGGTACAACTTACGCTGTTATCACTCCAGTTCTCTTGCAGCCATTTAACTGTTTCCAATTGCTGAATCGCTGTAACATCTTTAGCCAACACAGCATTGTCTGGGTGTCGGAATGGGAATGAAACAACAACTGTACTACGGTCTTCAGAGCCATCAAAGTTTTGCTGATACTCAACAGGGAACCCGTGGTCACGACACACTTGAACCAATGAGTGGTTAGATGAAATACGAATACGTCGAATCATGTAACGAGCATATGCAGGATGACATCCGGGTGTAACACCGGGTAGCAAAGACAGTGTTCCAGAGGGTTTAACAGTTGTAAGTTTTACAGACTTATTAAAACCGTGCTTCTGTGAATACCACTCATCATATGTACGAAGTTTAGTATAAACATCACTCAACCAGCTTTTTTGTTCATCAGTACTTTGTAGTACACCTGTAACACCAATACCCATTCGCATATTCTTATGCACAATAGCTTCCGTGCTTGATAGATGGCAAGGAAGGGCAAGGCTATGCTTGTTAATACGATACAACAGAGTAGCAACATCGATCAGTTCTTCCTTAGAAACAATATTTGGCAAGTAAATCTCAGCTAAGCAACAGGTTTCTTTGTCAGCAAGGCTTTGTTCTGCGCAAGGATTATAGCCTTGAACGTCCGGGTCAGGGTATTGTGTCTCTCCCAGTCGGCCAATCTTTCGTGACAGCTTGAGATTGATGAGTCCGTAAGGCTCTCCTTTACCTTCGTAGCCATCCCAGAAGAAATCATGTAAGTCTCCGATGTCATTGCAGACAACCGAGTTATTAGACATAGCTCTCCAGCTTGGGATATTTCCCATGTCCCATCGTTTGGCAAGCAAATACTCCACATCATCAGCATCTCCAATAGCAATCTGAGCACTACGACGAACGTTACCAGCAACCACTACAGCTCCAATAATGTTCATAATGTCAAGACAGTCCACAGGTCTTAGTTTCTTACCTGCACGTTTCTCAAGGATCTCACCAATCTTACCGATACCCCACACAAGATCTTCAGGGCCAGAAGCTGTACCACCAAAACCTTTAATAGGAGCTCCTTTAGATCGGATCAACTGAGTTGAGTACGAGAATGTTTGTTTACCGCTGCTGTGGCTCAGAAAAGCCGCTTTAAGCGTCTTACCAAGTAAGGAAACCCATCCCTCACGACTATCTGGAACAATAAAATTAGCGTCACTGGTGTCAAGACGAGAAGGACAAGTAAAATTCTCATTAACAGGAGGAAGCTTGTCAACATTTACCTTTTGAATATTGTAGCCAACACCAGAACCTAGCATGAGCAAGTCCATCGCCCATGTAAAAGGTTCCACTGGTTTATCAACAACTGTAAAAGCACAGTTCTGAAGACTTGAAAGACCAAGTTTATTTACAGTATCTGTACCTAGCTGCCACAAAAAGCGACCAGCTACAGTGCCTTTAAGTTCCATTAGATACTTTTTAAGACGTAGTGTTTCTTCATCTGTAAAGTTACACTTGAGTTGATCATTAGAAGCGTTGATAACACGATTCACAGTGTCTTCAAATTCTTCAGTTGCTGAGTTAGGGTCTGCCTCATTCAAGCGACGAGCATATGTACGCTTGTATGTGATATAGCCTACAGAGCTAAAAGGTGTTTCAAATGTTGTTGTAGTTGTCATGGATTCTCCGTTAAATATTTCTTTGCTTTGTTCAACCAACCTAAATCATCGTTAATGAAACCTAAGGCAACATTACACGAATTGCATAAGATCCCTCGTACACTATTTGTACTGTGACAGTGATCTACGACTGCTTTACAAGTACCTAAGTCCTTGCTACATATCTTGCAAGAATTACCTTGCTCTTCAATCATTTTAGTGAACTGATCATTGTCTAGTCCATAGCGGTACTTACGACCATAAACAGAAACTTTATCTCTATTGTTCTTAGTCCACTCTCGTTTATAAGCCTTTAGAGCTTCTTTGTTTTTAGCGTAGTAATCAACAAAATATTGCTTTGATTGTTCTTTGTCAGTGTGTGGCATACATTAGTCTAGTTCCTTTATTAAGTATTCTTGTTTCTTTTCAATGATGTCATCAAATCTTTCGACAAGATCATCACTCTGGAGTCCTAACAGTTCCAAGAGTGAGACCTCATCTAAACGTTTGAGAGCCTCTTTCAGTTCTTCAAATGTTACGTTGTTGTTGTTCACGTTTATCAATCTCTCTGTCAATGTACCACTTAGCCTTCTTAAGGTCTTCAATAGCATCTTTCTTCAGATCACAACGCCAGATATATTTAATTGCATTACCTAAGTTAAAGCCCATGTGTTCTGTAACTTGGATGCATTCAATACCTGAGGGATGCTCAGTGTAGTGTTTAGGTTTGTTAACAATGTCTTCCTGATCCTCTTCCTTAACATCTACCCATTCCTTAATAGCTTCACTTAAGGGCTGAGCTGCATCACGAATGTAGATGTCACGTTTAACCCATTTATCATAGTTAAAACAATCTACACAGGGATGAATGCCACCATATAGTTCACTATAAAAGCAAGACTTACATTTTGAATTGCTCTTGTTATCCATATTTCCTCCCTAAGTATTCAACACTTAAGAACATCTCATCGAAGTGTCCATCTTGTACTTCATTCATCATAAGTAAACCTCTCCAGTGTCTGTTACTTAGTTGATCCATATAACTTTCATCGTGGAGATAGTAAGAGCCAACGATGATAGCACAAATAGGCTTGCCATCAGCACGCTTACCATAAGCGATTTGTTTCCCTTGTTGATGTCCTGCAACACAAGACATGTGAAGCTTGTTAATGATAGCACTAGCAGCCCCTGCGGGTCGTCCCATAGCACCCACAGGCCAGTAATGATTAAAACCCACCCCGTTAATAAATACAGGATGTAAGAAGCCATGTACTTCCCAATCTTTCTCATAGTCTAAGTCCTTGGTTGAGATCAATCCCTCTAGAGTTGGATTGTTGTTAACAGCCCTATCAATACGATTCTCATGGTTCCCTAGAGTCATCACCATACGAGGCTTGTACACCTTGTGTTTACCTACTTTTTGTGACCTTTGAAGTTCCCTAAGAGGAGCTAACAACAACTTCATAGCCTCCTTAGCAGCTTCAACGTCCTTCTTGTAGCGTAGACCTTCAAAGTACTTACTCCCCTTGATGTCGTGACTACTAAGGCTTGGCATGTCAGCAAAGTCACCTAGATTAACAACTACATCAGGCTTGTAATCGATAATAGCTTTACCAGCCCATGTCAGATGCTCTAAAGGTACACCTTCTTTAACTTGACAATCAGGTATCACTAATATCTTCAAGATCAACTCCTTCAACAGTTAGTTTATCACCCCTACGTATACCAGCTTTGATAGCTTCTAAGATACCCAAGCTCAAGAGTGCTTTAGCTTCATCGTTAGTAAGCTCAAAACTGTATGTAGCATCACCATTCTCATGTTCTTTAATCAGCTCTACGTTCACTCTCAGCCTCCTTTAAGAACTCTTCAGCATCAGGTCTGTACATGAAGTATCTCAAACATGTAGCAATAGCTTTGTTGACTTTAAAGTTCTCCAGAACATCTTGAGGATCACTGCTAAAACCACCACTGATAGTGTTTAGGTAAGTCTCTTTAAGAGTCTCTACAGTGATAGCGTCTGCTAAGTCATACCAAGCATTCTTAGCTTCCTGCGAATTCTCAAGTGCTTGTATAAGTTTATTTAACACGTTTAGTTCCTTTCTTAGGTTCATTTAACCATGACATAGGAATATCTTTATCAGCGAATTTGAACCCATGCTTATCACACCACATACCGTATGTTGTCTGACTTAGCTTTGAAAGCTTAGCTTTAGAGTTACTAAAGACAAACCTAATATCTAACTCAGGGTACTGCTCTTGAATCATTAGGTGCTTCTGTCTATCCGCTGTTACAAATCTTCCCTTACTCTCAATGATAATACCGTTGTTAAGAAGTACAAAGTCAGGAGTGTACTTTCTAGCCTTGGCAGGTTGAACATAATCAATCACTAGCTTCTCATACTCAAATGGAATGCCTAGACTGGTTAAGTTCTCAGCTATCTTGTCTTCTAAGCCAGATCTAAAGCCATGCTTTAAAGCTACCTGTCTGACTGTAAGCGGCTTCCTCTTGTTGCTCATACTACCTTAGTCCTTTGATACTGGTGCAGCAAGGCTCCAAAGGCATCTGTAAACTCTTCATCGTGGTTTAGTTTACCCATTGTAAACATAATAGCATGTACTAACTCATGATAGAAGGTCTGTTCAGTAGCTTGAGCATTCATCCCACTGCGAATAGATATAGTCTGCTTCTCAGAATCACACTTACCCATATCATCTAAGTGGTTAACAAGCTCTACTGTCCAGACAGCTCCTGCGAGACTGAAGGTGGTCGCCACATCTGGTTTGGTTTCCTTCTTAGCCATAGGAGCTTACCGTTCTCCAGTACCCTGTCAGTATTGTTGTCATAAGCTTTGATACAAGCTTCATATAGTTCCCTTTCAGTTGTACAATCTTTCAAGATCTTATCAGCCTTTACAGGGCCAATACCTCTGATACCTTCTATGTTATCAACTCTGTCACCTGTCAGTATCTGTTTATAGAAACTGTATAAGCCTTCAAACTCAGTAACATAGTATTCTTCATCCTTTACAGGATTGTAATGCCAGCCGGGTAACTGATCTAAGTCTTTATCTACATGCACTATCCAGTAGTTACCTTCAGTAGATGCAATACCTACAGCGTCATCAGCCTCTTCACCCTCTGACATCTTAGCCCCTAGCTTCATTAGATGTTTACGAAGGGCATCGTAGTGCTTAGGCTTAGCAGCATCCTTACGATTCCCCTTGTAAGGAACTGTGGTAGCTACCTCGAATCTAAAGTTAGTCTTACCTGTAATCCAAGCTCTGTAGTCATCACACTTCAAGCGCATATAGATTATATCGGTAAACCACTCTGTGAGTCGATTTAGTGCCCACCGTTCCTCTTCGTCCTCATTGGAGAAGCCAACTTTATATACTAAAAAGTCAGCATCTACAATAGCCTCAGTTGGCCTGTCAGAGGATGTCATCCGTCTCTTCTTCAGCTACAACAGAGGGATTATAAGTCTTCAACTCAGTAATCACAACCTTCTTAATTGAGGGAGCTGCTCCGTGTTTAGCAGATAGTTTATGACGGTATGAAGACACCAGTGCATAACACTTAGTACCGTTACCAATCTTAGAGATATCTACAGGATTGCCCTCTTCATCGACAGGCTCAAACACAAACTGAGACTTACCGACAATGAACTTACCCATTGTTTCTTTGTCTTTAATCTTAATACCTAACTCTTCAAGCTTACTGCAAGCTGCTGCACTCAATTGACCAAGTGTGCATTCATACTTATCGTTCGTTTCGCTGAACTTCTTGTTATGCTCTTTCATCCAGTTAGACCAATACAGTTCACCAGCGACTTTTACGGGTTTGATGCTATCAATACTCATTTCATTTTCCTTTAGTTAATGTTTAAGTTTACTCAGGTGTCTTTTCAGGCACAACAACTGCATTCTGTGTCTCTTGCGCTTGGAATTGTTCCACCAGCTTCTGATGCAATGGGAATGCACCTGACTCAGTAGGAAGTTGTCCAATCACACGAACAATGAAAGCAGCTTCATTAGGTTCAATGTTAAATACCATTTTAGTCCTCTTTAGTGTAGCTCGTTTGATTGTGGGTGAGCCATATTACCCATAGCTAGATCTTCTAAGTATACCAATGCTGAAGCCAACACTGTATATACCTCTTCAAGATCTAGATCCTCACCTATCTTAACCTTGAAAGTATCTCCTTCAACGTTAAATAGGATTTGATTCTTCTCAATGTGTTTGTCGCCAGTTTGCACCAATTTTATACTCCCCGTCTAATGGACAACGAAGCTTATAGTATTCACCAGCTTCAACGATACTTTGCTTTGCAGCTTCACCTACTATTGTAGCATATTCTTTAGGAACTTCAAGCTGAAATTCATCGTGAACATTAGCTACCAGCTTTACAGGCCACTTATTTGCCTTAGTCTTATCATAAAATAGTACTAAAGCTTTCTTCATTACAATCGCCCCAGCCCCTTGAAGGAGCGAATTGAGGGCAGCATGTTCTGACCTGACCCATATCTTACGACCATCAAGCCCCGGTACAAAGCCCTTACCCGCATACTTGCTAACCGTACTTCGAAGACGCTGTAGGGCAGGTGTGTTCTTAAGAAAGGCATCGATAAGCTTCTGTCCCGCCTTAGCATTACCACCGACAATGGAACCAATCTTAGCTGGCCCTGCACCGTATAGGAATGCGTAAATAAAGGTCTTAGCTTGATCCCTCGTTTCAAGGCCTGCAGCTTTCTGGTTCTGCGTGTGAACATCCGTCCCATCTTTAGAGGATCCTTCCGTGACTGTCTTAACATAAGTTTCATCCTTCATATAATGTGCAAGCATACGAAGCTCAAGGCCACTAGCGTCACAACCAACCAACACGTTACCTGTTTCAACTGTCCAACATTCTCTACATTCTTTTCCATAAATACTACCTGAATTAGGAATCTGTGCCATGTTAGGACTACTGTGTGTCATCCTTCCAGTTACAGCCCCATTAGTGATAACCTTACCGTGAACTCTACCGTCCTTACCTACAGCTTCTAACCAGCTTTCAATCTGAGCTACACGTTTCTGTAGCATCAGGTATTCAGCGATTATCTGAGCCTCAGGAATCTTAGTGACATTAGCCAATACTGTCTCATCGACAATAGGTTGACCCTTCTCAGTAAATTCCTTTGGCTTCCATCCTAACTGAATCAACTTCTCTCCGATTTGTTTCCTACTTCCGGGATTGAAAGTATCAACGGAATCTTGGATGGGTCTTCCATGGGTCTTGTGGAACCTTGGAGTGATGACTGGAGGCCACCTCTCTTGCATCTGTTCATATATTCCTGCCATCTTTCCTTTGATGTCAGCAAGTAAGCAGGTTGCGAAGGGTAAGTCAAGTTTGAAGCCATTACGTTCCTGTTCAGCTATGATAGAAGCTACCTTATGTTCAAGATCAATGCTTTCTTGTGAAAAGCCTTTCTTAATGAATTCATCATTAAGATGCTTATAAAGATTACAAGTGACCTCAACGTCCCTAATGCAATAATACTCCAGAAGAGCCATGTGAGGAACATTGAAGCACTCACCTTTGTACTCCTCTCGTCTTTCCATTAGCCATGTCCATACCCTTGCATAGTCAATCTTCTTCCTTCCGAGTCTCGTTCCCCAAGCGTCTAAGCTGTGCCCGTTCTCTATTGAGGGATCTAGCAGTCTTGACGCTATCAGTGTATCGTACACTTGGCTCAAGCGAATCTTCGTACTCCAGAGCCTGTTCAATATCGGAAAATCGAAGCCTATCCCGTTGTGGGCTACTATCAACGTAACGTCCTTTAAATACTCCACGAGGTTGTCTGCTGCTTTCCATACCTTAACTTCTCCAGTGTCGATGTCCTTAGTGACTACCATCCAGATCGTGTTGTGATCTAATGTTGTCTCTATGTCTAGCACAATACGTCTCATATTCAGCTTTCAAGTCTTCGTAGTGATGGATGAGTAATTGATACTTATCTTGAAGTTCATAGTACTTCGTTTCCAAGTCAAGCATTCTACCAGCTATCTTATCTAAGTCAATCATTTTTTCATTCCTCGGATAGCGGTAGCAAATTCATGACCATAAAACTCTGCATCACTACATGTTTCTAAAGTGTCACACATCTTTGCAGCCTCTTCTAAGACTTGATTACGCTGAGATACAGACACATACACACCATCAAAGAAGTATGGCTGTCCTGACTTCATAGCGTTCTCTCGTTCGATACGCTCAAACTCATCGTCTTCCTCTTTTGTCCATTCAGTCATGTGTTTTCCTTTTCAGTCAAAATTGCACAAGAGCCAAGCCAAGCCATTCCACCAATTAAGGAAATAGGCCAGTACAGCCACGCAGGTAAAAATTCAACTGCCGCTGAAATAACAAAAGGCAAAATGATGATGTGTAGATACGCTCTTTGTTTCCTAGTCATGTGTTCTTCTCCTTGAGTTTGGCTTCAATGGCTCGGACAAATTCACGCAAACTTTCATGCCCAACAATGTTCCATGTATCAATTTCATCATCCGTCAGCCCTCCCCATGTGCGCTGTGCCAACTTGCAATCAGGATGATGGTCAGTCCAAACGCAATGTGAATCGCAGAACTTCTCCCAAGGCTCATCCTTCGCTTCTAGTGCGGCTTTAATGGCGGTGATGGCTTTTTTGTCAACTTCGCCAAAGTTTTCAGGGTCAAATTCCAACCAGTTTTCCAACGCCTCCAATGCAAGGCGTAATACTTCGTCAGTATGAATCATGATATTTGTTTCCCTCTATAGTTCAACTCAGTACATTGATACACAGGAGCTTCCTTCCAGTTAGGACGGTAGGTATACTTAATAGCTACTCCAGCAGATCCTGATACAGTCTCTAAAGTTTGATTCTTCTTAGCTCTATAAGCTCTCTTATGTGCAGCTTTGATGTCTCTATTCCTCTGAGCCCACTCACGTTCCTTCATGCGTCTACGATTAGCTCTCTCTTCAATGACTTCTGGAGCAACTCCAATGTCCATCATCCTTTGCATCCACTTAGGTATAGTACCTGTCATTTTGCAGCCTCCAGATATAGTCCTACATTCCCTAGAGCATAACCTACGAAGGCTATACCTAAGCCAGTGTTACCTTTAACGAGTAAGTCAATAGCTACAACAGTGTAGACTACTCCTACTACAGCGATTAACCATGCACTCATAACATATCCTCCTTCATTCGACTAAAGCGTCTCATCTTGTATCTCCATCATACGTCCAGTCTCCATGTCGTACTTCAAAGTACACGCTGGGCCTGTATATCCATTGTAACGATTCTTAGCCACTGCAATCTTAGTCATGTGCCTCTCATTCTCATCCTCAGCCATGCTATTGCGTTCCAATGTAATCACAGCATCTGACAGCTGAGCAATTGATCCTGATCCTCTGAGCTGAGACAACGATACTGACTGTCCATCCTCATGTCCTGCGTTACCTTGAGGCCTGCGAAGGTGGCTTACACAGATCAGAGTGATCTCCAACTCTTGAACCAATGTACGAAGCTTCGTCATCATGTTATCAATGGCTTTGCGTTCATCTCCTAGATCTTGACCAGATACAACAATGGAAATGTGATCCAAGAAAATAACCCTACAATCGCAAGCTTTTGCCATATACCTAATTCTGTTCGCAATGTTATCAACGTCACTGCTGCCAAAATGATCAAAGAGATAGATACGATTACTGCCAAGTGTTGCATCAAATGCATTTTTAAGTTCCTGTTCTGTTGTTGGTGTATCAGGTAAATGCAACAGCTTATTAGCGTGCAAAGACATAATACTTCTAGCTGTCTTACGTGTTGACTCTTCGAGGAATAACCCTCCAATGTTCCACT
>Ga0208554_1000154_pt1 | contig 12004 bp, 19 predicted proteins | sample Colrivmet1371B02_FD_187628 | JGI IMG/M metagenome (GOLD analysis project Ga0208554, IMG submission 187628) | Estuarine microbial communities from the Columbia River estuary - metaG 1371B-02 (SPAdes) (version 2) | ecosystem: Environmental > Aquatic > Marine > Intertidal zone > Estuary | place...
CTTGCGGCAGCGTTAGGCAGTAAGACTACCGCAGACGTGCCAGATGGGGTGTAGTACGTTGTCGTACCGTAGATTGCGGTTACTGCTGTTATATTCGGGTTTGCCATATTGTTTACCTTTCCTTATAGGAAATCAGAAGCCCATGACTATCGCAAAAGCTATTGCCTTACCTGCTGTTACGCCTGATGCTGGAGTTGTACTAGACCAGGTTGTACCATTAGACATTAATACATTACCAGACGTACTAGGTGCAATCATCTGTGGTGCGCTAGTGCCGTTACCAAGCAATACGTAGTTAGTTGTTAACGTAGTAGCCCCTGTACCACCATTAGCAACTGGAAGAGTGCCAGTAACACCTGTGGTCAAAGGTAACCCTGTAAGGTTTGTAGCTACACCGGAAGTAGGCGTTCCTAACAAAGGCGTTACTAGTGTAGGTGATGTTGCAAATACATTAGCACCTGTGCCAGTCTCATCAGTTAGTGCAGTAGCCAAGTTTGCAGATGTAAAAGAACCTAATGATGCAGCATTACCGACTGATGTTATCATTCCAGTAAGGTTAGCGTTAGTTGTAACATTACCAGAGGTCAATCCAGATGCTGTACCTGTGATATTAGTACCTACCAAAGCACTAGGAGTACCTAAAGCAGGTGTCACTAGTGTAGGACTCGTTGCAAATACTAGTGAGCCTGAGCCAGTCTCATCTGTTATTGAAGCAGCCAAGTTTGCACTAGATGGAGTGCCTAAGAATGTAGCAACACCTGTACCAAAAGATGTAATACCTGTACCACCGTTGGCTACTGGCAAAGCTGTGCCTGAGTACGTCATGGCTAGAGTGCCAGAGGATGTAATAGGGCTACCAGCTATGCTAAAGATGCTAGGTACTGTTGCTGCTACGCTAGTGACTGAGCCCGCGCCCGCAGCCGCCCACGTACCATCACCACGCCAGAAAGTGGACGCAGAAGCAGAAGTACCAGAGTTAAGATTGGTGACAGGCAAGTTTCCAGTAACGCCAGTGGTCAAAGGCAAGCCAGTTAAGTTTGTAGCTACACCAGAGGTAGGTGTGCCAAGTAGGGGAGTTACTAATGTAGGAGAAGTAGCGAATACACTAGCACCCGAACCAGTCTCATCAGTTAGGGCAGTGGCTAACTGAGCTGAAGTAAACGCTCCTAATACTGCTGCGTTACCAGTAGAAGTAATATGCCCAGTTAAATTAGCATTAGTAGTTACAGAGCCTGCGGTTAAGCCTGCTGCTGTACCAGTAATGTTAGTGCCTACTAAAGCACTTGGCGTACCTAATGCAGGAGTTACTAAAGTTGGTGATGTAGCAAACACTAATGCGCCTGTACCAGTTTCATCTGTTACAGCGGCTATAAGGTTTGCTGAAGAAGGAGTAGCTAAGAATGTGGCAACTCCACTACCTAAACCACTAACGCCAGTGCTAATAGGCAAGCCTGTAGCGTTAGTGAGTGTTACGCTAGTAGGAGTGCCTAGAATAGGAGTTACAAGCGTAGGAGAAGTGCTGTTAGCCTTTGTAGCTACAGCAACAGCAAGAGCGTCAAACTCTACATCAAACTCAGAGCCTTTGATACGCTTTGCGGGAGTGCCAGGACTAAGAGCATCCTTAGGTGTGAAGTTGGTAGTCTTAGTATAGTCTGACAAGGTAAGAACCTCTTAGAAGGAGTAGCTGTTAGAAGGCATCTTACTGAAAAGCCCAAGTATAGCATAGACTTTTTAGTAAAACTACTGCGCTCATAAGAACGCAGTAGAGTCTTTACTATTACTCGTTTACTACCAATACAAACCCTGCATCTGGTCGATACGTTTTGACACCATAGAGGGTATCAGCAGTGTACAGATCAGCCAGGTATTCCTGTTTGTACTGTTTCTGACTACGAACAGCCATTTGTTCTGCCAAGATAAAGGTATCTTTGTGAATCAACAAAGCTCCTAACAAACGATCACCTACTGCGTTAGCAGCGGCAGTCTCTACTTCAGGACAGTTGCTAGTGACATAGATATCAATACCATACAGTTGACCTAGTTTACCATTAGATACACCCTGACCATTTACAAAGTCAGAAGATACATAACGATCAATACCCATAATGGTATTACGAACACTAGGAGGAATAACAAACACGCGACCATCCATAGGCACGTCAGCATCATCCATTTTCTGAATCAGCTTGCGGAAAGCAGCATCAGTTACCAAGTCACTTGTTATTACTTGGTCTTCTGCATATAGCGTTAGGCCAGTAGAAGCATCTGAATAGAAAGAAGCAGAGTGAACAAAAGATGAAGTGCCATCTCCAAGTGTTTTAGCTAAAGCAAAGATATCAGAATCAATCTGTTTAGCCAAAGCATAGCCAGCGTCTTGTGTATAGAACTGACGTAGGCTATCCAAAGCCTGTACTTGGACAATATCTTCAATCAAACGTGAGTATTCATAGTGTTTGTTAACTGTAACAACAACTGAACTCTCAGTGTTTGCTTGCAGGGTTACAGCAGTATTCTCGGACTTGCTATAAGCAGCTCCGCGAGTAGGTGCTGGAATATTAATTGTATCCCCTTTTTTACCTTTCATGCTAAGTCGTTTGACTAGGTTAGCCAATACAAGGTTTTTCTGATAGGCAGCTCTAATCTCATCAGACCAAAGCTCAGGGATAAAACTATTGCCTTCGGTAAGACCGACTGCACCAGTCATTGTGGGGTAGGTTGAAGTAGCCATTTAAATCTCCATTAAAGTGATAATTAAAAGACTCTGTTTTCTGCATACGCTTTCCTGATCTCAGGGGCTAACGTAGCATAACGGTCAGGGTCTTCATTCATGAGTTTAATAATGTCTGCCCTTCGGTATCTCTTTTTACCGCTCCCATCCTCTCCAGCTATTGCTGAACTTCCTGTAGCAGCCTTTCTTGCTGTTTCCTTACGGGCTGTTTGCTCAGAAGACACTGCTTGACTAAGTAAGTTCTTACGCTCTTTGTAGAGAGCAAACAACTCATCAGCAGAGTCTACATCCAGTTCACTGTGTGCTTTCGCTAACAGGGATTGGCGTACAGTTGAGGCTGTAATCCACTCAACAAACTTGGGATCACCAAGCACTGTCTCTACATCAGGGTGTCTACGAACAATCTCAGCTTGTGCGGCTGATTGACGGCTCTTGACGGTATTCTGACGTAGTTCAGCTACGAGTGGGTGCGCTTCAATAGTTCTATTGATTGCGCTTTGTGGGTCAGTAAAGTAATCTACCTCTTCGGCAGGTGCTTTATTCTTGCTGACAAGTTGTGTTTGCGTAGTGATGAATTCATCAACAACCTTACGAAGTTCGCCTACTTCAGAACTCTGACGACCAAGTGCCTTCTCAGCTTCTTGGTGCATCCGTACAATATCTGTAAGTTGCTTGCCCCTGTACTTCTCTGGTAGTTCCTCTGGCGGTGGAGTCTCCGCTGGTGGCGGGTCTACTGCAAGGTCTTCCAAAGCGGCTGCTTTTAAATCATCGAGCGAACGCTCATCAATTAGTTCTGCCATTATTAACTCCGTGACTTAGCATTGTGGAGAATTAAAGGGGCTACCGGCAAGTAGTTGTCCTTTAGTGTACCTCTAGCGAGGATTCTTTAGTCTTCTTTAACTACAGCTCTACGCTCGTGTTCCCTAGCCCATCTAAGAGCAGCTCCTGGGAAAGCCCCAGTAGGATCAAGGTGTACAGCGGGAGCAGATATAAGGCGTTTAGCAGGTTCTGAACAGACTTTACAGGGTAAAGAGTGTATAGAAGAGCTAACGTTGGCCTCAAAGCGGTGAGGAAAAGCACATTGGAAATCAAATATCATAGATTTTCTCCCTCTTCCTGTATCTGTTTGTGGACAGATTCACAGGTAGTTTTAAGGGAGATAAGACCAGTTAGAACGGCTAAAGAGCCTTGTCTAAAGTCTAAGTCTCTAGAATCTCTAATAGTGGATACTTGATCCAGATGGGATATTGCTTGTTCCCAGTCTTCTACTAGGTACTCCCAGCCTTTAGTGCTGAATAGTTCAAAGAGAGAGTTGTAATACTCTTCTAATTCTTTAGTCATTAAAGATACCTATAATTATACCACAAATTAGCTGTTTTGTCAATCAATGAGTTATGGCTACAGGCACAATAGGCTGAACAGTAGCAAAGGTAGGAGACACAAAATGATCTTTCATGTGTTTAAACATCTTAGCTACTTCTTCAGGCGACCACTTACCTTCTGTATAGGCTATAATTGACATCATTATTCCTAATTCTTGTTCATTCCACATTTTTAGTAGCTCCTTTGGGGGCTTTTACAGTGTAATCAGCTTCTATTTTAGTTACTTTTGCTTCTAAAGCCTTTATGCGATCACGGTCTTCAGTAAAAGCAATATTAACTTGGGCTAACAGTTTAGTTATCTCAGTTGAAGTAAGCATATATTCCTCTTATTTGCGTTCTTTTACGGATACTTCTCGTTCTCTTAGGAGGACATCAGCTACTTGTAGCCGTTTCTCAAAGTCCTTATCATCTTTATTGCCTGCTGGGAGGTTCTTGGTAATAGATTCTAACTTAGAAAGCTGTAACTCTTCAGGCATCATCTGTATCTCAGCAGCATACTTCTGCGCTCTAGCCATAGACTCAGCAGCCTGCCCTGTCAAAGCGTCTGTCTGAGCTTTCTGGAAGGCCATTTGAGACTCTTGTACAGCCTGCTGCATCTGTTGAGCCTCTGGCGAAGGTGCTTGAGCCTGTTTCAATGCTTCTTTAAGCTCTTCCCTGTTTGACAAGGACATATTGTCAATAATGGATTGAATAAGGATAGGATACAAAGGAGAGTCAGCAGGCATAGTCTGTAAGAGCTGTACAAGCTGTGTTACTTCATACTCCCTAGCAATAATGCCTAGAGAACTAGAGGTAGAGAACTTGTAGTCTTTTACTGGATAGCTCTCAGGGTCAAACTGCATATACCGCCAAGCGGCTTTCTCTATAAACGGAATGATAAAAGACTCTTGGAAGTTGATAAGAGTACGCTTATGCCGCTTGATGATAGCACCAAGACTCATAGAGATACCTGCGGCAGTAGCCTCACCATTAATACTTCCAGGAATACCAGCAGAGTCAATAGCCCCTGTAGCCATCTGTAGCATACGCTGTAAGGACTCTGCCTGAGCAAAGGTAATCTGATCTACACCACCTAAGCGTATAGGCTCTAAGACCTCAGAGGGTCGCCCAATGGTTAGGATAGTCTTTCCTGGGCGCACGGACATATCCATGCCTCTAGGTATGCGGGTACTGTCAATGCCGATCATAGGGTGTACTGTCAACGCTAGAGCGTCCTGTCTAGCGCGTAGTTCAGCATCTAAAGCCTTCTGTGAGTTGTAGCCTTTTTCACATATGCCACGACCCCAGAACCTACCAGGGACTATGTCCCACGGGAAAGCCACAATAGGGCGGTCTTGCATCATGTAAGGGTTCTCTTCAGCTTTAAGGAGATCACCACCGTTGACTAAGACAATGATAGCCTCAACATACAGGCTCTTTGTTTCTTCTTCTCCAGTAAGCGATACTACTTCGTCACCTTCTTCTCTGTTTGCTCTCTCAAGCAAGATACGTGGTACTTTACCGTAGTAGGTAGTTCTACGGGTCTTATTAGTCTCAGGAGAAGATATAGTAATGTCCTCTTCAAGGTCAAAACCAGTATCAGCATCTCTAATGGCAATCTTTTTATAGATTCCTTTCTCTTGTAGTTCCTCAATAAGATGAGGTGTTACGTGTTCGTCAATAGCGCAGCCAAGAGCTTCTTCGACACTACACGCAGCAGGGTCAATAAGGAAGTTCTGTGGCAAGATAGAGCGCAGCTTAACCACTGTGCGGTCTTTGATGTTTACACCAATTGCCGTAAGCTGCCCATCCATAATAGGCTGAGTGGCAGGTGACATCTCTTTAATATCTTCAAGTATTACTTCAGCTATCCCAGTGCCGTATACACCAGCTACCAAGAGTGCTTCTGCTATAGACTTACGTATCTTAGTTTTCTTAAAGTCCTCATAGAGCTTATTACGCAGGAACTCTACATCTTTCTTCTCAGGATCAGATATATCATCAGTAATGTCAAACCAGATACCACGACCAAAGGTTGCTTCTTCCAGTTCAGATACAGAGGACTCTACTGCTTGTTGAGTAGCAGGGGATATAAGGCGCGATCTTTCTGATGATCTGGTTCTGTCTTCAGCAGACCACACGCCACGCCATATGCGATAATACTCATCATGCTTATCTTTATAATTATTGTCATAATGCTCCCGCCAAGAGTCTACCTTCTCCATTACCCAGCTCTCAAGGGATTCTTCTAGTTCAAACTTCTCTTTGAGATTAAAATCTGACATTATTAGTATCCTGAAATAGCGTCTAAGGGAGTGTAATCGGTACTTAAGAATGCTTCTAAGCCATAAGGGACTTTAGCTAATTGATCTACATAGGAGACAGCATCTACTAAGTCATCATGTACTAACGCGCTAGGGAACTGAAAGAGTTGGTCAAGGAACTCAGCTACCCACTCTCCTTTGCCTAGCGTAATACGCCCATTCTCAAAGCGTCCTTGCAGCGACCATATAATACGATCTGCTTTCTTCTTATTACCGTGGGTGAGTTCTTGTACATTAAAGTACATATTATTCTTACGCATTAAATCACTCAGAGGAGACATTACTGCTTGTCTGCTTATGCCCTTCTCTAAGCCTACTGCTAATGGTTGGTAGTCACGTACTGCTTGGAATATCTTTTCAGCAGTCTCTCCTAACTCCCATCTTCCTTTGATTATGTTCTCTATGTGCCAGTCACCATCAGCACTTACTTTAGTAACGGCAATAGCTGACTGGTCAAGTTTAGTATTCTTTGATCTCTTCTTGTTTATCTCTTCAAAGCCTGCAAGGTCGATGGTGATGTAGTAGTCACCCTCTTTAGGAGGTTCACCATATTTAATCCATCCCTCTTTAAATATCTCAGAACCCATGCTCTCAAAGGAGGCCATGAACTCTTGTCTAAACGCATAGCTAGACATGGACTTCTTAGCAGCTTCTATCTCATTTGGGTCTAAGGTTTCGTTATCGTAAGAAGTAAAGTGCCATGCCTTATAGTCTTTATCTTCTGCAAGTTCACCATACTTAAACAGATCATAGAAGTGGTTACGCCCCATTGGAGTACCAATGAACATAGCTTCACCTTTTAAGTCAGCTAAGGCAGGACGTAGTATCTGTTCCCACACGTCAGGTCTAATGTCCGCATACTCGTCTAACACCAAGTAAAAGAGCGATACACCCCTCATAGTCTCTGGTCTATCTGCGCCCTTTAAACGTATGGCGATGCCGTTGACTAAGGTAATCTCAAGGTTGTTAACGTGAGAGTTCTTAATAACAGGCGCACCAAGCTCTAACAGTAGCTTCCACATAATGTCCCTAGCTTGCCCCTGTGTAGGGCTAACATAGAACACTGTACCGCTAGTGGCTTGTAATGCCTTAACTATGAGCTTCCATGCGGCTAGTCTGGACTTACCTGTACGCCTTCCAGCAGCTATGACCTGAAACCTAGAAGGGTCTGCCCATACTTCCTTTTGCCAGTCTAACAGCGATACATTAAGCGATGTCATTGCTGGTACTGATTGCCTTGTTAACACCTACTATCGCAGCAAGCCTTCTTTCCATATGCGGCTTACCAGGTCTTAAAATGTGGTCACAGAAAGCCCTTGTTGCCTCCTCTGCACTCTTTTCGGCAGCAGCAAGCACTTTATTGACGTTTCCGTGACCAACATGGGTGACCCCCTTGTCCCACTGCCTCAAGAGTATATCCACCATCATATTAAGTTGCGATTCGGCAGAATCATCACTCTTGGAGTAATCTAGGTAGTCTATATATAAATCATATAGGCCACCACGGGGGTCTAACTGGAATAAACCATAAGCAGGATCACTACGCTCTCCACGCTGTACGGTCTTATAATCAAAGGTGTAACCTGTCTCAATAGCTATATTAGCCATTAATGCTACAATCAGGTTATCGTCTAGTAATGGTTCTTTCTTAAGGTGTTTATAAATACTTTGAGAACTCATCCTTTACCTTTTAGTTTTTTATTGTTTTTATAGTAAGAGTGCATTAAGCGATACGCTATACTCTCAATACTATACGCCTCTTGTTCTATGCCAGGCTTTTCTTCACCTAATACTTGTTTGATCTCTTGCCAAACATGGACAGCTTCGTGTGTCAAAGTAGCGTACACCTCTACCTCACTAAGGGCTAGATCAATAGGCATACATACAATACAGACTACTGCGTCATTATCCATTGCAAAGGTATGCGTTGTAGCTCTTGCACCCTTTATTAAGAATAAGGAGTCCTCTTGAGAAACCTTGATCTTTAATCTCTTTAGTTCTTTAGTAAAGGCTTCCTGTGTTAGACATAACGCATAGAGTACAGGCGATATAATTAATACTCTGTCTAACCACTCAAACTCCTTCATCACCTTCATTGTCATCTTCGGAGAATTCGCCATCTAAATCTTCTCCTTCGGAGAAATCTTCTCCTGTGGCTGCCTTAGCAGTTATACCAAGTCCAGATATGTTTATAGTAATAGCACTCTTACCACCAGCGGCTGCTGCTTCCATACTAGATATAGGTATCATACGGTCTAGTAATAACTTCCATGCCGCTGCTTGGTTCTTATGATTATCATCTACTGCTGCATTAAAGATAGCTTCTATAACTTTATGCGACTTAGGCGAGGTCATCAACCTAGCTTTAAACTCAGCCATTGCAGCTGCTTCACCAGGAGGTCTACCTAGCTTAGTTAGCTTACCTGGTGTCTTAGCTACTATAGCCGTCTTAGGCGGTCTACCTTTCCTCTTTTGCATCTGAGTACCTATATAACTCGCTTGTCGCTTAATATCTAGCGCAGTTCCTAGTACGCCTTAACCGCCCTAATCACTTATTGATTACATTTAATGACTTGGTGAGCTATTGCAGCTTAGTGGTAGCAGTGCCATGTTACCTGCTGCGTTACTTAAGAGTATATATTATAGCATATTTTAGAGATGAAGTCAATCAATCGCTTATGAGTTGCTTAATTGATTCTTAATACACTAGATATTGATGTGTAATAATCCTTCCGACCTTGCCCTGCCGCTGTCTCCTTTCCTGCGGAGTTAGGACGATCCCTTATCTCCGCTGACCACCAATTGATTCTCTATTGTAATCAACCACTTAGATGGTATCAACAGCGACCTTAATTACACCAGCGGTCTAACTCATTAAACCTACTTTAGCCCTATTTTGTATCTAAGTTGGTACTGTAACAATAACTCCTACGCCATCCCCTCCCCCGTACCCTCAATTGACCCCCCTTAAGTGTTACCGCCTGTGTTACCGCTAGTGTTACCGCCAGTGTTACTAACGGTAACAACCCAGGCCTTGCACTATATTGGTGCAACGCTCTCCAAAGGAGAGCTACGATGCACTATATTGGTGCAGTCCAGGCAGTGCGTTATATTGGTGCAACCATGCACTATATTGGTGCATGATAGATCGTGGGAGTAATGCACCAAAATGGGGCAGGAATGGCTAAGTTGGTACGCCTTAGCCTATGCCGCACCTATATAGCACCTATGCCTAGCATATGCCGTACGCTATAGCCTATGCATAACCTGTGCCAAGTTAGACAACATAACTACATAATCATATTGTGCATTAATTAAGGAACATTAAAGTAATTATAAAATAGTGTTGCATCTACTATAAAAGAGCGTACAAAGGGAAATGTAGTATCTAGTTAATTAATCATACATATATAGGAGCATAAAAAATGAACAAACTACTTCTTAACTATATAGACAATCCGATGACGCAAACTAATGACGCCTTACAAGAAAGGCTTGATTTGCATACCGATTGCCCAGCAGCACAAAAGAGCTTTCAACAGGATTTTACAATTATAGAAGTGACTATTTTAGTAGGCTTAGGCTTTAAGGTTTATAACTATTAGGAGCGCACACAATGAGAATGAGTAAAGCAAAAGCGAGAGAGTGTCTTAAAAGACAAACCAGATTACAAGAGGATAAGACAATGCTAACAATGACTAAAATTATGGATTGCGACACAGCAGAACACTTCTACGCATGGCTAGAGCGTACCGTGCATATTAGCGAACAACACGAAACAGAGGAGCTTATTTTTGCACTAATAAAAGAATGTCCCGACTATCTTGTGTCACGCTCATGGCCTGAGATGCGCGCACTAGCAGAAGCAACATATAAATAAATAACAGAGGCGACACAATGTTAACAAGACAACAGAAAAGACGTAAAGATCGTAAGTTTTACAAAGCATTCGTATGGGTGGCACAGATAACATTCGTGATATTATGCCTCACGGCTATGGTATCAATCACAATCATCGGTTTAATAGGGTAACGATATGATCAAGTTAAGCAAAGCTTCAAAGATGCCATGTAAATCGTGGTCATTACAAGCCCTAGACACTTGTCCGGCAAGCAAAAAACCAGACGGCACACTTGTTGATGCGTGTAAAGGATGTTATGCGACTACTAATATGTATCGTATGCCTAGTGTAATAAAACCGCGACTATCTAATCAAGTAGATTGGAAAAGGGAATTGTGGGTTCAGGACATGGTTCGGGAATTAGATAATGAACGCTACTTTCGCTGGTTTGACAGCGGAGATATTTATGATCTTAGACTAGCAAAAAAAGTTTTAGAAGTAATGACACTGACTCCGTGGTGTTCACACTGGTTACCTACAAGGATGTACAAGTTTGCCAAGTTTCTACCAGTGTTTGAGAGTATGGAATTACTCCCTAATGTTGTGGTTCGATATAGTAGCGACAGCGTAACAGGAGAGACAATATCGGGTAAAACTACAAGCACAATCACGCCCTATGCTATTGACGATACTAATATTATTTCAGTGTGTCGCGCATATGAAAGAGCGGGAAAATGCGGTACTTGTCGGGCTTGCTGGTCAAAAGATGTTCCCGTTATTGCATATCCAGCACACGGCGCAAGCATGGCAAAAGTAATACGTTTATTAAACATTTAAAGGTGAAATTATGAAAGCAAGGGCGATATTAAAGACAGAATACTACGGTAAAACTATTGCAAAGATTAACTTGCGCGGTAAAGGAATTGTCGATTGTGACAGAAAAGTAGCAAACTTGGCGCAAGTATTAAGCGCGGATTATTGGGAAGTACAATACGACTGCCATTGGTTCGATGCGCAAGTATTGGTTTCAAGTGTAAAGGGTATTAAATTAACACCTACACTGCCAGCGGATTATTGGCAAACAGCATAATCATTCTATCAATCAATAAGAGGATATAAACATGTTAGTATTTAATTATGTAAGTAAAAAAGTGTTGAAAGAAAACATAGGACAATCACTAAAATACATTGAAACAAGTATGTTTGGGGAGGAATACAAAAGAAACGGTACACTGGTAGGCGCAAACAGACCGCACATTACCGGCATAGGTAGAGAGTTTTTCGCAGAAGTTACACTAGAAAATGGATTGATTAAAAAGGTGAAATAATATGAATAATCATGGAACCGGAACATATGAAACTGTTAGTGTCTGCATAGAAGACGGGCAAGCATTCAATGCCATTACTAATAATGCGCGGTGGAATGGCTGGCTAATGCCGTGGTTTACTCTTGAACAAATCAGACAGATTCAGGAATGGATAGAAGATGGCGTTAACGCAAACGATATAAATATTGATGGCGATAATGTCTCTGTCTTTTATCATTCTTTAGATGAAAGGATTGCTTGCGAGACTATGCCGCATGAATGCACTATTTACTATTTCATTGATGGATGGTGTTGGCAAAGGGCGGCAGCATGAGAATTTTAGTAGCTTGTGAATATAGCGGCATAGTGCGCGAAGCGTTTAGAGCAAAGGGGCATGATGCCATATCATGTGATTTACTGCCCGCTGACGATAACTCACAAC
>Ga0208554_1000160_pt1 | contig 11667 bp, 14 predicted proteins | sample Colrivmet1371B02_FD_187628 | JGI IMG/M metagenome (GOLD analysis project Ga0208554, IMG submission 187628) | Estuarine microbial communities from the Columbia River estuary - metaG 1371B-02 (SPAdes) (version 2) | ecosystem: Environmental > Aquatic > Marine > Intertidal zone > Estuary | place...
AGTTGTAAATAACCAAGACGGTTTTACAGCTTCTAACACTATTCTATTTATAGAACCTGGTAATCCTGGAATTTACGGTGCTATAGGTAATAATTCAGGTTTTGGAAGTGGTATACTAACAAACACGTCAAATGATCTTATGCAATGGAATTATGCACGTCTTATTATTAGAGGTGTAGCACTAAATACTTCTACAACAGGCTCTACTATCGGAATACAACCATTTATTTTACAAAGTATATCAGGTACAATGAATACACAACAAGACTTTAATGTAAGTGATTCTGGAACTGATTATGGATATTCAACGTGGATATCACCATGGTTCTCAACAAATAGCGTTAATGCTTTACAAAGTTTAGGAATACAATTAGTATCTATTACAACTGGTAACACCATCACAACAGGGAATGTTAGAATAGGTCCTTCTTACTTACAATTTAAAGCTTAACTGTGTTAGTTTTTTATTTTGTATCTTATCAAAAATACTAATATTATGATACTAAATAATATAAGCCATCCATTTACAATCACATTGTACCCCTTTGCTATTCTTAATTTATAAACAGGCACATTCATGTAATAATTATATTTTATATTCTTATCATCAATCATATTATCTAATAAATCTAAATGTATTTTTAAATTAACACCCCTTTTTTCATTACTACTAACATCTCTAGTAACATCATTAGTAGTATTAATAGTAGATGTTTCAATTCTTTGATAAACAATATCCTTTTTCATACTATAAATATTCAAATGTTCACTCTTACAAGATATTAATACATCTATATGAAAATTAATATCCTTTATCAATGATAATAATTTTTTTGCACCATTATACGAAACTGAATATCCATATAAACCAGTGAAAAAATAAGGAATCATTACATTTTTCTTAATCCTTTTATTTTTCTTATTATTTAATCCTAATAAAGTAACAATGTTATAAAAAATAAAATTAAATGGCGAATTATACATATCAGATGGATCCTTTATTCCAAAACACCCTAATGTAAATATATCCCAATCCGTTGGCAAATCATTCATTGCCTTATTTAATTGCACTTCCCATTCATCTACTAAAAACATATCATCTTCAAAAATCAAAACATTCTCTAATTTATTATCCACAACATATTCCCATATATTTCTATGAGATAATCCACATCCAAGCATTTCATTTGTAACATGTGTATTAACATCTTCCTTTATGACTACTGCTTCAAATCTTTTATAATTTATATTGTTTTTGGATAATATCTCATCTGTTTTTTTCATTCTTGCTTTATCAATGCTTCTATTAATAACAAATACATTCTCAAAATATTTATTCATTGATTTAATATTTGTTCATTACAAATACTAAATAAATATTAAAATTAATATTAACTAATTAACTAACTAATTACATAAACACATTTACAGAGCTAGCAATTTAGACCCTACACTACCCATAATACCGACCTTTAATGATTTTTTTAAATCCTTATTATATAAACCAATCATCAATACTACAGCACCCAACATTAAACTTAATTTTAATGATCTCTCATAAGTTATTGGTTTTTCTAAAATTACCTTGAAAATAACTAAAACAACAAAAATTTCAAAAGATTCAGATATCCAAATATTAAATAATTTATACGGAGTTATTTTTTCAGTCTCATTTAATGGATCCATATAAAATGGTGTCAATGACATAGTATAGTTTTCTATTTATATTAATAAATAAAAAAGTAAAATACAATTATTTTAGATTACTTTAAACACTTTTACATTTTTTTGGCAGATTTTTTAGCAGATTTTTTAGCAGATTTCTTAGCAGATTTCTTAGCAGATTTCTTGGCAGAACGTTTAGAACGCTTGGCAGATTTCTTGGCAGATTTCTTGGCAGATTTCTTGGCAGATTTCTTGGCAGATTTCTTAGCAGATTTCTTGGCAGATTTCTTGGCAGAACGTTTAGAACGCTTGGCAGAACGTTTAGAACGCTTGGCAGATTTCTTAGCAGATTTCTTAGCAGATTTCTTAGCAGATTTCTTGGCAGATTTCTTGGCAGATTTCTTGGCAGATTTCTTGGCAGATTTCTTAGCAGAACGTTTAGAACGTTTGGCAGATTTCTTAGCAGATTTCTTAGCAGATTTCTTGGCAGATTTCTTGGCAGAACGTTTAGAACGTTTGGCAGATTTCTTAGCAGATTTCTTAGCAGAACGTTTAGAACGTTTGGCAGATTTCTTGGCAGAACGTTTAGAACGCTTGGCAGATTTCTTAGCAGAACGTTTAGAACGTTTGGCAGATTTCTTGGCAGATTTCTTAGCAGATTTCTTAGCAGACTTCTTTGGAGACTTCTTTGGAGACTTCTTTGGAGACTTCTTTGGAGACTTCTTTGGGGACTTCTTTGGGGACTTCTTTGGGGACTTCTTTGGAGACTTCTTTGGAGACTTCTTTGGAGATTTCATTGGAGATTTCTTCATTGGGGATTTCTTCATTGGAGATTTCTTCATTGGAGATTTCTTCATTGGAGATTTCTTCATTGGGGATTTCTTCATTGGAGATTTTTTGTAAGATCTCTTAATCATTTTTTTTGACATCGCCATTTAAGTGTTTTATATAATAACGCAATATTATTTTTTTTTGTAATTAATAAAATAATTAGAATTTTTTATATGGCTAGTTAATTTAAGAAATACACACATTGTAAATTTTATCATAAATTATGTTTAAAAATCCAAATAAATTATATGATCCTAAATATTTCAAGTTGTATTCAACAAGTCATTCTAAATTAAAAAAAAATGAACAAGGTAAATGTGATTATGTAAATCCTGAAAGTAATAAAAAATGCAAAAATCACATTGGATTATATCCACAATTCTGTTTTATTCATACTTTGTTAATTAATAATGTATTTGTTTCAGAATCTAATATAAAAAAAGCAGGTAACGGTTTATTTGCTGGTAAATTTGGATTTAAAAAAGGTGATATTATAGGACTTTACTCTAATGAAAATAATAAATTAACACAAAATGATGTTATAGAAAAATGCGATAGAATAAAAGATGATTCATGTTGGGAATATGTATTATGTAATTTAAAGAAAAAAGGGCAAACAGAACATGATATTGTTTGTTGGGATGGAGAAGACACACATTCAACAATAATGCGTTTTATCAATGATTCTAGAAAATCAGGATATAAAAACAATAGTTACTTTTATATAAAAAATAACAAAAAAAGGGAGCCAATCGCATACGTTATAGCATCAAAAAATATAAAACCATATGAAGAAATTTTTGTATCTTATGGAAAAAATTATTGGTCATAAAAAGAAATACTATTTTATTAATTTATTTGCTTTTTATATAGCTTTTTATTATGTCACTAAAGGAAGGCGGATTATATATTTTAAACAACAAGAAAGAGGATCCTGTTTATTATATGGGAAAAGACGATAACAATCATTATTTCGTAAGTAAACAAGAAGGTCCTGAATATATATCATCAAGTTATATATTACTATTTGATGGTAATCATTATTATGATGAAAATTCAAATAAAAAATTCAAAGTACAACCAATTAAAAAATCATCTACTAAGATGTCCATTAAGAAGTCTTCAAGAGTTTCTATTAAGAAGTCTTCAAAGAAGTCATCTACTAAGTCTCCAAAAATGTCCCTTAAGAAGTCTTCAAGAGTTTCCCTTAAGAAGTCTTCAAAGAAGTCATCTACTAAGTCTCCAAAAATGTCCCTTAAAAAGTCTTCAAGAGTTTCCCTTAAGAAGTCTTCAAAGACGTCACCAAAGAAGTCTCCAAAAATGTCCCTTAAGAAGTCTTCAAGAGTTTCTATTAAGAAGTCTTCAAAGAAGTCATCTAAAAAGTCTCCAAAAATGTCCCTTAAGAAGTCTTCAAAAATGTCCCTTAAGACGTCACCAAAAATGTCCCTTAAGAAGTCTTCAAGAGTTTCCCTTAAGAAGTCTTCAAAGATGTCACCAAAGAAGTCTTCAAAGAAGTCATCTAAAAAGTCCCCAAAGAAGTCAAAGTCATCTAAGAAGTCTACGAAGAAGTCTGCAAAGAAGTCATCTAAGAAGTCTCCAAAGAAGTCATCTAAGAAGTCTCCAAAGAAGTCTCCAAAGAAGTCTCCAAAGAAGTCATCTAAAAAGTCATCTAAAAAGTCTGCAAAGAAGTCTCCAAAGAAGTCTCCTAAGAAGTCTCCTAAGAAGTCCCCTAAGAAGTCAGTTAAAAAGTCATCTAAGAAGTCCCCTAAGAAGTCTCCTAAGAAGTCACCTAAGAAGAAGTCACCTAAGAAGTCTCCAAAGAAGTCTACTAGAAAATCTAAAAGAATTTCTAAGAGAAAAAGTAAAAAATGCCCAGTTCACAAATGCAAATGTAAGTGTGTAAGTGTGTAAGTGTGAGTTAGTTAGTATAAAAGGATAAAAAGTGATCACGGCAACATGGAGAATAAATATCATTTTTTCCAACTAGAATTTGATCAGTATTTCCACATGTGCTTAATTTACTTGTAAAACTTGCTAACGTGCCATCTTTGCAATAAATACAATACGCATATAATTTTTGAATTTCATCTGCCATAGGAACTAATTTAATAATATCCCCAATTGGTTCCATTTTATAATCACCTGATAGTCCAGCAACTATAAACATTTTTTTATTAGTGTGTGAGAAAAGTTCAGTTCTCATAAACTGATGTAAATCACTATAAAATTGAGCTTCGTCTATAATAACAATTTCAGCATAATCGTATTTGTTTTTATAAGTTTCATTTGTTTTTAACTCATCCAAATTGCTTACCATAATAGCTGGCCAATTCTTATTATCATGTGTTTCAATAGAAGATTCTTCACTTGTTTGTCTTTGTTTATCTAGGATACTATTAACCACAAGTATTTTATCAGTTATGTGTTTGTACCTATTGATTTCAGATAACAATGTTGAAGTTTTGGATGAAAACATACATCCGATAATCAATTTTAAATAAACCATAACTTAATAAGTTTTATTTAAAATATAAATATTTTACTTTCAATTTAATTTTTATTTAAATCAAAGATCAGCGAGTGTTTATTCAAGATAAGTTTGCATGAATAACACAATAGCGGTTAATATTAAAAAGACAAAGGCGGAGATGTCAATACCATTCATCATTTCTGCACGTTCTTTTTGTAGCCCATCACAAGAAGAAACTCCTGTCCAGTAGAAATGAGCACTTACAAGCCCAGTTGCTACAATCATAAATATAAAAAGAGTAAGCGTAAAATAAACTTGATTTTTTCTTTCAAAAATACCACCTCCGATCATATCCATCATAATTATTATATTATTATATATATTAATATATACAAAAAAAATATACAAAAAAAATAGAAATAATTAATTAATTAATTAATAATAAGTAATTACCTTTCAGGTTGATCTAATTCTGAATAAGTCAATTTCCACTTAAAGTAATCCATCCACACATTTAAAAAAATATCCTTATCAAAAAAAACATTATCATAATTACACATCAAAATAAATTTTATTTTTCTGCTATTTAACATATCATCTGGTAACAATTCTAATATCCCAGGATATCTTTTAAAAAAAATAATTATATTGTTTATTCTGGATTTATAATCTGTTAAATCATAAATAGTATCAGCGGTGCAAATAGTATCTACTGTATCTATTGTATCATACAAACAAAATTCCTTATCAAATGACAAATCACTGTTATTACTAATTATCTGATTGTATTTATTTAAATATTGATAAAATGTAGTTTCCATTGTATTTTCCATTATAATTATTATTTAAAAAATAAAAAGTTTACAAACCTAAAAATTAATTTATTTATTTAATACAAAACATTTAGTCATGAATACACAGGGATGTTTAATGAATAAAGGTATATATGACAATTGTTATCTACAACAAAAATCAAAAAGCAATGGAAGTATCTTTGATTACTACACTGATAATTCAATGTACGTAAACAAAAACAAGTGCAATGATTTCACCCCACCATTTATATCCTATATTCCAATTGGTGTAAATGAAAAAAATATTAATTTAGAAAACGAGTTAAAAGGCATAACACGTAACAATTCATTATGTGCGTCTGCAAAATACATTCCAGCTGATAGTAATTTAGTAGAACGTGTTGACACTGTAGTACTTGATAAATCAACAAAAGATTGCGAACCATCATTTAAAATTCTACCAAACGGATACATTAGTGGGGTAATGGGTTCACACCCATGATGTGACGTTAGTCACTCGACCCCACGCGACGAAAAGTAAGTGGACTACGTCACATGGTAATGGGTTCACGCGACGAAAAATGAAAAAAATAAATGTATAATTATTAAGATAATCTTAATATCCTTTGTGCGAAACCTTGCTAATAATTGTAAATAAAATTAATAACACGTGTTTTCATGGTTTTGTTATGAGTTTTATTTATAATTATTAAGATAATCTTAATATCCTTTGTGCGAAACCTTGCTAATAATTGTAAATAAAATTAATAACACGTGTTTTCATGGTTTTGTTATGAGTTTTATTTATAATTATTAGCAAAATTTCGCACACAAGTTTTCAATTTGTAATTTACGACGTAGTCCCTATTTTCCACCACGCTAATTTGAAACCAATAAAATATAAAATGCAATAAATATAAGTAAAAATCCTATATATGTATACCTTTGGTCTTTTTTCAAAATAATTTGAATATATTCACCCCATGTTGTACTTTTAGGTTTATCAAATATATCATCTAATATACCAATACACGATTTGCTAATATTTGCATTTATTTCTGATAAACTTAAATTACTAATACTACTGGTAATATTGTCGTTGTAATTTTTAATAATAATATCATTTACTTCGTTTTCTAAGGAATTTATTTCCATTTGTTTTTGCTCATCTCTTATAAATGCATTTGTAACAATATTACTTTTTTGATGAGATACAACTGAAGAAAGCGCAGACACAGATGTTTTCGTTGGTGTAGGTGCGGACGTACCTGTAATAAGAGGATTTGTTGTTATTTTACTTTTTTCCTGTTGTAAAATATTAACAGGGTTCTTGATATCATCTGTTGTTGCGTTTATCGTTGTATTTTTGACATTGAAATAATCAGGTGACACTGGAACAGGTTGCGGTATATTCATTAATATTAATTAAGAATATTTAAATTTACTAAATGTACTTAATTATTATTTTATTCTTCATCTTCAGTCACTTTCATTAAAGTAATTTCATTAATACCATTGCTTTCTAATTGATAAGTAATATCTCTTATAATACTATTTATTTTTAAAATGATAATATCAAGTTGTGATATTATATTTTGGTCATTACGATAGGTAAATCTTAAATTTTCAACACCTAATTTTGCATCATTTACTTCCTTTAATAACAAATTAATCATTTCCAAGTTTTTAATAAATTCTGATGTATTTTGATAAGTTTTATTCATGTATTTATTGTTAATTAAATGATTAAATGTAACAGATGTTTCTTCTATGATACTGTTAATTTCAAAAACACTTTGTTTTCTACTGTCATTGTAAAGGAATCTCTTTACACCCTTGTACAAGGCTGTATTTTCTAAATTAATAATTCCTTCATTACTTTTTGTTATTCTACCATTTTTTTGTATTTTGCTTAAAATTCTTAAATTAATTAACAATTTATCAGGTAACATATAAAAACTTTCTTATAATACAATTATAAAATAAAAAAATAATTAAGCGTTAAAGTTAAAAATTGAATTCCTATCATTTTATTAGTAATTGTAATTTTGTATTAACAATGAAAAATACACTTCAACTTACAATTGGATTAATTAAACAAAAAATACAAGAAATCTTAGACAAAAAATCAATTATTAAACAATCATACGATGACAATGATAATTTAGGTGATTATACAAAAAATACCGAATATATCGTTTTAGAAAATGAACAAGAAAATTTATTAAATGATTTACAGAAATATTTATATAATTTGCATATTGAATCTGCAACATTAAATCTTTCATCTGAAACAAACGGTGATGGTGCTATTGGAAATAATAACGGTAATTCTGAACATCAAGAATACATAAATAACGATTGCAAAGAAATTCCTGGTATGTTATTTTTACATGATAGTGTTATTAAAAAATACGGGCGTTGTCCACATATAAATATTACATCTTCTAATAAAGATGAAGTAATTGAAAAAAGAAAAGAATGGTTAAACTCTCAACGTGACAATGGACAAGTTTACTATGATTTGTATAATACTTTAATAAATCAATCTGATATTAAGTCATATACATTACAAAAGGAATCAACAGAGAATGACATTGAGAATATTATTAATGTTACATTAAATACTGTTCAAAAACAAGTATACAATGATGCACTTATATTATTATATGAATATAATGCATCAAAATTAAAATCCAAAAAAATAAAGGAAAAATACAAAGAAATCATTTATTTGTTTAGTAAATTATACAATGATACACATATTCATATTCATGAGTATGTATCACATAAATTAGATACACAAATTATTATTAATTACAATGACAATAGTGGTAGTGTTAATAAAACTATTAGTATATATAATGATTTATTAACTAAAAATTTTAAAGAATATTTGGATAAATACATATTAATAAAACAGAATTTAACTAATTCATTGAAATATTTAAAAAACACAACTAAACATTTAAATAATGAATTGGTGTCATTCTTAAAAACAAAAGAAACTGATACATTTGTTCAACAAGGAAAGTTCTTTAAAAAATGGTCGTTGTTAACGTTTGAAGAACAATGTGACAGATTCCATTCATTTGCTAGATATTATATTTCAAGAAAGAAACCTTTACAAGAATTCAAAGAAGAGAATATTGAAAAATTATCAAATTTCTTAAAGGAGTCCTTTAAAAATAAATTATTAAAATACAATTCTATCAAATGGAATATTAAGTCAGGTATGATAGATTCGGTTTTAATTGAATATATTGATGGTGATTTCAAAGTAAAAACAAAGCCAAGTGTCATTAAGAAAGCAGTTGAATCAGTTAGTATTTTCTCAAAAGAAAATGAACAAAATATCAATGAATATATATTAACATTCTTGATTAAAAATAAAAAAGAAAATGATATTATAGATGCAAAATTCCAGGACTTATGTTTTGAAAAAATAAAATTACAATTAAATCTGAAAAAAATATCAAAAAGTGATAAGATTTTACTAAAACAAAAATACACTGATATTTATGAAATCATTGTTAAAAATAAAAACGCAATCTAATGAATTTCAAAGACTTGTAACGGTTTTAATTGAATTAATTACATTATGTTGTATTATGTTTAAAAAACATAATTTCTTTAGTTGTATAATGCAAGTAACATTACATTATACAGATAAATCACTACAATGGGTGCATTAACATTTATTATATATGATGAAACTTATCAAATTTACAATATGAAATTTACAGAAGGATTCTTAAAAATGAAAGAAAAGGGTCCTGATAATACTTCTTATACTATTGAACATTCTCAAAATATAAATAAAATATCAAAGGATCTTCTTAAGATGCATTTAACACGTTCAGAGTTAGCTACTTATTTAACACATACATTTATTTATAATTATCATAGGTTAAGTATCAATGATGAATCATACGATGGTCATCAACCGTTTGAGGATCCTATATCTCATCAAGTAAAATGGTATCCTGATTTAAAATCAAGACCAAAAAGAAAGTTATTATGTGATGGTGCTATTTATAATTATGCACAATTAATAGAATCTGAGGAATTTTCTGAAAAGGATATTCAATCGTCATGTGATGTTGAAGTTATATTACCATTGTATATAAAATACGGTATTGAAAAAACATTAAATATGTTAAATGGGGATTTCAGTTTAGTTTTAACAGAAAATACAAATACATTTATTTTAAAAACAATGAATATCTTTTGTGCTCGTGATAAACGAGGTGTACGTCCTTTATGGTATATTAATAATGTAAAAAATAATTTTTTCATGTTTACATCTGATATGATAAGTATACCAGAATTTATAACAAATGACAAAAATTATAATATAACCGAGGTTCCACCAGGTACATATTGGTCTTATCATAATAAAAACTTTACTAGATATACTGATTATGCTCCTTTAACAAAATCAATTTCACTTAGTACTAAAACTGATCCACAGTCGTTGAGTATTATTTATGACAATATAAAAAAATTATTTTGCGACGCATGTTCATCGAGATGTTATACAGGTAATTTTGGTATATTATTTGATAATAGATATTTATTTGATAGTTATTTATTAACAAGTTTAATGTTAGAATGTAACAAATCAAATGATAATAATATTCATATTTTTTTCAATGTGTCAGAAGATGAAGTTTCAACAAGTAATAGAATTGCTATTTATAAAACATTTATTACATTTTTAGAAAATAAATACAATTCTTCAAAACTACAATTTCACATTGTTGTATTACAAAAAAATGATATATATAGTCTTAATAACAAGGATAATTCTGATAATGAATACGAATGTGTTTTCAAATATATTAAAGATAATTTAAAGGATATTAATTTAAAGGTTCTTGTTTCAAGTGTTGGGTTCAATGACGTTTGGAATAATAAACTTAAAGGGAATTACAAAAACAAAAATAATTCACATGGTTTTGAAATCAGATTACCTTACCTAGATGAGAATATAATTAATTACATAAGAAATTTAGATACTGTTTTAAAAGAAAAAAGAAGTTATAAAGCGAATACAAAACCAGTTGATAAATATATAATTAGAAAGTCATTTGACAGTGATAATGTACTTCCATACGAACTACTTTGGAATTAAACATGAAATTTCGTTTATTTTATATTAATCTTTTAATGACACTTATATAATGGAATCCTTTTTGAGTAGTTTCTTTGTTTCAAAAAAAAAATTAGATGATAAACCGAAACAAATTCCTAAACCACCACCTACACCAAAGCTTACACCACCCCCTAAACAAACATCTAAACCAATCCCTATTATTAGAAAAAAGTCATTTTCTCAACAAACAGATGACATTCAACTCGATATAAAAAACGAAGTTATCAAAAACGAAGCAATCAAAAACGAAGTTATCAAAAACGAAGTTATTTCACCACAAGAAAACAATATAAAACAACTTGATCAAATTTTTATTCAAAAATTTAAAAATCACACAGTTGAGTCTGATGCTAAATCAGATTCTATTAAAATCTCGAGTAGAAATACTAGTAGACACAAGAGTAATACACCAAGTAAAAGTTTAAGTGTGTCTAGTAACGATTCTGATGGTGATTCTGATAAGATTTCTAGCAAGGTTTCATCTAGAAACTCTAGCACTTCTGATAAAATTTCTAGTAAGGTTTCATCTAGAAACTCTAGCACTTCTGATAAGATTTCTAGCAAGGTATCAAGTAAGGTATCTAGCAAGGTGTCTAGTAGAAATTCAAGTGAATCTGACAAGATTTCCAGCAAGGTTTCATCTAGAAACTCCGGTAGTGAATCTGATAAGATTTCCAGCAAGGTTTCATCTAGAAACTCCAGTGATTCTGATAAGATTTCTAGTAAGGTTTCTAGTAGAAACTCCAGTA
>Ga0208554_1000168_pt1 | contig 11343 bp, 12 predicted proteins | sample Colrivmet1371B02_FD_187628 | JGI IMG/M metagenome (GOLD analysis project Ga0208554, IMG submission 187628) | Estuarine microbial communities from the Columbia River estuary - metaG 1371B-02 (SPAdes) (version 2) | ecosystem: Environmental > Aquatic > Marine > Intertidal zone > Estuary | place...
CACCCACACTATGCTCCCGCACTGGCGGGAAAGCACGAGGACGAGGACCACGTGCATAAGACGAAAGAGGAACACCACAGCGGTAAGCTGGATGCTATGGGAATTCCGTTCACTCCTGCTCCTCGTGATGCCGTGCATAGGCAGGGGATCATCAAGACATCGGATGTCTTCGCACCATTACCCCTGCCCCTCCACCACCTGCGTGGAACGGGACAGAAGTATTCTACACACGGGTGATTAGCCGAGCCGAAAGACCGGCAGCTTGATGTACTGACTCTCGTCGGGCTTGGTCTCTGCCTTCTCCTTGACGGGCTTCTCCTTCTTAGAGGGTGCATCGGGCGGTGCGTCATCCTTCTTGGGCTTGGCGTCGCCTCCTGCCTTCTTGGCCTCACGCCCTGCCTTCATCTTGGCTTTCTGCTCCTCCGTCAGTGTCCGCTTGGGCTTTGACGCAGTGGGCTCCACAGCCGCCTTCTCGACCTTCTTGGAGGAAACCTTCGCCTTCTTCTCCTCTGCCTCGCTCTCGCTTCCCGTCCCGCTGTCGTCGTCGAGTTTGCCGGGCTTGATGGTTGCTGCCTTCTTCTTCTCCTGCTTCTCGGCATACTGGGTCTTCTCCTTCACGGGCTTCTTAGGAATCACAACGCCATCCTTCTCGTCACCCTCCACCTCTTTTGCTTTGGTGCGACCTCCGTGCTTCTTATTGGGGATAGGAAGGGACTTGTCCTTTTCGGCAGCAGCACCCAATACCTCCTTCATGCGTTCCAGATCAGCACGGCACATTTTGGACGGAGCAACCTGGATAGATGCCATCATTCCACGAACTTCCGCACGAAGCTGAGCGATGTTTTTCTTGCCTTCCGCCATTGTTTTCTACAAAGAAAAGTTTTGAACTTATCAACCATACGCTCACGGCGAGGTGGTGGTTCAACTGAACCCAGCCGTGCAGATGATGTTGGTGGTTCGGGTCGTGATGCCGGTTGAGACGTCGGCGAACCCTTTGACTTCGAAGAGGTTGTTGCCGGGAGCCAGGACGCCGCTGAGATATTGGACGGGTATGGTGAGATAGGCGTTGGGAAACACGGTTGAGGTGACGTAGGTGTTGCTCTGGGAGTTCACGCTGATGTAGAAGGATACATTCTGGGGATTGGGTCCAGAGTTGCTGACGACGATGGTTGCGGTGGTAATGACTGAAGTGGCTTGGGTCGTTGGAAAAACGATTGAGCCGATGGTGGAGACGGTGGTGGTGACAGGACCAACACCGAAGGAACTGGTGATGGATTCATTATGGGCGTCTACATACTGCTTGTTGGCGATATCGTTGGAGGCGGTGGGGTCTGCGACGTTGGTTCCCTTTTGATTGGAAAAGTTCAGGTCTACGCCGTTGAGTGCGAGGGAACCTGCGACGCCGGTGATAGTTCTTGTGGAGATACTGCTGCACCCGATAATTGGACTGTCTGTCATAAGGAGGAAGGTGTTTACCGTCAAGGCGTTGATGACGGCGGCGTTGACGTTTCGCAGAACGTTGTTCGTCAAGTCCAGCTCTCCGTTGATCTGCGTCTTTCCGCCGAGTATCAGGGCGACGCTGCCTGTCCCCGCTTGAATGTATGAGGAAGTGCTTTGCCCGGCAGAGACGGTGGTAGCGAAGGCGAGGCGCCCAGACAACGATACGACGGGGGTGGAAGCGGACCCGATTTGGTCGGTGAAGAGACCGGCGGGAGTGCCGAGATAGTCGTTGGCGAATATGATGTTGGCGGAGTTGTAGATTGGTGTTCCGTCGGGGAGGGGGCGGAGGAATGCGGTGCGTAAGATGTTTGCGTTGAGAGTACCAGTGGAGATGTTCGTGGCGACAACGTTGCTGACGATATTGCAGGTGGATCGTAGGGTTCCAACGTTGCTGATGTCGTATCCGTTCATGTTGAGGTCGCTGGTGATGTTGAAACCGCTGATGGTGAGGGAGGGGATGTTGACGTTGCCGGATATGGTGAGTGCGCCTGAGGGACCAGCGATCAAGGACGCTCCCCCGCCACTCGGTCCGCTGTAAAAGGACAAACTGCTGACGTCCTGGATATTGAGGTAAGGGAGACGGGGATACCTGCCAGTATTGGCTGCGATGTTGGAGACGAACAGCCCTGTGCCGTAGAACTCCATGCGACCCGCACGAGCTGGAGTGTCTATGGAGTTGCCGATGGATCCGCCGAACTCAAATACCATTCGTGCGGCATCGTCTCGGGCAGTATCCTGGACGTAGATGCCGTTGGATCCTATGCCGAAGCCGTGTTCCAGAGTGACGTAAGATCCTGCCGCTAAGGCCAACGCACCACCAGCGGTGAAACTTCCAGCACCGAGAGGGGCGAGGGCGATGTAGGTTGCGGAGGTCATGTCTATGCCGATGGGGAGAATGTCAAGTCGGTTGCCGTTGATACCGGTGTTGGCGGGGAGGCACCCGATGGTGCATCCTCTGGCGTTGCCTCCATCGATAGTGCATCCTCCATATACGGTGGTGGTGGAAGGGTAGGTGGTGGCGGAGGTCTTTCTACCGAGTTCTAAGTTGGTTGATGCGTTGGAGTAGTTGGAGATGGCGTTGGTGATGCTGATGCTGTCGCCAATGTAGGACCAAGCGGTGACGCCCTGATTTTTGTTGGTGTATTGGATGAAGTTGCCTCCCATCTTCACGTTTCCAGCGATATTCATGGCTTCCTGATTTATGAGCGGGGTGGTGGCTCCTATGAATACTCCGCCGTCAAGTCGTCTGCCGTTCATATTGACGTCGGTGACGGCAGCATACCTGGACCATTCGTTGACGTCTTCGCCCTGTGCGAGTTTGGTGCCGTTGGCGTAGAGGTCTCCGCCGGAAGCGTTCAGTACGACAGAGGCACCGGGTCCGTAGTAGAAATCTATACTGCTAACGTCCTGGATAGAGCGTTGAGCCATCGAGACGTCGCTGACTGCGGGGAGGGTAGACCACAGGCGTCCAGCAGGTACTCCATTGATGAATAAATCGTCGGCGGTCGCATCAATGTTTTGTCCGTCGAGCACGAGGGTGGTAGTTTGAATGGACCCAGCGTTGTTGATGCCGTTGGTTCCCATATCCACGTTGCTCTGTGCTGGAAAGTCGCTCCATTTGGTGACGACGTCAATATCGTTCACTAGGATATTGTTGTCTAATCCGGTCTTGATGGTTCCTAGTCCGTTGCCGACGTTGGTGAGGAAGTGTCCGCCCATGTTGACGTCCACGAGGGCGTTGCACTGAGCCCAGAGGCGCACAACATCAAGGCCGTTCACAAGCGCTTTACCTCCTGCGGCTCTCAGGGTGTTTCCGCCAGTGAAGATTAGTCCTGAAATATTCCTGATGGAGTAGGTTGCCATATCTACACCGCCGGAGAGGGAGGCGTAGAGGGACCAGTCAGCAATGTCGCTCAAATTGTTGATGGTCGCAATGGGGACGCCGTTCAGGAGGAGGTCGGTGGGGGTGGCGTCTAGGAACTGTCCGTCAATTTCTAGCTGGATACATCGGCTGATGGCGTTCAAGGACATATCCACAGTGGAAACGGCTGGGAAGGTAGACCATGCCGCATTATTGAGCGAGGGGTCGTTTCGCAGGGCGAAATAGTATTCGCCTACGTTTGCTTCGTTCACCCCTGCGAGTAGGGACATTTATATTATGAATACTTCCTACTTGATTTTGTTTGTGTAGTAGGCACAAAGCAATATGTCGCTGTTGACTTCGGTTCAGGAAAGCCAGCCGGGAAACCCTTTCTACGCAAATGAAGGTGGCGGTGGCGAATCGGGTAGTTTCACCTCTCTCGCCGTGTCGGGTCAGTCCACGCTCACAAGCGTCAGTGCGATCACTCTGGCGGTTGCGGGGCAGACGACGTTTGGAAACCTCACGTCCGCTCCAATATCATTGATGTTTTCGCAGAGGCAGACGCTGTCGGCCACGAGTTTAAGCAACGTATATTTCTCGGGGATCAGCGTCTTCAACGGCACGTTTGCTTGCACGGTGCGTGGAGCAGATAATCTAAGTTTGTATTCTGCGATGGTGAGTATGTGGGGAAACGCCACTACGGGAGGGGGTTACCAGGTGCTAAAAATTGCGGACAGCAGCAACGTTCAGGCGGATCCATCGTCAGCTCTAACTTTCGTGCCGACGGACATTGATTTAGGCACATTGGGTTGGAACCCCAATTTCCAAAGCTCTGTGGTGAATAGCGGTAGCAACTTTACATGCACCCTGTCCCCAAGATTTAGTTGAGAAACCAATATCCGTCTCAAATAAATGTCCCTCCTGGCTTCGTGTGTAGAAGCTGCCCCGACTGAGTTTTACTATTCGAACGTGAGCGGAGGCGGAGGTGGTGGAACGACGTATCCCATCACCTACGTCTCAAATATCAACGCAACCTACACGGCCAACAACTTGACGGTAGGCAACGCATCTACGTCTGCACCTATTCCGCTGGCGAGTGGAAGTAATGGAACGTATGTGTTTTCTGCCTCGATTGTGACTACGGTATCGGAAGCGTCTTCGTCCCAGCGTGATACGATAGTGGCGTATGTATCGTCTTCGCCCACGATCATTCCGTACGCAAGCATCAATACGGTTATACCGAGCGGTATATTCCTCACTGCCCCAGCGTTTCCTTACACTCAGGGCGTGACGGGATACTTCACGATCAGTTCAGCGTCAGTGCCTACTACGATGCAGTTGGGGATCAACCTAGTGAATGCGGGTGTCAGCAACGCTTGTAGTTATGTGATGGCGGTCAGCAACATCTACATTCAGCGGGTTGCTTGATCCTAAAACTTGGCGACAGACCATAGGATGAACTCCGAGATCGTAGCGGTTTGGTGAAGTGTGACGGTGAGGGTGTTTGCCGTCGGGACAACATTCTCAAAGAATTGTTGTTGTCCGCCTCCCCCACCTGAACGATGGACGTAGGTTAGATTGACTATTCCAGCGGTGGTTAGACCAGAGATCGTGATGACCTGTGTAGTTCCCGCAACGCAAGTGTAGTTGCCAGCAGGGTAGGAGGAGACAGCAGTGCTGAAGTTGAAGTATGGAGCATTGTTGGACGCCTCATTGACGGAAGTCAGCAGCGACATTTTGTTTGGATACGGACAAATTAAGCGGAACTCGTAATCAATCAATCGCCCATGACAGACCAGGAGATGCCGAAGTTCGAATTATCACTTGGACGTCCGCCAGTGCCTCCTCCACTGGCGGTGACGTAAAAATACAAGTAAGGTAATTCGACAGCGACGGCGGTCAAGCGACAACCATTCGCATCTGTGATATTTGACTGAGTTGTAGCACGCAATTGAACGTTTGCGGATATCGGGGCATTGGCCGTAAGACCCGGCACTTCAATAAAAGAAGTCAGTGTCGGGGGGTTATTGAGTAGCACGCTCCAAGAAAGGTTGTACGACACGCCGTAAGGGAGGTTACCGACGTCGGGAGAGTAGGGAGCTCCGGGCGCACTCTCATTGACGGACGTCAGCAGAGACATTTTGTTTAGTCCCGATATTTAATGTGAGAACCATATATACAAACAAATGATGTCGGCCACGAATTACTTTGAGAAGCCCGGCTTCTCGCCAGAGGCAGGTGTCGTGACGGTGCGTCCGTCATCCACTGCTCTACTGACGATTGATAGCGAGGACCGGTTCCAGAGGGGTCTTATCCCCGATGCGTCGGGCAACGTCGTGGTTCCTGCGAGTGGTTATCCGTTATCCCGGTATATTCTCTCTCTACCGGTTGGAGCTTACAATGCGACGCCGTATGATTTCACGATCGTGAAGAATGAGAGCATCATGAATGGTTTCTTCACTCGGCTGGGACTGACGGAGGTGTGCTTCCCTTTTGGTGTTCCCAACATCAACAAGAAGACGAGCCAGATGCGAGTGCAGTGGACGGTATCGGGTAGCCCAACAGTGAATAGCAACACGATTGCGATGAACCCGAACTACGAGTTCCTGACACCTTCGAGGATTGCGACGGAAGTCCAAGTCCTTGTAAGGAATATCAGCACTGATCTGTCTGGGTTTGAGATTGCGTATGGCGGTGCTCCAAATGTTCCATACTTTTATTACGATACCGGAACGTCAAACGTCCAGATTTCGTTCCTGCCGATGCAGACGGGAACGTCCAATTACCCTTACCCTGACAGCACGAAGCAGCTGTTTGACCTGCTGGGTTTCACGAACAACAATAACGTTCGGGACGATGTTGGATCGGGACAGTCCACGCTGTGCCAGGCCACTCGGTATGTGGATATTGTATGCAGTCAGCTGACGTACAACCAGCCCCTGAAAGATACGACGACGCAGCCACTTGCTCGGGACAGCTTGTGCCGTCTGTATCTGGGCGACGGCAACGGGTTTGGAAACAATACGACGGAAACCGATGCGTCCAACTTCACGCCTCCGGGAACTGCTCCCTTCACGATCTACCGCCAGTTCCAGACGCCGAAGATGATTAACTGGAACTCTGCGGGTAAGGCCTACCAACCCGTTCCAGGTGTGCTTCGGTTTGAGGTTCTGGACGATACGGGTGCCAATCTTACGGAGATGGTGCAGAACACGGATCTCTTCACAGCGGGAGGCGACTACCTTGACTGGTCGGCGACTATCCTGGTGAGCGAGAACTAAAACATTTCTTTGCGTATTTTTACAATTGTTACGGAACTTGTATGGAGCCGTTCAGCAATGATCCTGGTGTGAACGCCCTGTCGCAGAAGTTCCCTGATTTCTTCAAACTTGCGTTGACGGGCATTCACTACAACAACTTCATCGCTGTATCCTTTCCTTCCCAAACAGATCTGTTCTATTGTCCGTCGGCTACACCCGTATCGTGTGGCGATCTCGGGATATGTCTTTGATTGTTTACGAAGTTCAATGATTTCCTTGATTTGGTCGTCATTAAACTTTGCGTTAGGATTTGCTGATCCATTGACATCGGCAGATCGTCCACGCTCTACTCTATCACCGACATTCTCCTTATCAGTTCCCATACGAAGATGTCCTGGATTGACGCATTGGGGCCTATCGCAAGAATGTAGGACACACAAATCTTCCTTTTCCATAAACTCGGCATTCTTGAAGAAATACATTGAGAGGCGATGAGTTTTGAGAATGCCAAGTTGTTTGCATAAAGAATGTTGAAATTGCCCGTGACCGAAATGTTGTGTTGCACCAGTCCAATCCCAGCATTCAGTTTCAGTTCTCTGGTTCACTTGCTTCATAAACAATTCTTTCAAATACTCCGTTTGAGCCGTTGAAAGAGGTGTTGATTTCTTTGTTACAGGCATTGGTTATGCTGTTTTATATGTAGCACGGCTTTAAATCCGTTTTGGATTTCATTTGAAATCAAAAGATTAATTCCGCCGAGCCCTTGCTGAACCCGAGCGTGCAGTTGTAGACGTAGACCACGTGGACGTTGTAGGTTGCGTTGTCGGGGAATACAATCTGTAGGTTCACAATACCGTTGGTGATCTCCTTGCCGTGAACCAGGATGTCCGCCGCATAATCGCTGCCTGACGGCTGAGCGAACGGCAGCTCAACCCACTGGGACAGGGCAGCCGTAGAGGACCAGCCCGTAGACGAGATGGCAAGCTGGGACTGATCCACAGCCGCAGGGGCCGTGCCGTCTAGCAGATTCCACATCGCCGAAGAGCCGTCTAGGTAGGTGGAGTATTTCAGTCCAGCGTACAGGATCTCAGCGGCAGCGGGCTTGACCCAGAGGAGCGAGTTGGGGTTCAAGTTGGAGTTGGTGACCGCACTGGCGGGTTCCAGCCACACCTGGATCTTCTTAACCTCACCCGCACGGAAGCCCGTGAGCGTGTAAGAACCGCCCGTAGACGCCTGCGTCTGTCCCGAGAACACGACCTCCTGCTGATCGAAGGTCGGCAGCGGCATGGAATACATGTGGTCGTTCATGTTGATCCGGTTGGCGAGGGCCATGCCACGATCCTTCATCTGCAGCTGCTCCACCTGGAAGTATGCCGTCGTGAAGCTCGTAGGCAGAACAGGGGGAGTTCCGGTTCCGTTGACGAGCCAGTAAGACGAAGGAGCCGCCAGCTCGCACGTCACCTGCACCTGCTGGCTGAGGAGGTCAGTCGGCAGCGGGACGCCCAGCTCGTCCTCACCCGGAGCAGCCCAGATGGAGACGGGGATGTAGGCATACTGGGCCGTCGTGGTGGCCGTCGTCGCAGCACCAGGAATGCCACCGACCTGCCCGCCGCCGAGCGACAGGATGGAGTTGCGCTGCTCCTTCGTGCGACACAGACGCAGGTTGCGGGCGAGGAGCTGATCGCCCGAGAGGAAATACTGCGACGAGCCGCCGATACGGAACGAGATCTGGTTGATCGCAGAGTAGCCCCAGCCACGCTGCAGCGCTCCCACGCCACCCGCCGTTGCGGCCGTGATCTGTGCGGCGGAATAGCCGAGAACGATGAGGACGTGGCGAACACCCTGATTAGGAGGCAGGGTGAAGACGGACACACCAGCGGCGGGGTTGCTGAACGCCTGCGAATACCTCGTGTCGTACTCTGTAGCGATCGCTTGCTTTTTGGCGTTCTCGTGGTCGGTGTAATACATATCAAGGGGCTCACCAACACGAACAAGGGCCTGACTGGACGACATTGTTGTTATGTTTCTAATGGACTACAAAAAAATAGAACTATAAATTCAAACACAATGGACGTTCATCTTCGCACTCCGCAGCTCCCTCTTGCGCCGACGAAGATCCAGCACCTCCAAGCGACGCAGGTGGCGGGGATCGTTCATCACAGCGGGGCGATGGTTCAGGGACAGGTTCCCCAGATTTCTAAGGTGCCGATCTTTGAGCTGCCGATCCCCAAGCTGCCCGACCACTTGCATAAGGTTAAGGGTGCGGCGACACCCCCTTGCTTCGGTCACGTCAAGATGGAGGAGCGTGACCCTCACCACAAAATCTCGCTGGTGTATATCGGTTAGGTGAGCTGTTCCTTGAATAACTTTGAGATGTAGCACTCGTTCTTGATGTTGTCGATGAAGATGAACTGGTGGTTCTGCGTGGCGACCATACACCACTTGATCTTCTCGTTCATCGTCATGCCCTCAGGGATCCAGCCGTCCAGGTATTCCTTGATGACGTTATACCACTCCTTCGCCGTCTGCTGCTTGAAGATGGCGACGTAGTTGATCTGTCCTCGTCCGCACGAGTTCATCAGCACCCGTCCCTGAAACGACTGAATGCTCGACATACCTGCATTACGGCAGATCGTCAGCAACTTCAAGATCCAGGCGTCGTTTTTGATCTTCAAGGAGACCATGTCGTCGTTGATGAAGAGGAAGGGGAACTTGTTGCCCGTTTCCACGTTGATATGGTGTGCCTCCTCAATCAGTTCCGGGTAATACTCATCGGCCACAACAATCTTGGACGATAGATCCTTGTAGATGTCGGCGTGGAGGTTCTGCGAAAACATCGTGGTGATGTGTGCCTGGAAGTAGGTCTTGTAAAGAAACTTCATCAGCGTGGTCTTACCGCTACGAGACGCCCCGATCAGCGCCCATGACGTTCCTCCGTTGGTAGGAAGGACTATATCCAATCTCTTGGACGGAAAATGTTCCTCTTCTGACTTTTCTTCGCTCATATCTTAATAATGGATAGCGGAATTTTTAGAGGCATGAAACTTGTAGGTATGAAGGGATCAACGCCCAGTACATCTGCTCCCAAGCGTAGTGAACCGATCCCGGTAACGAAGAAGGAGATGGAGAAACCGCCGAAGGTCTCAATGGTAGGCGAAACTGCACCCAAGAAGAAGGGTCGTCCCAATATGAAAGAAGCGAAGAAGCAGGTGAGGAAGGCACAGATGTCTTCCTTAGATATGTTTATCGAGAGCAAACCCACAAAAGCGAAGGTCCGGGAGTATTTGGAGGCACGGGTCAAACAACTGAAAGAAGATGAGTAGTAGGTATAATGAGTGATGCTTACTTCAACATTGGTGCAGGATCGGGAATTGTCGCTTTGGTTGGAGCAGTTGGATACGGGGTGTATCATCTGTGTCTCCACAGCCGTTGCCGTAGTGTGTGCTGTTCTCGCCCTCTCCTTGATCTCCAAATAAACCTGGAAAACAATAGTCCAGGTCCCTCTACCCCCGCCCCTACACCTCAACCTGAACCTTAGGAATGAAGGACAGAATGAAGGCGATAACATCAACGTTGAACGCATTGCCGAGACACCTATACCGATGGGTCGTAGCCACGCCCTCCGTATAATTGTCGGGAAGACCTTGTAGCCGTTCGCATTCGACAGGCGTGAGTTTGCGGATCTTTGGATTTTCTGTGTTCGCATCAACTTCAACCTTAATCGGAACTGCACCGCCAACAGACGACCCTTTCGTGAGCGTCGGTGTCTTGCCTTCTTGCGAATATACACGATTGCCCTGCCGATCGTTCCCTATATAACCAACCTGGTATAGACCAGTTTTTGCCCCGAGACCGCCTCCGTTCGCCGAGAGGCACGAGGACTTACCCTCGACATCATAGACACGATTGGCCTGTCCGTTGCTGTTGCCGATATGACCGACCTGGATAAGACCATTTGCGGAAAGCGTATTGATTGCGGGTGATTTGCCCCCCTCGTCATAGACACGATTGGCCTGGTGGTCTTGCTCCCCCACATACCCGAGTTTCTTGGTGGTGTCCCTGAACTTCTTTTTGGACGGGGTGAACTTCACCATCGTGATTTGCTTCGTCTCTACCGAGTGCTTCTCTGTCGCACCGCTGTATCGTGCCTTCAAGCAATACGCCTTGCCGTCAGTCGTCGTCATTCTCTCGTCTTCCTCTCCATCAGGTTCAAGAATGTCCTTCACCCGAATGCCACGATCTACGGGCAGACCAACGACGGGTATGTTAGTCCAGAACAGGCGTTTGCGGGATTGGGCGGAAACCAAAGCGGCGTCAATCATCACAGGTTCAACGCCCATCTCCCGAGTAATGATATCCCGGTCGGCCTTCGGCATAGAGTTCACGTTTTCCAGGATAAAGTAGCGAGGTTTAAGGAGTTTGAGAATACGGACATATTCCCAGAACAGCCCTGAACGGTCGCCGTCCAGCCCCTTACGTCCGTGCTTGGCTATGCTGAGATCTTGGCAAGGCGAACCCCCTATCAGCAGATCTACTTTTGGGATATACCCGACCGACCGGACATCGCCGAGACGCACAGAGTATCCGTGCTTGTCGCTGATCTCAATTGCATGTTTATCAATCTCACTGGCGTAGTAGTCCACATTGAACCCCTGACGTTCAAGGGCGACACGGCCACACGAGATGCCGTCAAAGAGCGATACAACCTTCAAGTAGTTGGGG
>Ga0208554_1000174_pt1 | contig 11110 bp, 9 predicted proteins | sample Colrivmet1371B02_FD_187628 | JGI IMG/M metagenome (GOLD analysis project Ga0208554, IMG submission 187628) | Estuarine microbial communities from the Columbia River estuary - metaG 1371B-02 (SPAdes) (version 2) | ecosystem: Environmental > Aquatic > Marine > Intertidal zone > Estuary | place...
TTGAAAATAAAACTGAGCCTGAAGTTAATGAAGGTAATGTATATTTCCCATTAAATGTAGTCCAATCTGTTGTGTTTAATGCACCTCTATTTGTAGCCGATGCTGTAGGCAAATTAAACGTATGTGTATCAACTAAACTATTAATATTAAAATCTGTTCCTGTTGTTCCTACTGCTAAATATTGAGTATTTGCAGTTAATCCATTTAATGAAGTTACGCCACCTGAAAATGTAGTTATAATTTCGCATAAATGACTATTCTCTGTGTGTAATGTTGCTGTTCTACCTCCTGAATTATTAATGATATAAACTCTAATTGCAAGTCTATCAGTAATTAATAATGGAGTTGTAGGCACTGCTAATGAAGTTAAGTATAAATCAATACTTGTACCACCCGTAATATTTTCAGGTATCGCAGAGCTTGATGCAATACTTGTAAAAGTTGTTCCATCATATTTTAATAATTCAACATAAAAAGCAGGTGTACCGCCATTTGAGGACATTGAAAAAAACATTTCAAAATTCCAAGCTCCTCCAGGTATTTCAATTCTATTTGGATTACCTACATCTGTTAAAAACTGAGTAATTAAACCATTACCTGTTAATGTAAAATCTGTTCCACCACCAATTATAGCCGTATTACTTAATTGTTTGTAAGTTGCTACCGATGCATCAATCGAACCATTCAAATAATAATTAACAGATGAACCACCTCCGCCCCCACTTGGTAAAGTTGCCAATTGACCATCTCCTCGAATGTATTGTGATGAAGTACCAGCAGCACTTACCGCAATAGTACCATCTGAAGTTAAAGGGCTATTTGCTACATTAAATGCTACGGGCATTGATAAACCTACAGAAGTCAATCCGCTTACTGGAATATCTTCTAACGTTATAAAAGGATTTATTCCATCCTCTCCATCGTTGATTAAGTCGCTTGTTTTTGTAACCGCTGCGGGTATAATCGGTTTATTTTTTATATAGTCTGGAGCTTGATCATCTGTTTCGTTCCAATCGCTTTGAACTTGCTCCCCGATTATACGATTAACGTTTATAATGTATTCGTTTGGATTTGCTATAATAGTAACCTCATCAACTGCAACCTGTACATTGATATCGATTGTTTCAACTATAACGGCACTATTAACAACGATTTCATTAATAGTGTCTTGTACTATAATATTTACATTATCGCTCATATTATCGTGTTATATCGTCCGTGATTGTGAATAAACCGCTCACCCAAGTGTTAACCTCTTCGTTAGCTGTAGTGATTTGAATATCATATTTATAAATGCACGCTTGTATATCGATAATTTGCTCGTTAATACAAAACTCCCCATTTGTTGGATCAAATATAGTTAACTCTGGAGTGAATGCGACAATCCCCCCAGCTTCTTTGCGTAATTGGATTTTAACAAGTCCATCGGTTAAATCCAAAGGTACATCGTTAATGTTTATTTGGAAGTCTGTCTGTTTGAATGTGTCCCCTCTTTTTGTCGTAAAGTTTAATGTCGATGCCATTTACAAATTTTTTTAATTTTAAAATATTTTCCTCTGTTCGTTTGTCTGTTTTTCTCATATTTTTAGTATGGTTTATCGAGCCACCACTTCCCACAAATTAAATTGGAACGCATCGGATTAACGATATTTGTCGAACTACTTACGTACTCTGGCAAATGATTTTGATATAACCATCTAAACATTCTATCTCGGTACATTTCAGACTTTAAACGCATATTATTAACCAAATAATCTACCTCTGTTTTATCAACGGAAACCGAGTTCTCGGGTTGTGCTTTAAAGATACCATTATTATTTACTTTATACGCTCCGATTAATAGATACTCAACCGCAGCGGCTGCAATTAAAAACGGTACTATATACCCTTCGTACAATGTTAAATAATCTCCTGCTAAGTCATCGTTTTCAAAATCCTCGCAAATCTTATTATATAACGTATCCCCCAATATTTCCTCAAGTCTAATTCTTTGAGCGTCTGCAATACAAGGGATATATAAATCAATATCTATATTCCCACCCAAAAGGGTATTTTTAGTTAATTCGTTTTCTTTTAAAAGTATAGTCGTTGCCATAATTTACATATCGTGTGGTGCAATGTACACCTTTGGGTTATTTGTTGGTAAAATCTCTCCATCTTTACGAGCTTTCGCTGGAGTTATAATTTCAGCATTTGGATTATTTACATCGGCTTTTTTACGATAAGTTTCTCTCATCCAAAAATGCTTACAAGTTCCAAAATTAAAGTTGTCAGATAATAAACCTCCGCCCTTCCATAAAAATATATCATAAGGTTGATTTGGATTTGGACTCATTCCAAAACCAGGATTTACATTCTTTTGACTCATCATTTGAATATCCTCTTTACGATACAATTTATTTGCACCCATCATTTTTTTACAAAAATCACGCTCTGGAGATGCATTTCCTCCGTATCTATAACGACTTTTAAAAAGTACTCCGTCTTGCTCACTTGATGCGTTTGGTCTTGCAGTTCCCGTACTTACAGACTCCAAAGCTACTCGCATTAAATTAGTACTAACATTATTTAAACGCTTAATCTCTGCATCTAATTCCTCTTCCTTGTCGTAATCTACAGGCTCGGAGCTTATTAATTCCCATTCGTTCAAATCTATTTCTTCTCCGTATTCTTGAGTATTCAATTGCGTAGTTTGTGGAACTAATGGATTAGCAATTGCCAAAGGCTCTTCGCTTCTTAAGCTTTCAAATTGTAAATCCAAACCGATAGCATTTACTGCAAATATTTCCATTAAACTATCTAAAATTATTTCCTGTTTTGGTTTAATAACGTTTATCATTAACTCCTCAAATCCTACTTTTATTTCGTCAGCGTTTGAACTAAAACCCGCTGCATCTTTTACACCTACTAACATCGGAGTCGTAAGTTTATGAGAGGTACAAAGTTGGTTTTTAGCCTCAGCACTCAAATAAGCATATTGCTCGTGAGCGTTTGAAACTTCCAAAGGCGAAATTGTAATTTCGCTATCTTTGTTATCGTTCCAATTTAAAAAGAATGCACCCGCATTTTGTGAACCCGTCAAATGATTTCTAATTTGTCTCGTGTTCTCTTGGATTGTTTCGGCACTTTGTTGAATACCGCTATTCATATTTATAATATGACCGAAAGACAACCCCTTTTGTATATGATTTATAGAGTAGTTACTAATTTCCTCCTCCATTTTCGCCCAACTAATACCAGCAACGTAAGAAGGATTACTATAATAAAACTGCCCTACCTGATAATCTTTAATAATATAAATTTCGGAGCGTTCCTGATTTCCTTCTCCAAATCCAAAAGCGTCAAAGCGTTCCGGCTTATATTTATTTACATTTGAAAAATCATAACTATAATAATATCCTGTAATATCGCCATCCTCATTTGCAACCTCTGGAGCAACTTTTTGTTTAGCAATATGGAAACATTTTTGTACTTTATTTTTTAAATATTTAACCTCAATTGCAGCTTCGCCAAACATTTCAAAATCCTTACAAATTTTTCTTAAATCTTTTTTAGAAACTAAGGAAATTATTGCAGCCCATTCAGATGGTTTTGTATTTCTGTCTTTTGAAGTTAAACCCTTACCATAAATAAACTGACTATAAGAGTCAATTATCGCTGAGTTAGTTGGCGAACCATTATAAGCATCGATAATTGTTTGATAAAATTCGTTATTTTTACCATTCAATACCCATTTTTTACCAGATACCTCTTTGATTTCTGGTCTTATATAGTTCGATAAATTTATTATTTGTAATTTTTCCATAAAATTATACTTTTAGAACTCCATTATTAAGTTCAAAATTTTCTAAGTCAGTCTGAGCGGTAGCAAAAGCCTTGCCTCTATATATTAATTCGTCATTTTCGTTGATTACAATTTCAAAAGATTGCCCTTCCTTCATTATATAATCGTCAAAAATTAAAATTAAAATACCATTTTGATAATAAACACCCGTTACCTCGATTTCGTGAGTGATATCTTTAAGCTCGTCACGTAAAAAAAACGTGATTATGCCACTATTATATCCTCTCGGAATGCATTTGAATTGGTACGGTGCTGTTAAATTAAATATCCACATATATATATAACGAATAAATAGTTTTTTGTAACAAAAAAAGCTCCATTAAGGAGCTTTTTTATCAATTTTTATGCAAAAATTTATGAAACTACGACATCACTAACTAAAGCGAATAAAGCGGTTTTAGTTGTAGCATCTAAAAATGGAGATAAATTACCTTCCTCCGCTGTTATAGCCAAAGTGTAACCTGTTAAATCTCCACCAGCTCCTCCGGTTACTTTTGTACAGCTTGACATAGTTCCGTTAGTAGCTCCTAAAAGTAAAATATTACCGTTATAGTCTTCTACAAACACGTAAGGTCTTGAAGCACAAATCAATTGTACTTGAGCCTGTAAGTCAGCGGCTAATTTTGGAAGCGTAACCGCAACCGATTGAGCGTTTAAAAACGTTCCATTATCCTCTGAACTTGTACCCGTTTCAGTCAAAGCATTTGTAGTCGCTTTAACTTCATATTTAAACACTTCAGCTAACGTGCCTAAGCTCGTCACTTGGTGTGCAGCAACTACGAAAGCGTAGTCTGCATAATTGGCAAAGTACAAATTTTTGTACCCTCCTCTTTGGTCTTTACAACCTAAAAGTTTTCCTTTGCTTATTAAACAACTCATTTGTTTTTTTTGTATTAAAAACCGCTCAAATTAATGAGCGGTTAAATTATTAATTAGTCTAAAGATAACCAAACAATCTCAGTAGCGTTGTAGTATCCAACACCTACGTTGTAAACAACTTTACCTCTTACTTTTCCAGTCAATAAACCGATTTCGTCTTCGTCAACCATTGCAACTTGGTTATGGTCTGCAGTCAAACCTGTAGCAAATACTAAGTTTTTCTTTTCGTAAATAACAACTGAGTTTGAAGGTAAACCATTCAATACAGTTAATGTATGTCTTCCGAATGCCAAAGCAAAATCAGTATTTCCGTTACCGTAAGAAATTCCCTGAGTTGAAAGATAAAAAGCATAAGCCTGAGCAACGTCCGGAGATACTGCGAAAACTACTTCTTTATTTCTCAAAGCAATTGGCAAAGCGTTTAAAGCTGGTTTTAAATATTTAGCTAATACGTTAGCCTCAGAAACAGCAGCGTCAGCAGTTGGTTTGTTAACGTCTCCGTCAGCAGCAAACAAAGTAATGAAACCGTCAAAGTTTGTAGACGAAGTCCAAATGTCAGCTTCTAATTTTTCTCCGATAGCTCCCAAAACTTCCGCTTGGATAGCATCCATAATGTCAGAAGGTGCAGTTGCGTTAGCAGCTCCCCCGCCCATAATTCCATCAGACCAAGTCGCTCTGAAATCTTCTTTACAAACATCAAAATCATTTTTGAATTTGAAAGGCTCGATAGTGTTTTCGTTTAAAACGATTGCACCAGCTGGAGCAAATCCGCAAGTGTATGCAGTTGTTCCGTCTGTGTAAGCGATTTTACGCAAAGACAATTTAAAGTTTACATTTTCTGCGATAGTTACCGCATTTTTTTCAATAGTGTCAATCGTTTTGAACGCTTGACCGATAATCATACCGGCATCTTTGCCACTATAATTTGAACTCACAGTTGTAGTTGTAGCCATTTTTTAATTTAAATTTTTAAGGTTGTTTAATATTTTTTGATTACGTGTCAATTTCACGTTTTTGTTTGAAGTTTCAGCAACTTCCGGCTTTGCTTTTGTTGAAGCTTTAACCTCAACTTGAGTAGTTTTAACCTCAGCAATTTGAGCAGATAATTCTGTTCTAATTGATTCGATTTGTTTTGCCACTTCGATACTCATAGAAGTCACAATTGATTTAACAAGTTCCTCGTTAGACATTTCAACCGCTTCTGCAGCTTCTGCAGCTTCTGCCTCTGGAGTTTCCTCTTCCATTATTGCCTCTTTAATTTCAGCAATAACACCTTCCTCAACAATAACCAAAACTCGACCGTCTTCCAATTCGTGATCTCCGATTGGTGCTGGTTGTCTGTCTCCGTTTTCATTTACAATAAAAACAGGTTGACCAGCCTCGAAAGCATCAGCCTCCAAAACGGTAACACCGTCTTTTAATTTCATCGTTCCCATTGCGATTGCAATTTCAACGGGTGCAACTTCCTCAGATAATTTTACCGAAGCAAAACCATCTTTGATTGCATTTACAATTGATTCTAAATTCATATATTCACTTTTTAAATTTACTTTCTCCATATCAAAAACTCCATCAATACTGAAGCCTTTAACCTTTCCTGTTTTAACGTAATCATTCCAGATTTCATCGTTATTAACTTTCATTAAACCAAACCAACTTCCTACCGGCTCATTAAAACCATAGTGTACAGATTTATCGTGTACCTCATCCTCTTTTATCCAACTTTCAATAAATGTAACATCGTCAATTTGCACTCCCGAATGTTCAATAGTTGAATTGTTTTGATATCCTTTTAGTGCAAAATTCTGCTGAACTTGTTTAATTGTTTCTTTTGAGAATACTATATTAAACTCCTGACCGTCTTGGTTTCTGTATATCGGTTGCTCTGGAATTAATATCGCACCCATCAAAATACGTTGCTCCTCGTTTACAGTTGCGAGCTTCAACTCTGTTTGTTTTGACAAAGTGATAAAATTTACACCTATTGCAGGATCAGAAACCAAAGAGATACAATATACCCCCTCGTTATCCTGTTCATTAAATAATACTTTGTATGTTTCCATATATGTATAACGATATTAATTAATTTTGTTATAAACTTTTTACATTAAATTTTAATTTAATGATACAAAACAAGCCTACAGATTTAAAAAATAAATAAATTTTAAACCTGTAGACTGAATTTTTAACCTCCTATCGTGGCACTCTCGATTATGTTACGTTGTAAGCTCTGAGCCGTTGTCACATTATTTGCAACTACGTAAGCCTGTATCGGTTGCTGTTGTTGTGCTCCAATTGATTGAGCTAATTGATTTGCTCCACTTGCTCCAACTACGTTGAATGAGGGTGCGGTTGGTGCTCCACCACCTGCTGCGGAAGCTCCATCGGGAACACTTCCACCACCACCACCACCTGGCACTTTTACGGATAAAATATTTTTAACAGCTTTAAATCCTGTAGCTGCAATAATAGCAACGTTAGCAATTTTCAAACCTATCTCGAAAGGTGTAACTGTTTTGGTTGCAAGTTCCGCTGTAATACCTTGATATGTATTAATCAAAGCGGCTGCCGCTGCCATCGCTTTCCCTGCTGCCGTATTTTTACCAAGTAAATCAGCTCCTTTATTTAATACTTCGGAAGTCTTTTGGAATAGTACTGTTTTTGCAGCTGCTTCTAATTCATTTATTTTAATTCTATCTTTTGATAATCCTTTTGTTTTTTCATTAAAATCTTTTTCAGAAATTAATTTGTCATCTAATTGTTTTTGGTATAAAGCTTGTTCCGCATCAATTGCCGCTAATCTATTCTCAAAAGAAACTTGATTATCATTTATAGTTTTTTCTAATTCAGTAGCTTTTTTCGCGTCGTCTTCAAGTCTGAATTTATCTTTTATTTTATTTAACTCGTCTAATCTCTGAGTTTCTAAAACATCGATTTCCTCTTTTGATCTATTTTGTTGTTTTGCTAATTCAATTAAACTAAAATATTTATCTTTAACAACTCGTTGCTCGATTTCACTTGCCGACATAGTTTTCTCGGCTTGTCTGTCCTCAGCATCCCCAATGGCTTTTGTTAATTCTGCAGCGTTATTTTCTTGAGCTGTTTTTTGAGCTAATAAAGCATTTTTTAAATCCTCAGCATCTTTTTTCTTTTGTGCTTTTAAATCCTCTCTTGCTTTTTCAGCGGCTTCTTCTCCTTTTTTCTTTAATTCGTCATTATGTTTTGTTTCTCCAGCTCTAATTTCAACTTGGTGACGATTTATAATTGTAGCTTTATCTTTAACTGAGTCGTTTAAATTTTTAGTTTGTTTACCAAATTCCTCAAGAGATTTTTTAGTGACTTCCTCTTGGTTTTTTATTTGTTCCTCGTCAGCTCCCGCAGCTTTTAAAGTTGCTAATGCATTTTGATTTTTATAAAAAGTATTTTTTGCAATTTCTCTCGAGGATTTTTCAAAAGCTATTTTTTCGTCTGCAAGTTTTAACTCTAATTTTCTAATCTCTTCCGCACTTTTTCCGGAAGCCTTAGCCATTTCCAGTTTTTGTTTTGAATTTATATCAAAAGCCTCCGTGTTTTTATTGGCTGTTTTAATTTGCTCGTTTAATGCTTTTGAATTTTGTTTTATTGCTTGTTCATTTTTATGAGATGCCTCAGCATTATCCATAAAATATTTAGTCAAAGCGTAACCAGCTGCAATTAAAGCGGTAATTGCTAAAATAATAGCCCCTATTGGGTTTGCTAATATTGCTGCATTCCAAAGATTCTGTCCTAAAGTTATGGCTTTTTGTATTATTGAATAGCTTTTTAATTTTCCACCTAATCTTTTAAATGACTCTCCACTTTCTTCAATTTGAGTAATTCCAGAAGTGAACTCCATAGCTAAACTAACCTTTCCTAACGCCCCCTCTAATTGAGTACTCTCAACTCCAAACGTTTTCATTGAGTGGCTCGCTACCTCAAATCCTTCCTTTACACTTCCTAACGCTTGAGTTGTAGAGTTTAAAGTTGTACTTGGATTGAATGTTTTAACAAGTTTATTTGCTGCGGATATTTCGTGCCCTAACTCCGCAGCTCTTTCCGCTGCGTGAATGGCTTGCTGAGAGGTTAAACCAAACTGGTCTGACAATGCAAGTACTTCCGCTTTTGCAGCCTTTAACTGTTGTTTTAAAGTTCCAACTGATTTTTCGGCTTGGTCTGCGTTGCTTTGTATTTGTAAATCAATTATTTTTTCAATTGCCATTTTAACGCTTTTTTAAATATTTCTTTATAAGTTTTTGGTAGTTCGTATTTCCCCTTTGCGGTTGCAATAATTTCATTGCTATTAAAGTGCTCCGCAAGCTTAAGCATTTCTAAAATATTATTTATCATAATGTTCGTAAGTCGGTTAATAATTCAAATGAAGCCTCGCCTGTTGTTAAATCCGTTGTAAATGAATTTATAATGTATCTTTTATCTCTTATTATAACCCTGTTATTTAGCTTTAAAGACGTTAAAACCGAAATAGGTAGTATAGCACTAACTTTGATTAATCGTGCTCTATAATTAAAAATATTACTTATATAATTTGAGTAATAAGTTTGATATAAACTATTGACTACAACTTCATTTGTCAATGTACTTTGTTGTTCAGGAAAATTTAATGAATAAGTAATCCCATCGGTTAATAATTCTTGACCGAATGCTTTGTAACTTGTATGTGCTGTTCCGTTTCCACTTAACGCATTTGAAAAATAAAAAGTTGTACTCGTTAAACTTGTTAATGCTGTCGGGTTATAATCGTATAAAATAATCGGCTTAGGTATGTACTTTTGTAAATCAGTTTTCAAAGCATAACCTACTTGTAATTTATCTTTTAAATTGTTAAAATTTAAATCCTCAAATGGTAATTTAATAGAATACTCCTCGCCATCATTATCTGTGCTATATAATAAATTTCCATAATCAATTCCATTATTTGAAAGAAAACCTATATTAACCAATGACTCAGATTTCTCATATAAAAAGTTAATTTTTTTATACGTTTTTACTCTGTTTAAATTGATTGAATCTGTGTTGACATATTTTGTCAAATCAATAATATTACCAGTAGCATAATAGTTTTCTATTGTGTCTATCGTATAATTTATTCCGTCAGTTGAATAACAAGTAAGGTTAAACATTTTTAATATTCCGCTAAAAAAATCCTCTATTTTTATTTCGGGCATATATGATTTTACAGAAATTGTAGAGACAGTTGTTTGTGATACTGTTTGATTATAATTTGTTTGATAAACTAATCCTGTTATTGCTTCGTAAAATTGAACTAATAATTTACTATTTGAAAAAGTTACTATTTCATTAGATTCAATCTTAAATGTATAATTACCTTCCCATTCTAAATTATCTAATGTAAATAAATAATAAATATCAAAAGTTGAAACACTTGTTGTTGTTAATTTTGAAGTAGTGTTTACTAATACTCCATCTTTATAAATTAATACATTATAAGGTTTACCGCTTACAGCAAATTGAATACTTAAACGAATAACAATATCTCCGTGATTATAACCACTAACATAACTTAAATTTAATACTTCAGTAGTAAAATTAAAACTTGAATACGGCATTGCTTTGCCAAAACTTGGTGATGTTGTTGGTATTGTTTGAGTTGCAAAATCAATTAATAAATCACTTTTAAAGGAAAATGCATCTGCATTTTTCAAATATAAATAAGCATTTGTAAATCTTGCATCGCTTAAAAATGAACCATTAAAATTTATATTCCATTTTGAATCTCTATCAATCAAATCAAAAATTGCTCTTAATCTAATAGCAGGAAACAACTCATTGTACCTTATTGGGTTTGCAATTAAACTTATATCATTTACTCCACCAGCACCATAATTCCAATACCTATTTGAAGATATTAAAGGAAACATTACATCAGCACTTGCTGCAGTTGTTACTACTTTATCTTTTACAATAGTTCCATTATAATTAAAATCATAAAAATTAGAATCCAAATCTTTTAAAAATAACCCTGCAAATTTATCTTTTAAATTTCCTAAATTACCGATAAAAGTAATCGAATAACTTTGTGCTTCATTGTTTTTAATATCACAACTTTCTAACTGAATTTTACCTACTCTAAAAGGTATCGTGTCAAGTTCAATATATGCATCACCTTTTACTAACGTACTAAATTGTGTATCCAAAGAATTTTCATACCAATGTTTGAAAATCTTATTGTTATTTTTAGTAGCTGGAACTGTAAATGTTTGGCTAAAATCCGAATAAGTCGCTCCAATATTATTTATATTTTGAATTGAACTCGTTACGCTTATTTTTTCGTCAGCAAATAACTCAACCCTATCAAATTCTAAGGTATAAGAGTTTTTTATGTATATTCCA
>Ga0208554_1000179_pt1 | contig 10913 bp, 11 predicted proteins | sample Colrivmet1371B02_FD_187628 | JGI IMG/M metagenome (GOLD analysis project Ga0208554, IMG submission 187628) | Estuarine microbial communities from the Columbia River estuary - metaG 1371B-02 (SPAdes) (version 2) | ecosystem: Environmental > Aquatic > Marine > Intertidal zone > Estuary | place...
AAAAATTATTTTCATTTTATATAATAGTTATTCATTAACTTATAAACATGCCTAGAAGTTATTCAAAAAAATCAGTAGTTAAATCTAAAAAAGGTTCAGTAAAGCGTTCAGTTAAACGTTCACCAAGAATGAAAAGAAGATCAGTTAAGCGTTCACTCAAGCGTTCAGTTAAACGTTCTATGAGACGTTCAACAAGAGTTAAGAGACGTTCAGCTAGACGTTCAACTAGAGTTAAAAGACGTTCTATGAGACGTTCAACAAGAATCAAGAGACGTTCAGCTAGACGTTCAACAAGAATTAAGAGACGTTCAACAAGAGTAAAGAGACGTTCAGTTAGACGTTCAATAAGAATCAAAAGACGTTCTATGAAAAAATGATAAGCATGTTAATCATATTTAACCATGATTATGTATTAATTAAAAATTATTTAATTAATATATTTTTTTTAATTGTATATATTAGGTTCATTAAGAATCTTAAAAACAATGGGATATTATTATAATAGACACAGATACAATAGATGTCATGGTGGTCCATATCCATATCCATACCCATATTATGGTGGGTGTTGGGGTGGAGGGTGGAGTGACCCATACTATTATGGTTACGGATTTCCTTTTGATGGATTTCCTTAGATTGGTTTGTAGTTTCGTTTAATCAAAAACGTCAAAGTCTCGTTTAATTTACAATTATTTTATTCTTAAAATAAGTAAAATGGAGACAAAAATTCTTGTTACTGGCAGTGCTGGTTTACTTGGAAAATCTTTAGTTAAAATATCAAATTTAAAAAATGATAACTCTAATAAATTTTATTTTTTAACTAAAAAGGATTGTGATTTAACGGATATTCATTCAGTTAATGCAATTTTCAGCACTATTAAACCTGATGTTGTTATTCATTTAGCAAGTATGGTTGGTGGTGTATATGAAAATATTAATAACAATTATACATTATTTTTAAACAACATTAGAATTAATACAAATATAATTGATGCATGTAACAGACATGATGTTAAAAAATTGATCAACATATTATCAACATGTATTTTCCCTGATAAAAATGTACAATATCCGTTAACAGCGGATCAGATTCACAATGGACCTCCTCATGAATCTAATATGGGATATGCTTATTCAAAAAGAATATTACATACAGGATCTTTATTACTTCCTGGTGTAAAAGCTGGTACAACAAGTGTTATAAATATCATACCAACAAATTTGTATGGTGAAAACGATAATTACATTATTGAAAAGGCACATGTCATACCTGCTTTAATTCATAAAACATATTTAGCAAAAATGAGTAATACACCATTGGTTATCAATGGTAGTGGTAATGCATTAAGACAATTCCTATATATTGATGATTTATCTAATATTATTTATGATATTAGTGTAGATAATAGTGTAAAATCATCTGATTTAGTTATAAGTCCACCTGCTAGCCATGAAATATCTATTAAAGAAGTTGTACAAAAAATTGTTAATATATTAGGTTTTGATGGTGAAATTATATATAACACTACAGAAACTGATGGTCAATTAAAGAAAACAGCACAATCTGATGATAGATACAGTGATTATAAATTTACAGATATAAACACAGGATTAATTAATACTATAAATTATTTTATTACAAATTACAATCAAAATACCCTAAGAATCAATGGGTAATGATTTTAACTCATACTGTAATTAAGAATAAAATAAAATAAAATAGAAAATTTTGGCATAACTTTAACCCATAATATACAATTTAATGTACATTATGGGTTAAAGTTTTTATTTTTTAGTTGTTATTTTTGTTATCTTACCAAGTTAATATATTAATTCAGATTCATTATCAATATCTGCGTCAGTGTCACTGTCATAATCGTTGTCTTCATTAGAATCCATGTCAACATCAGACTCAGCTGATGCTTCTTTCAAGTCCATATCACCGAATAAATCAGATAATTCAGTAGATGCATCAACTTGTGATTTCTGAGCATTTGTGATAAGTTTATTAAAGTGATTATTAAATTCATCCATGTTGATAGTTGGGTTTTCCTTAGGGCTATCTGCTTGAAAGTATTTATTGAACCATTCGTTGTATTTTTTCAATAAGGCATTTGATGTATTTGAGCTATTAACTTTAATGATTTGTTTACCGTCCCATACACTTGATCGCTTTTGCTTTTCACGGATTTGAACTAATTGAAGTTCCTTTAATTTATTATAATTTTCAATCATGAGATTTTTAGTATAAAGTGATTTGTAATTATTTTTCAAGATATTTTGATAAATGTTCAAGACATCGTTCTTTGTTTTTGGTGCATCAGTTGCCATATCATCTTCTGTCATTTCTTTGAATTTCTTAAGATTCAAAAGATTGTCCAAGATATAACTAAAACGTTCAGCATTTTTAAGCTTGTTTTGTGCCTTTGCCTTTTTGATTTTATCTTTTAAATCATCAACTGTTGCTTGTAATAATTCCTTGAAATTTTCATATTCAATTGTGTATTCGTAATAACTAGCTGATTGTTTCTTGTGTTTGCCTTTAACAATGTCATCCTTTAATTTTTGCCAGTGACGTTCTGCTTCTTTGTAATTTTTGGCACGAGCATCTTTTAAGTGTTCATCAATTTCTTGTTCAGTATAAGTTGATTTTGCTGTTTTACTTATATTAACTTGCTTATCTGTAATCTTATAAACTGGTACTTCCATTTTGTAGAATGGTTTCAATGGAGTCAAGTTAGAAATATCATCTTCATAAGAAGCACATTTAATTGGTAAGTCATCCAAGTTTGAGAAACCAAAATTGTATAAACGTCTTAATACGAAATCGCAATTTTCAAAGATATTTACAAGTTTGTCAGAGTTTGTTGATTTAGAATCACCAAAGATAACTTGTGAATTATCATTGTTGAATTTACTTGTTCTCAACATTAATTTGTTGAATGCATAATTATCTTTCAAGAATTCAATGTATTTAACAAGTCCTGTATCACCTTTGTAGTTGTTATAAACACAGCATACATTGATACCATTTAAGATAGCAGCGTTATACATGATAACTAAATATAAAATAACAGAGTCATCAAGTAAATTCTTTTTATTACGTAAATCGGATTTAATTTCATTCAAATGATCTTTTAATGTTTGTAAAATGCGATTATAGATTTTAATAACTGAATTGTAATTAACATTGATATTACAGCCTTCTCTTGTAATACCACCTTTTGTTGATGTCATTTTTACCTTTTCAACAAATTGTTTGACTTTGTTATAAATATCTTTATCTTCTTTTGATAAAGTTTCAAATACTAAATCAGTGTGATCAACATCTTTGTAACCACTTTGTAATTGTTCTTGATTATCAGTGTCATGTTGATAAATATCTTCTGATTCTGCAGATTCTTCACTTTCAGTGTCATTCTTTGAATTTGTTTTAAAGTTTTTATATTTAATACTACTGTCATCGGAATTTAAACGAATTTGTTCACCATTAATTGTGGTTCCGTAAATAACATCATCCTTAATATAATTAACTTGAACAAATTTTCCAGATGTAAGTTCAATATCATTGTAAAAGACATCACTTACATAAAATGTATATGTGTTTCCGTTCAATAATTCAACCATAACTTGAGATTGTTTAATACTTTTAATAACACCAGCTTTGTAGTTTGTACGTTTTAATTGAACATGATCATTTACTCTTAATTCTTCTTTGTTTTCTTTAACAATTTGTTCATTCAAGATAGTTGTTGTAACAGATGGAACAACTTCGTACTTTACAATTAAATTTCCAATTTCACCAAAGTTAGAATGTCCTTCTTTAATAATAACATAATCAGTTTCATTTTCTTCTTCAGATACTTTTTTAATATCAGTTTTCTCAATTTTAATAACAGTATTTACAGTGAAATTAACGTCAACATTGTTAATATTAACTTTTTTAGTATGAATATTTAAATAATAAATTTCCTTATTGTAAGGATCAGTTTTAATAGTAATTTGTTTAGGATAAAATTCACGAACATAACCAGTTTGACCAGTGTAAGGATCTTTCTTAATAATAATCAAATTTGAATGCATGAATTTAGTAGAAGTCATTTTTAATAACGTAGAATTATTTAATTACTATATAACAATAAAATAATTAAATATCAATTAATATAAATATAATAGCACGTAAGAGTTCTTTGAAGACTGTTAATATAAACGATATTTATGTTAAAAACGAATAAAAATTCAATTTTTAATGAGTTTTTGATGCTATTTAGGCCTGTTTTGAGGGTGTTTTAGGGCTGTTTTGGGGCTGTTTTGGGGCTGTTTTTAGGCTGTTTTGGGGCTGTTTTTAGGCTGTTTTTGGGCTGTTTTAAGGCTGTTTTGATGCTATTTAGGGCTGTTTTTAGGTCTGTTTTGAGGCTGTTTTGAGGCTGTTTTGAGGCTGTTTTGGGCCTGTTTTAGGGGTGTTTTGAGGGTGTTTTGGGGCTGTTAAAGTATGTTACATTTGTGTTAAAAATCAATAATAATTCAATTTTTAACGCATTTTAAAGGACTTTAATACCCTAATTACTATAGAGGAACTACAGCGGAGCCATAAATTTTCGTCGAGTGGGGGCGAAACCCCACAACCCCACTAGCGTTTAGCTCTAATATCTTCATATAAAAGACAATTATCTTGATCTTCTTTACATGTTTTTGGATTATTATATAACCAATGTTTAAACTCGCCTTTTACATCTGGTATAATCTCAGTCCATGGCATTGTATAGAATTGTCTTTCAGAATTGAAGCGTCCAAATACATCATTCACATCTCTGAATAAATTGTTTTTAAAGTTATCATCAATTGATTTTTTAATTTCTGGATCACTTGTGTCACACCCTGGTTGTCTATTTACTATATTTCCAGCTTTATCAAAGTTAAGATAATCTTTCATAGTCATGTTCATAAATGGATTATCTAATGTTGGTTTTGTACATTCAGCATTTTGTGATGGTTCTTCTGGTTGAATTTCTTCATCTTGTAAATCAGCTATAATTTGCGAATAAGCTTCACTTGGTTGTACTTGCGCTAATTCTGGTTGAATGATATCAGGTGCGACTGATCTTATTTTACGTGGTTCGGATGTTACGTCGTCAAAACGTTCAATTGTTTTGTTTGATTCTTCTTTTTTAGGCGAGGGTTCTGGTTGATTAACATTAATATAATAAGTTAATAATAATGAAAATAGGAAAACACTGAACCATTTAACATTTTTATCATGTAAAACTAAAACAATTGATACATACATCCCCAAACGTGCTAAGGAATTTAACTTTTCATTTAATGAAAATGATTTATTAGGGAAAAATTCAGTTAATCTATCAGGTGATATTAATATAGATGGATCGTCAAACCAAAATTTATCAGAATGTGACATTAATTTATTTGTCAATTGTATTATAATGTGTAAATAAAATTAATATGTAAATTAATCTATTATTTATTAAAATTCATATTACTAGCAAAATTCATTAAATCTTTATTAGATGACAAATTTTTCATAAATAAATTAGCTTGTGCTTCTAATGCAGATTTATCAATGGCACCACTGTCAATTTTTTGAGTTAATTTCGTACCAATTGATGAAATTAAAGATCCTATTTTATTATCCTGTAAATTACCAGACATAATGGATGACATCATGGACATTGGATCTATATCTAATGATTGCATTTCACTAGATAATTCTGTAGCAATATTCATAATATCCTTATTTTGCATTAAATTACTAAATGGTGAAAAGTCCATACCAGTTCCTTCAGACATATTTAATGTATTTAAGCTATTTAAAACACCATCGATACCACCAAAATCAGATTTTTGTTTAGAACCTTTTGATGAACGTGCATTTGACTTTGTGACAGATTGCTGGGGTGGTTGAGGTTGTTTAACCAAGTCTTGTACCATGGTTTGAATTTGGTTAAATAATGATTCTGTTGAATTCCCATTTTGAGAACAAGTTAAAAAGTTAGAAATAATATAAAATTCATTAAGATAATTTACCAAAGTCTTTTTTGTATTCTTTTTTTCATCTTTGAAATGGTTAAAAGAAATTCCAAAAAGAGTAACTTCTGATAGAAAATCGAAATCCTTGCTTTTTACCTTTTCATTTAAATTCAAAGACCCATTGTCCTTATATGTTTTTAAAGTTGTATGTATTTCAGTGTAAAATTCCTTAAATTTAATATCATTGTCACCCATTTCATTTAATCGTTTTTTTGTAATTTTCAAAGATGTTTTATCAATATATTCAAATGACAGATCAATTTCTCTTACAAAATCACCTGTAATTTTTAATAATTGTGTTTTTAAAATTTTATAAAATTGTGTAGTGTCAAAATTAACATTACCACCAACTTGTGACTCGGTAGTTTCTAGATTATTCATTTTTTGATCCATATAAAATAAATAATATTTATTAAAATACATAATAACGCACAAACAGTCTTTTAATATAATTTTTCACCAGCCTTTATTAATTTTTGGAAATATAACCAAATATATGCTTTTTGAGTATTATTAATATTATTAGATGTCCATATTTTTTTAACTTTTGAATGTAACATAGATTGCTCACTTGATACACCAGGTACCAATTTAAAGTCTAAGAAAAATTCTTCATCACAATTAAATATTTGTGACTTTAATGGTTCAACCATAGTCATAAATTGTTCAATAACCAATCTAGGATTTGTTTGTCTAATAAAATCAACACCAGCTCGTGTTAAAATAATATCAGATTTAAAGTCCTCAAATTCAGTTTCTAAGAATTCAAAGAATTGTTCTAAAATATCATTAAACACTTTGATGTGAATTATTAAACTCATTTTATGATATTTAATTAAATTTACATTCAATTTTTAACGAAATTAATTAATTATCGCGTTGCTTTAAAAAAACAAAAATAAGATTTTAATATAAAATTAACATATTGATGTTACCCTCGCCTAATACTTATGTAAATAAATTAAAGAATTTGAATTCGCTTAAACATGAAATCAAGAAAAAGAGAATTTTTTTCGATGAATCAAAGGAGTTTTTCGGGTTTGATGTCATGACACAGTTAATTAAAGTAAAAAACACATCAGAAATTAAAGGATATCCTTTTTTAATAAATAACAAGCATCATAGATTTGGGTTAAAGGTGATACCCGTTGAAAATAAATATGAAAAACATGAACATCCTTCATATTTAGAATATATTATATTAAAATATTTAACAGAAAATATTGTTAATAAACAAATCTCGCCACATTTTGTCCATTTCTTAGGACAATTTAAAGTATCCAATAAAATACGTGCTATAAAACATATAAATTTAAAACGTTTAGAAGTAGAAAATCAAATTCGTACACATTCGAATGTTGTTATTTCTGAATTTGTAGAAGGTAAAAGTTTAGATAACTGGTTACATGATACATATGAAGCAGATGACAAAATTTCAAATTTACAATGGAAAGTAATTGTTTTTCAAATGATTTATACAATTTATATTATGCAAGTTTATTTCAAGTTAATGCATAATGATTTTCATTATGGAAATATATTAATTGATAATACTATTAAAAAGGGTGGTTATTATGTTTACAAGGTAAATAACAAAGTTTATTATATACCAAATACAGGTATTTTACCAAAGTTATTCGATTTTGAATATGCAATGGTATACAGTAATAAAATGGATGATACTTATCCAAATAAATTTATAATGGGTCATTGTGTATATGATAAATCAAAACATATAAGTGTACCAAACAATTCATCATCAGACGATGATGATGACAATGTTCCATGTAATTATAATGAAGTATATGATGTTCATTATTTTTTAACTAGTTTATTGGATTTATTTATATCAGAAGAGTTATTTAATTGGGTTTTACAAGTTTACCCAGATGAAGTTATTCCACCAGATGAAAGCACAACAGACAGTTCATCATCGGACGACACTTCATCAAACAGTTCATCGGATGACACTTCATCTGATAGTTCATCAGACACTTCATCAGAAAGTTCAAATGACTCTGAAAGTTCAAGTGACTCTGAAAGTTCTGAAGATACATCCGATGATTCTGAGTCTGAAAGTTCACATACTGAATTTATAAAGGATGGTAGATTAATAAATGGTGTAGAAAACAAAATTAAATTACCAAAGCCATTAGAATTACTTGAAAATGATTTCTTTAAAGAATTCCTAGTTAAACCAGATGATTTTGATGAATCAACTGCTGTATATTTCACATGTGAAAAGTGAATTATCTTATCTAATATAATTTGATATTAATTAAACTTGGATAGTATTTAATAAGTTTACAAAAATTTATTTTTTTAAATATATAATATATAAACTAATATACAAACTTATACATTTAAAAAATGAGTTCAATGTCAACAAATATCGATGATATAGATGATCCTAATGCTGTTGAAACTGTTCAACATGTAAATAATTCGCCACAAATACAAACACTACCAGAAAATCAAGATATGTATATTTCGCAAGTTGCAGATGTAACTACATCAACGACATCACCACCTCAAGATTTGTATAGAAAGGATGTTAATAGTAATATTTCATCAAATGTATCAGTGTATAAAGACTTGAAGGATTCCTTATTTTCAGAATCAAATATTTTATTATTTATTATTATTATTATAGCTGGTTTACCACAAATAAACGAATATATTATTAAATTTACACCAGGAAGTCTCCATAATAATATGATTATCAATATTATAAAAGCGATTTTATTATTTTTGATATATTTTATCATTGTAAAATACGTTTTTTAAAATAACACAACACTACTAACTACCAATCAATTTTTTATGAATTTTCTATGATAAAATAAAATATATGCATCTGATGTTACTAATTGAAGTTTTGTATCTGTGTTTTTATTATAACGGCTTACATTTCCATCATTAAATATATACCAATCGTTGTCAAAATTTTTAACACTTGACCAGTAATGTCCTGTTTTTACATCACCTGTATGATAATTTATAGCATATAAACTGTATATATAATTATTAGGGTCACCTTTAATAGGACATACGTATTTTGTTAAATCTAGATCATCGATTGGAAAATCAACAAAATTAGTTAATTTTCTACCATTATTATCAAATCGTTTCAATTGAATAACTAGATAATTTGGTAATGTCCACATATTTAATTTTTTTGTACAACCCTTATTTGAACATTTTTCACATTTCCAATCATCAATTCGTGATGCTTTGAAATAATTATCTATACAATTTGTTAATAAATTAGTCTTTGTATTTGATAAATCCAAGTCTATATTTAATGAATTGAAACATTCAAACATAATTTTAGACTGATATTTACAATTGGAATTACTACATTCTACTAAATTAACAGTTAATCCATTAAATAAATTTATAATTTCAGAGTAATTGTTTTCGTATGTTTGTTTCCAATACAAAAGACTTTCTTTCATCAAATAATCAGTCTCATTTTGAACATTTCCTGAAATGACCATGTTTATTTTATATGATAATCCATTGTGTAATAAATTTAATAAATCTAAAAGATATTCATATGAATCATGTTGATTATTATTTTTATATTTAACAAGGTAATTTGAAATATTTTCATTAAATGTATTTGGATTTATTAATTCATTAAATCCCCATTGTGATGCAAGTAATCTAGTATAATTTAAAATTGCTTTATATTCCTTTTTTTTTGATAAATCACATTCAACTGCATCTTTTCTAAGTTTGTTTGATAAAAAATAATCAGTTAATTTTAAAGTATGACTAAGACAGTGTAAAATAGAATTACTATAACATTTATTACCAGTATTAATTAATCCTGATAATCCTTTTCTATAATAAAACTCCTTATCTAACACTAGTTCATGATTAGTATGAAAATCATATTGTATTTCTGTTGTATCTGATGTTGTCATCGTGATTGCGATTGTAATTGTATTCCCTTTTTAGACCTATTTACTAAATATATTTTCATTTTTTAAAATTACCTTACAGTTACAAGCCTTATTCGTAATGTTTCATTATCTTTGCTAATTTTTTAAGAATTATTATGGAAATTACTAAATTACTAAACAAAAGAAGTAGTATGAATATATCTAAATAAAAATAAACATTTACATATTTCATTACATTATTAAAATTAGTATTAATTAAACTGTAAAATTCTGGTATAATAACATTTGCAATTTTATTAACTTGTACAGAAAGATCAGTTTCATTTAAAGATGACATTTGTAATTTTAAAAAAATTATCTTTAAATAAATTATCGTAATATGATTCTTTCAGTTAACTGTTTAAAGTTTTATCAAGACAACAATAAATTGTTTTATTAATCTCATGACCTCGACTGTTATATTTATTAACTCGTTTCAAAGTCCTGTCCCAGGAATAGTAACATAGATTTATACTTTTTCTATAATAATCATTATGAATATAAAACTTAATAGAATCATCTTCATATGTAAAAGCGACTTTGCAACATGCTAAATCAAAATTATCAAATGTCAACAGCATGTTACTTTCTAATACATTGGAATGAGATACATCATCACTTGCCAAATTTTCTAAATAAATGATATCATAATCAACATAATTAGTTTCATGAGTAGTTTTATCAGTCCCAAATTCACAAACACCTTTTTTAACATCTTTTATAATTGGATTTTTATATTCGCATTTGTTTGAATACAGCGTTTTATTATTTTTTTCATATAAATCATGATAATCAATGTAATAAATATCTATATCATTGTATGTATATTGTATATTGTTTTTATTTGTTAATTTTGCATATAAAGCTGTAGCGAAACCTCCTGATATAAATACATAATTAGGATTTAAATGTAATTTT
>Ga0208554_1000181_pt1 | contig 10844 bp, 24 predicted proteins | sample Colrivmet1371B02_FD_187628 | JGI IMG/M metagenome (GOLD analysis project Ga0208554, IMG submission 187628) | Estuarine microbial communities from the Columbia River estuary - metaG 1371B-02 (SPAdes) (version 2) | ecosystem: Environmental > Aquatic > Marine > Intertidal zone > Estuary | place...
CCCAATCCTGTCCCTTTGCTCCAAAGGTAAGGCAGCATCGACGTTCACCGAGTGGACCGTTGATTCCCTCGCATCCCCAGTTACGACTGGTATTTCCGAAGGTTCCGACGTTACCTCGTTCAGCGACAAGTTTGCTGATCGCGCTCGTTTGGGTAACTACATCCAACTGATGCGCCGGGATTACCTAGTGTCGAACCTGCAACAAGCTGTTACCAGCGTTGGTCCTGCCAATGTTGCTCAAGCCGAAGCAAAATCGATGCGTGAAATCAAGCGTGACATCGAGGCTACCATCGCTTCCGATAATGAAATGACTGTCGAAAACGGTGCTGGCACTCCTTACGGTATGCGTGGCCTTGGCAAGTGGATTCAGTCCACCGCCCAAGCTACCAATGCTGTTCCTGCTGATTATCGCACCCCTTCCGGTTCGATCCTTGCTGCCACTGTTACTGAATCGACCTTCAACACCATGTTGGGTTCGATCTTCAGTAAGAATGGCGAAATGAACAGCCTGACGCTCGTTGCCAACACGGCTCTTCGCCAAGTTATCAGCGGCTTCACCCGCGCTCAACCTGCGAGTGCTGGCGTTACCTACCATGTCAATCAAGACGCAACCAGCAAGGCGATCACGCTTTCGGTCAACCTCTATGATTCCGACTTTGGTATCGTGAAGATCATCAACGGCAACCCAAGCTGTATGCCAACCGCATCGACCAATGTTGGTTACGTCCTCAACCCTAAGTATCTTGGCTTCAACACCCTGATCCCAATGGGCGGCACTCGTCTTGAGAATCAAGGTGGTGGCGAGCGTGGCTACGTTGACGTTGCTGGCACTCTCTGTGTCAAGCACCCGCAAGCGCACGGCAAGATTGCTTACTAATCCTTAACAACTAAGAAAACAAGAATATGGCTAAACTTACTAATAACGAGCGTTCCCCCTACTCCGATGTGATTCGTCTTACGGCGGCTGACCTTATTGCCATTGGCAATGGTGGCACTCGCCAAATTGCGACAATCCCTGCTGGTGGTGCGGTGTCGCTGTGTGCTGTGATTGAATCCGTTGCCGTCGTAGGCTCCACAAGCCTTGTCGTAAACATCGGAACCACATTGGCAGACCCAGATGAATTCATCGACGCTCTTGACGTTGACGCGATGACCACTGGCTTGCCATCGTTCAACACTGGAGATGTATTTGTACAAGCTGCTGGAACTACCACCATTGCTGGTGGTTATCTTCCAAAGGCTGCTGCTTCCGCATCTACGCCAGTTTACATCAAAGTGACTGACGCTGCTGTTGCAAGCATCACCGCTGGTGAAATCATCGTTGGTCTTGAGATTCTTGATCTTGCCCAGTATCTTGCCTAAATCCTAATCGGGAAGGGGTAGCTTAAAATGTCGCCCCTTCCCTTTTCTTTCCAATGATTTGCGAAGACGCTATTACTGACGCTTTAGTAAAAGAGTTATGCTCTGGACGGAAGTTCAAAGAAGCACTCCAGAACAAGCGTGAGATTGAAGCCGCTGCTGAAGCGCGAGCTATGAGGGACGCCAAGTCCACGTTGTGGAATCCCGTTGGAGCTGTTCCTCAGTATGAGTATCTAAACATCGCAAACAAATACGGTTCCGAGTGCTGGGATGACCGCTCGTTTGTCCGTGATTTCTTCAAGTCCCAGTCTCACTTAAAGGCTGGAAACATTTAATATGCAAACCAAGACATACGCTGAATTGTTTGCGCTTATCCAAGCACTTTGCGGCGTGGTGTTTGCGTCTATTGAAACGCCTAGAATCAAGGCCCTAATTAATCGCCGTGCTATGCGTGCGTATCGGGCTAGTAATTACTGGACGCGGTTTCTAAAGATTGGAGAGGAACGTGTAGTTTCAAGCTCTGTAATTCCATATTCGGAAGGGAGTCTTTCTTCAATTGACACGTTTCTACGTGTTTACAAGCAAGCCCCATACATCGCGTCTTCGGTTCAAGAGTATGACATTATGGTTACGTCCGCTGGAGCGACACTTGTATGCGGGGACTTGAATCCTTCTGAGGCATACGTCACATACAAGGCGCAACTTTCCGATACATATGGTGACGGGTCTGGAGAATCGACTACTATTCCCGCTGAATGGTATCAATACATGGCTCACGGGACTTACGCTGACTACCTTCGCGCTGAAGGACAACAGGAAAAGTCCGTGATTGCCGATCAAGAGGCTGAGTTGCTTCTTCAGGATGAAATGATCCGACTTGACGAGAACCACACAAGCGGATTAGTTTCCAACCGCATCTTCACAAACGCGAACATGCAAATGCGATACTAATGAAATACGCTCTTGGAAATATGCTGAATGGTGCGGGTGGATTAAACCCAGATGGGCTATCCCTTGACCTGCAATTCGCAACGGACAAGACGCTGACGGCACGCAAGGGGCCGACTCCGGTGTTTACCCGCTCGCAAGTTTCGCCAACCGGATCGACCTATGTAGGTTCTGACGGTCTGATTAAATACGCAGACGCCGACGTAGCACGGTTTGACCACGACCCTATTACATTGGTTTGTAAAGGTTTGCTCATTGAGGAGCAGAGGCAGAATTTTATACTTAGAAGTGATGATTTCTCTAACTCGTCTTGGCTGAAGCTCGCATCATCTGTGAGTAATAGCCCAGTTTCATCACCGTCTGGAAGCACGGCATCAAGAATCTTAATGTCTAGTGGTTCCAGCCAATATCCACTTTACGGAACTTCATATTCTTCAGTTTTAAATAGAGTGGTGACTGCTACGGCATATGTGAGATATGCAAACGCTCGATGGCTATGGATTCGCGGGGACGACGGACTTTCTTCCGCTACTTGTTGGGCGTCGTTTGATATTCAAAACAAAATAATTGGAGGTTCTCTTGCTGGAATCACTAGTCACAGTATTGCTGACGTTGGATCTGGATGGGTAAGGGTCTCGCTTACTTACACTGAGCTTGCTGCATCAGGCAGTAATAGGAATTTAGTTTTTCGTGTTGGCAATGCTTCAACTCCTACGGATTTACCAACAACTCAAATAGGGACTGAATCATTTGATCTATGGGGCGCACAACTAGAAGCGGGAGCATTTGCCACCAGCTACATCCCTACGACGACGACTGCACTAATCCGCGTTGCGGATGTTTGCAGTATTACTGGGGCTAACTTTACGGGAATGTATAACGCAAGTGAAGGAACAATGCTTGTAAACGCTTTCACTCCAGCTAACGGCGACAGGACTGTTTTTGCAGCAGACGATAATACAGCCAACGAAATGATTCGTCTTAGAACAGAGGGGACCAACCCATTTTTTAAAGTAACGGATGGGGGAAGTGATTTAGTCGCTATCGACTCTGGGACAGTAATTGCGAATACCGCCTTTAAACTTGCGGGTGCATATAAGGTAAATGACTTTGCATCTGTAATTAACGGTGGGACAGTCGGAACTGATGTCGCAGGGACCATCCCAACGGTTGACCGCATGAGGATAGGTGCTGGTCAGGCCGGAAACACCATGTGTGGATGCATTTTGTCTCTGAGATACTATAAGAAACGCCTCTCCAACGCCAAACTACAATCCCTCACCGCATGACCGACTACATCCTAAATTTCCCATCGAAAGCAATCGCGGAACAATTCGGTATCGCTAATGGCTTTTCCTCGCCAGACGAGAACGGCGAGGTGCAATCCAACCTCGCGTCTCACGAACATGCGTTGTGCGTAGTTGGCGAGTTTGCCGGAACGTGGTGGGTGCTATTCCGAGATCTCGTCGGCATCCCGATTCCGGCAGGCGGCGAGCAGTTCATCTACTGGGCTTCCGACTGGAGCGTGGATGATGAAGATGGCAATCCCGTTCCAGTCCCAAGACCAATCTCTGATGATGTCCCCAATATCTGGTGGGCATAATTTAATACAAAAACATATGAAAACTACAGCATTGGGAATCCTTACTATCGTCGCCACATTGTCTAATGTTGGCATTCAAGTCCTCAAGGGAGGTGCGCCCGATCTTATGAGCGCATTTGCAGCCGTCACCGCAGGGATTGGACTTATTAAGGCACGCGACAACAAGTGACTGCCGACCAAGGAAGAGACTTCTTGCACGGAGTAGTCGGAACGGTAGCCCCGGCTATTGGATTCGTCACATCATTCCAAGAGCAGCTTGAATGGGGAATGCGGATGACATCGTTGACAATCGGAATAATTGTTGGCTTGCTTTCTTTGCTGAAGCTTGTTAAGAAGCGGTGAACCCAAAAACCTATGAAACCAATCGCGATACTTGCAATCATTTCTTCGATTCTTTTCCTCGCTGGTTGCTCTGTGAGCGTTTCTCCAGATGGCACCCGAAACTTCGCGCTTGATATGGAAAACGCAGCTAAGGCGTACGTGACGTATTCTTCTAAGTAAACATCCCTTCAGTATGGACCCTTATCAAGACCAGTCTTGCCGTTCAGGTATTATTGCCGTCATAGCACTTACTTTGGTTTGGGTTGTTTACATTCTTGTGAAATATTAATATGGGACAACTAGTAGCAATCTGCATTGGGCATTCTCGCAGCGTCAATGGGCGAATTGAGGGTGGAGCGGTATCAGTAGGAGGCGAGTCAGAATGGAGCTACAATCGTCAACTTGCAGAAATGATCGTTGACGAGCTTGGGAAAAGGGCTATCGACACTGTTGAAATCTCAAGATACAATGGGCCAAGTTACGGATCTGCTCAACGATGGCTTGCTAAAACGCTAAAGGATTGCAAGGCCACTATTGCAATTGAGTTGCATTTCAATTGTTCGGATGACGAAAATGCCAACGGTCATGAATGGCTTTATTGGAGCAATAGCATCAATGGGAAACTGCTGGCAAAAAGCATCCATGACGACATGTGCCTTGGTGTTAGTGAGATAAAGTCAAGAGGTGCAAAACCACGATTCCACGGTGATCGCGGCTCGGAATTTCTTTCAGGAACACATTGCCCAGCAGTTATCTGTGAAGTCGGATTCGGAAGTAATCCGAAAGACTGGTCTTTGATGGTTAGCAAAAAGCTTGACATTGCGCGAGCGATTGCTCAAGGAGTCATGGACTACCTAGATTAACAAATGGCATTCAAAAAATTCCTGTATTGTGCGGATTCTCACGGTGACTTGATTCACGACGAGTCTCGCAAAAAGCTGCTGAAGTTCGCTGAAGACTTCAAGCCGCACTACCGAATTCACGGCGGGGATCTCTGGGACTTCTCGCCGTTGCGCGGTGGAGCAAGCCCGGAAGATCGAGCGGGAGGAATCTCTGAGGACTACAATGCGGGCATTAAGTTCTTGGATGAATACAAGCCAAACATACTAACGCTGGGCAATCACGATGACAGGATCTGGCAAATTGGACGCGACAACAGCAATGGCGTCCTTCGGGAGCATTGTGCCGAACTAGCCAAGCAAAGCGAAGTCGAGTTTAAGAAGCGTAAGATCACGTGGATTCCATACGTTATTGGTAAATATCTGCGACTTCCAGAGGGTGGGCCAAAGTTCATGCACGGATTCCGTTCATCCATGGTGAGTCCTGCAAAGCTCCACCACGCTGACTGGGGCAGCTGTATCCACGGACACGTCCACAAGCCTGACACTTACGTTGCGACTCATGCTGACGGCGGAATGAGCATGTCTTCCGGTTGCATTGGCGACATTGAGAAGATGCACTACGCTGATCGCTACTCCTCCAAGATGGGATGGAGACAAGGATTCATCTACGGGATGATTAACGACAAGACGGGGTCTTGGCACGCATGGCATGTCATTAAAGAGGGGGGCGATTGGATATCACCAATGGGAATTTTATGAAAAACGCGAAAACGGAAAAGGCATTAAGTAGTTTGGAGTGGGCAATTGCTCAATCAGTCGTTCCGCCGCGACAAGAAGACGAGTTTACTTGTGAGGAGTTTCTTCGATTAGGCGGTGCGCCATCAAGATCTTCCGCTGAATCAAAGCTAAAGCGAATGGTGAGCAATGGAGACTTGTTAAAAAGGCCATTCTGCATTAACGGCAATTGTTGCATGCTTTATCGCAAGGCTTGACGGAAAGTGGTCCGAGCCGCTCCCTTCAGGCGTTTATTCCTAGGTCTGGCAGCTATCTCCAGACGATGGACGCCATCAGGGATGCGGAACGGAAAGTGACGGCCCGTTGACTCAGCCTGGATTTGGAATCCTTACCGTTTCGACTGAGGTTCTCCACGACGGGCCAAGCGTGGAACCAAGAGCAGCCTGAAAAGAATCCCCTGCCCCATAGCGTCCTATGGGTTCACGTGTTAATTCACGATGTGGTTTGAGCATCGTTGAGAGGCTTGTGGGGCGTGAGTCAGATACTACCCTGCTTTCTAAAGCTTGTCCAGTTAAAATTGAGTCCGCAACCATTCTCACGGATTCGATCTAGGACGGCGGGTGAAAGTGACGCCGCCAGCTTCTCCCTTGTGTAGTTCGTAATCAGTATCGTCGGCCTTTCATGAGCGTATCTCTCGTCAATAATCGAGGTGAGTTCCCTGTCCTCAAACTCAGTTTTGCCGCGCTCCTGCATCTCGTCAATGACCAGCAACCCGGCATCCGTGTGCTTCTTGATGACCTGCGCCTCAGAGGAGTCGGCATCTTTCGAGTATGTCTCGCGAATGTCACGGAATAGCCCAACGGCAGTCGTGTAGATCGCTGGCCTGTCACGCTTGGTGGTAGTCCATCCAACTCCACCAATACTCACCATTGCATCTTTAGGGGTGCATTTGCGAGCAATCTCCCACGCCATGCGGGTCTTCCCCGTCCCATGCGCCCCATACATCACCACAATGCCCCCAGAATCGACCGTGGAGAGGGCTAGGCGACAATGTGCCAGCCAAGCGTCTCCAGTTGCTTCTGGGGCATCCTCGTAGCGACTCGGGAATCCTTTTAGTAGTTTCATTTGAAGTGCTTGTCTAAGATGTTTGAGCAGGAGTAGCTGCTTTTGTGGTGGATCTTGGTATAGTCAACCACTTGCGTCGGCTCGATTCTCTCTGATTCAGCGGTCCTTACAAGCAATTCCAGTGCTTTTGATGGAATAATTCCCTTTCGTTTTGCGAGTCGCTGAATCCGCTGGTAAGTCTCGTAAGTCAGTCGAAATGTGGCGGTAACTCGTTGCTCCCAAGGCTTGTGTCGTGGTCTTCCCGCGACAATTCTGAATCCGTTGTCTTTTGAATAGTTTGGCATTTTGTTTTTCTGAATATGTTGTCGTAGTTTTGCCCGTAGGTTTTAGCGTCTACCGGGCGTGGTGTGTCCCCCTTGCCCGCGCTCATTCGTATACCTCCCCTTCATCAATTACCCAACTTGTCGGGGTGAACATAAGGCTGAGTCGCAGCCACTTCTCGTCAGAATCCTCGACACACGTTGCGGAAAACCTACCGGAATAGCAGTATCTATCCTCGGTCGCTCCTCTAATTACTGATCTTGCCACCTTCCTTAGTTCTCCAAGCGAGGGAGCTTCGGAATCCCATTGATAGGTCCACCCATTCTCCTCAAACATCTTCCTGACCAACCCGAAATCAAATTCATCCATGATTTCGTCAGTCTGCTTTTGAATTACTTCTTGTCTTGTCATGGTTTCGTAATTGTGTATTTGGCGAAGCTCTTTCCGTTTTGCTTGATGGTATGCGTAATGATTGGCATTCCGATCTTCCGAAGTTCGTTGATCCTAGCGGACAGTCGCATACATCCCCACTTCTCAAGTGCCTGAAGCTGAGTGATCCCATAACCGCGCCACAGCCACGATTCCAATTTTTCGATTACGCTTTTTTTCATAGTTCTTGGTAGTTGATTTCGTCTTCGCATGGAGCAAAGCTAAATTTGGTTGTGATTTCAAGCATTATTGCGTCCTGAACGCAGGTTTCAATAACATCGTATGGTGGATCGTCCGTGTGCTTGTGCGCTCGCGATACTCCGTGACGGGTTCCTGTTTCAACGCATTCCCTGATGATTTGATAATAATTAACTTTCATGTTTTAGTATTTCTCGTCGTTTATTTCTTTCTCCAGCGACTTGATTTTGGACGTCACATTTGCAATGCGCGTCTTAGCTTTCTCAAGATCCTTCTCAAGCATTTCATCGTATTCGATATACATGTCTCTCCATCGTTTAGCCTCTTTCTTCCACGCTTCGTTTTCGGAAACAAGTTCCTCGATTCGTTCCTGCAATTTCGCAATTGTTTTGTTCATTTGTTTTGTGCTTTGTTTCTGTCGTCCATCAAAGTTCCGCAGTAGTCCGCATCCATAAGGATATTGCAACTGCAAGCAATGTGCGCTATGTGAGAGATTCCTGATTCGGGGTCGAGATCCTCTCCGTCTCTCCACGCGTTCAAGTGGCGCATGATGGCGTTCACGTATGTTGAAGCGCATACTCCGGTATCGCGCCAGTTAAATGGGCCATACCTAGAAGATCCAAACCTGTGGACTAGTGCAGTCTGCTCCATAGAATGCGGCGGGATTAATCCTAGTGGCGTTTTGAGTGCGCCAGCTGCGCCTTTTGGGTCGTTTGGTGTGTTCATGGAGATTATTTGTTTTTCAGTAATCTTTTTTCAATCTTCTTTTCCACGGCATCCTTGAATCGTTCAAGATCTGCGTCTCGGATAATTAGTCCGATTGTGTCCCTCCTTGCGTTCTTGGACTCCTTGTTTCTTGCTGAAGCTACCCCGAAAGGAATTTTATTCGATCTGGCTGTGTGCATTAGGCATTTCCCTTCAACGAGGTTCATCCCAGCAGGAATTTCTTCTTTGTCGAGATCAATATCTGGATTTCTGTCAATTGGTGTCATTTCGTTTATTTCGTTTATTGTTTTGCCCCGTATGAGGCGATTAGTAATGCGTCGGCTGTTGCGTGAGTCACTTTCATGCTCGGGAATAGCTCCTGCGCTCGACGTTTGGAGACGTTCTTGTCTCCCTTTGTCATGCACCCCATTGCTTTCTGCCAGACTTGCGGCCTGACACGTTCAAATGGGATTCCCGCTGCCGTGAGTGCCATTTCAAGGTGGCCGAAGCCGTTGCCAAAAGTGAAGCTTGAGACAACACCCATTTGCGGCGAGCTGTGGACTTGCTCAAGGTGAGCGCGGCAGTCACCTTCGCTGGAAATGTCACGAAATAGCTCCCACAAGTCTTGCAACGTGTCAGGCATCTTTTCCACGCATGGCTTCCCGTCCGTTATCCATGCTATGCCGCCATTGGTTCCGGGATCAATTCCGATTATCGTGCTCATGGTTTCTGGTTTGTTTGGCTATCCACGACAACCCAATTCGGATTCAGATTGTTTCGCGCTTCGATGTAGTCATTCCGCTTTCGGTATTCAATCCCGTTCGAAAACCAAGATGTCTCCCGCGCCTCGTCCCGCTCTTGAGTGATGCGGACAACCGTTCGGGCTAGCGTGATGGCGTCGCTATCGGTTACAAGTTCGCTGCATGTTGCCCGCGCCTCGTCGCGCTCGCGTTCCAGCTTGCGGGCGAAATCGGCTAGATTCCGTTCAAATTCGGGGTGGTCTTGGCACGCGAGTCGGTTCCACTCTCCGTCTGTTTCTGGTGTGTCTGTATTCATTGTTTCTGGTTTGTTGGATATCCGGTTACTGATCCGGTGTCCGCTCTGACGAGGCGGAAGTTTCATTCGTTCCAGAGTTTAAGTTTTAGTTTCTTTGCAAGTCCGATCACGGCGTCCAACTCAACCTCATCGGTGTAGCTGTGGCGGGTCTCGGATTTGAACGCTACCCACTTCCCGTCTTCTCGGCGTAGCGTTTTTATGCGATTCTCCTCCTGCCACTTAAGGCGAGGTGACAAGTTGCCTCCTGTTTCTGGGAATAGATCGCTCATCGTGGTTCGGCTAGGATTAGTTCGGATTTATGGCGTGCCACTTCGTATCCCCCCGTGACTTCGACTAGGACGGCATTGCATCCAGTGAGGTCTCGTAGGACGGTCTTCATCCACTCGACTTCGTGCGGCTTGGCTTGATCGTATGGACGAGTTAGTGACAAGTATCCGCTTTTGTGCGCGTCAACTGGCGTTAAGATTTCGATTTCCATATTGGTTTATAGTTCTAACTCAAAAAGGGATTTCGGAATCGTCATCGTCCTGAGCTTGCGGCGCATACCCGTTCGACTTCTTACTTCCGTGCATGCTTTGCCTTGGAGCGTCCCAATCCATGATCTTCGCGTTTCCGAGAATTGGTCCCTTTTCACCAGATGCTTTACGTTCCTTGCTGATCTTCTGGACGATAAACCCATCGTTTCCGTATTGGTCCTTTTCATCCCGGATGAGCACCGAAATATTCAAGTATTTCTTGCCTGTCTTTGGCGACTCGTAAAGAGCCGTCTTGTCGATCTTGCTAACGTCTAGGCTGATATCAATTGTTTGTTTCATTGTTTTATGTATTTTGGTGCTTCGATTAATGCGATTCCTTCGATTTGTTTCGGCCAGTGGTCAGTTGCAACGCAGGTTTGCCACTTCGCCACGGCATTCATATACCCAGTTCGACCGAGTTCAAGCAAATTCTCAGATAATTCCACCCATGCCGTTTCGTGCGGTGATTCCGTCTCTACGAAGCAGAAAACGAACCGTGTGCGCTTCTCTCCGCTTGCAGCGTTCCAGAGGTCAAGGTAGAGTGCCGCTTGCCAGTGGTAGCCACGGTTCACGATGGTCCGCTGGATGGACTCTAGGGAGTCAAAGCTGGCGGTTGTCTTGAGGTCCACCAGACAATCCAAGCCATCAGGCACGATGTCGATGAGTCCTTTGATTTCCGTTGCCCCGATCTTCCCGAAGACCGCGACCTCCGTTTTATATTTAGCGTTGAAATGGGCAAGGTAGTCA
>Ga0208554_1000183_pt1 | contig 10763 bp, 8 predicted proteins | sample Colrivmet1371B02_FD_187628 | JGI IMG/M metagenome (GOLD analysis project Ga0208554, IMG submission 187628) | Estuarine microbial communities from the Columbia River estuary - metaG 1371B-02 (SPAdes) (version 2) | ecosystem: Environmental > Aquatic > Marine > Intertidal zone > Estuary | place...
TATAAATTTCCACACATTATCTAAATTGATAATGAAATCATTAATTGGATGATAATGTAAGAATAAAAACAAATTACATACATACAATTTTTGTTCATCTTCTGAAAAATTATCTTTTAATTTCTCTATTAATTTAGTTTTATCATATATATCTATAGTGCTAGTTTGTATAAGAGTTTTTATGTCAACGGGTGTTTTATATATTTCCATCTTAATTTGTATATTCTTTTGTTTTTAAATAAATTTAATTAAATAAATGTATTTAAATTAAATAATTATAATAAAAATAACAATAAACAATTTGGTAAAATCTTGATATTATCGTCTTATTTCGAGTGATATTTTTTATAATATTTATTAAGAGCTTGATCAAAATTTAAACTCTTTCCAAAGTGAAATGCCTCTGGTCTTTTCTCCAAGACCATCTTACAAGCTTCTTGTGGAGTATACCCGTGTTTTGAGACCATATATACCGCCACACTGATAGCGCTCCTTTGTCTACCAGCATAACAATGTACAAGTACGTTGTCGCCCTGTATAACAACGTGTTTATGTATAAAGGCAACAATGACTGGCATAAATTCCAACATTAGGTCATAATCTTTTTGTTTTAAAGAATCGTCTACAGGAATTCTCATATATTCTATATCTTTATCTTTATGAAAATGATTAGGAATATCTTTAGAACAATTTAATACAGCACGTATGTTTTTTTTCTTGAAAAATTCTTTATCTTTTGCAGCTTGAAAATTACCAAGATATAATCTGTTCATAATTTTATCGTATTTTGCTAAAGGTTTATCTTCATCAGGAATCCTCAAACCTGCTTTTATAGGAGAATGTTTTCTAATATAATCAGCCAATGAAACCTTATGATTTGTTCTTCTTGAACGAGGAATAGATTTCTGTTTCTTCCTATCTGTCATCTCGTTTTAATTAATATAAGCATATAAAAAAAATATATATAATACTTTTTTTATTTAATCACAATACAAATTTACTTGCGCTTAGTTGAACGTTTCTTTGGAGATTTAACCTTTTTAGACTTTCTTTTTGGAGATTTAACCTTTTTAGACTTTCTTTTTGGAGATTTAACCTTTTTAGACTTTCTTTTAGGAGATTTAACCTTTTTAGACTTTCTCTTTGGAGACTTACTTTTTGAAGACTTTCTTTTTGGAGACTTACTTTTTGAAGACTTTCTTTTTGGAGACTTAACCTTCTTGGAAGACTTTCTTTTTGGAGACTTAACCTTCTTGGAAGACTTTCTCTTTGAAGACTTTCTCTTTGGAGACTTAACCTTCTTGGAAGACTTTCTTTTTGGAGACTTAACCTTCTTGGAAGACTTTCTCTTTGGAGACTTACTTTTTGGAGACTTACTTTTTGGAGACTTAACCTTCTTGGAAGACTTTCTCTTTGGAGATTTAGCTTTCTTGGAAGACTTTCTTTTTGGAGACTTACTTTTGTTTTTAATACAACTTTTATTTTTGCTAAGTTTTTTACCTGGTGGGCATACTTTTCCACGAGAAATGTTGTAAACTTCAACTGGACGAAGATTACGTTTAGCTTCTAGAAGATTCATAGAAACTGGTGATCTTCGTAACTTGGATCTAGCAGCCATAAGTTGTTCAGCACCAACATCTCCTCCAAATAAATTAGAAATAAATTGTTCAATCATTTTATAATTATACGCAATATTTTAATTATTTAAAATTTGTAAGAATATATTACTTTAAAACTTGTTAAAGATAAATTTACAAGAACTACGTGATCGGTACGTTTAAAGGAAATCAAGAATATTCCCATAAAGAACCAGCGTATAAAGTTTTATCATTAATTGAATTGATAATTGTTTTACTACATATACCTAATTTTAATTGAATTTCATTTAGATTATTAAAATAAACGTGAGTATGTGTGATTGGATTTATTTGTTTAATTTTTTTAGCATGTACAGAATTAATTCCAAATATTGGTTTATCATATTTTTCTATAATATTTAAAGGACATTTACTATACTCGATATAATAATAATTATTATGCTTTTCTTGATTTTTAATAATATTTCTCATATTTATTTTACCTATACCAATATTTTTGGCAGCTTCATCTTTAGTCTTAAAAGTTTCAATTATAGTATCCTTATTTTCATTTAATTTTAAAATAGCATCACGAATAGGTGTAGATGATTTATATTCTAGAGTTGGCGTAATCTCTTTATCTATAAAATTCCACCGAAATCCTTTATAAATTCTAGAATCTGACATAGCTTTAAGTATACCTGATTTATTATATCCGTAACATTCAGGTGATCTTAATAGATATACCATACTATCATATGTTTTTATTATATTTTGTAAATTATTAGGATCAATTTTATGAATTTTTTGACCTCTTGGTTTTTTGCCTTTGAAAAAGACTTGTGAATTTATAATTTGTTTAGATACATTTACAGTGTCAGTTTGTTTATTGTCTAGTTCTTGTTCTCGTTCTAGTTGTTCTCGTTCTAATTGTTCTCGTTCAATTGGAGATAATAGAACATCTGTATTTATATTATTATGTGAAAATAAATCTATAATATTTTTCAATGATTCTCCGTTATTTAATAATTCTTGAATTAGATTTAACTTTTGACTTTCATTATTTAATTTTTGACTTTCATTATCTAATTTTTGTTTTTCTAATATTTCTAAAGGTGATAAAAAATTTGTAGTATTTACACAACGTACAACTATTTCATGTAATTGTTTATAATTAAAATTATCCGATAATTGGACTACCTTACCGATGACGAACCCATCGGTTCGGAAAGGTACTTCTTTCGATACGTGTTTATTAATAGGTTCTTTATATAAATGGGGGTTTACATTAATTAAAATATTTGATTCAACGGTTTGATAGTCTACATGTTCAAAAATATCTAAAAATATACATTGTCCAAATGTGTTAGATAAACCATTATGTCTTTTATTAATATCTTTAGTAGAACCTATTTTTATTAAATCGTGGTTAATTTCAGCAATATATACACATTTTTTATTTTTAAATTTTTCTATTAAAAACTTATGTTTTTCAACTTTTTTAACATATTCATTATTTGTAATAATATTATCTTTTTCTTCAAGTAATTTTGTAGTAGTTTCTTTTTCTTGTTCCAATAATAATTTTTGATTTTCTATTTCTTCTTTTATTATTTTATTATGAATGTTTTCTAACTTTACATAATATTTTCTGATTTCCTTCCCCTTATCTGTTTTTGCTATCATACATAAGTTTTTGAATGTATCTACATTTAACATTATGTCTTCTATAGGACGTCCTCCTAAATTTTTAGTTGAAGGACCTGCTTTTCCGTTGGCAAAAGCAGCTTTTTCATCCTTTCCACTTAAATCTTTACCATTTAGGTTTTTTTCCGTACGGAAAATAACTATTTTGTAGTCTTCATCCTTAATAAAATTACTTTTAATTGTTTTCATAGCATTTCCTTTATTTGCAAATCCAAGCATTTTATATACATTTTCTAAATTAATAGGGTAATCATTTGTTGGATGATAATTTAAATAAATATACAGATTCGTTATATACCATTGTGATTCTTGCTCAGTAAATTCTTTATTTAATAAGTCTATCATTTTAGATTCGCAATTTAGAGATAAACTTGTATTACTATTACGTACAAGTTCTATAAAATTAATAGTTTCCGGTGTAATAAGTTCACTTGGGTTCTTTTTAATCAAAATATTCATTTTAATAATTTTATTATAGTAAATATAATTATTTTTAAATACAATTTTGAACGAATATATTTATTTTTTAGCTTGAACACATTTCACATGCTTCACGGTTGGCTAGTGAGCATGCTAAAACAGCTTCTTCCTCTTCTTTTTTCAATTCGATTCCTCGTTGTTGTTTTTCTTTGATTCGTTGTTCTAATTCAGGATCAATAGAGAATTTGCCAGCACTAGCACTTGATTTACTTCTGAGGTAGTACATTCCACTTTTCAAGTTAGCCTTCCAAGCATAAAAGTGCATTGATGTTAATCTTTTGTAATTAGGGTTTGCCATAAACAAATTCATCGACTGCATTTGATCAACAAATACACCACGATCCCGGCATTGTTCTATAACACTTTTCATACTTATTTCCCAAACAGTTTTATACAAAGCTTTCAGGTCATTTGGTATAATATCTATATCTTGTATGCTACCATCGTTTGCAATAATAGTATCTTTTAAATCTTTAGACCAAAGTCCTAATTTAACAAGATCTTCTACAAGATATTTGTTTACAACAATATATTCTCCTGAAAGAACACGTCTTTTAAAAATACAAGAATCGATTGGTTCAAAAGATTCTGTATTACCCATAATTTGAGCTGTACTAGCTGTTGGCATTAATGCTAACAACATACTATTTCTAGTACCATATTTTACTAAATCTTTTTTCAATGCATCCCAATCCCAACGACCAGATAAATATTCGTTTAAATCGATACCATCAAATTCTTTACACAAATCAAATTGAAGTTTACCTTCACTAAATGGACTGCCGGGGAAACTTGAATATGCACCATCCTTTTTAGCTAATTCAATAGAACCTTGTAGACACCCATAATAAATTGTTTCAAATATTTCCTTGTTTAATTTTTTAGCCTCTTCTGATTCAAAAGGTAAACGCATTTGAAAAAGAATCGAATGATACCCCTGAATACCAATCCCAAGTGGTCTATGTTGCAAATTACTCAATTTTGTTTCAGGAACAGGATAATAATTATTGTCAATTACTTTGTTCATAGGTTCGATAATGTACTCTGCTACTTCTTTTAAATGTTGAAAATCAAAGTAAGGTTTGTTATCTTTATCATATTTTACAAATTTAGGCAAAGCAATAGAAGCCAAGTTACAAGTAGCATATTCTTTATGGTCTGAATACAAAGAAATTTCTATACAAAGATTCGAAGATCGAATAGTACCTAAATTTTTTTGATTACATTTTCTATTAACTGCATCTTTATATCCAATATAAGGAGTTCCTGTTTCCATTTGTGAATCTAATATGCGCGTCCATACTTCTTGAGCTTTAACAACACGCTTATATCGTTTTTGTTCAACATAACTCCAATATAACTTTTCAAATTCTTCACCATATACATCAGTTAAACCAGGACATTCATCAGGACACATAAGGTACCAATCACTATCAGTTTCTACCGTTTTCATAAAAAGATCTGAAACCCACATTGCATAAAAAAGATCTCTTGCACGAACATCTTCGTGTCCTTGATTTTTCTTTAAATCCAAAAATTCAAGAATATCAGAATGCCATGGTTGAAGATAAATTGCAAAAGAACCCTTTCTCTTACCACCTTGATTTATATATTTTGCAACTTCATTATAAACTTTAACCATTGGAATTATACCATCACTTGGACCATTTGTTCCTCTAATAATACTACCTTTTGCTCTAATATTTGTAACATGAACTCCTATTCCACCAGCTATCTTTGAAATTTTACCACAGTCTGTAATTGTCTTGAAAATTCCCTCGATACTATCATCAGTTCCGAGTAAGAAGCACGAGCTAAGATTTGATAAACGAGTACCAGCATTAAAAAGTGTGGGACTTGCGTGAGTGTAATAATGTTGTGAAATAAGATTATATGTTTTCAAAATAGATTCTATATCGTCTTTATGAATCCCTATAGCTACTCTCATATATAAATGTTGAGGACGTTCCACTAATTCCATAACATTTGTATCGTTGTTCATTATCTTTTGTAAATAACTTCGTTCAAGAGTTTTATAACCAAAATAATCAAACAGATAATCACGTTTGTAATCAATTGCAACATTAATTGTATTTTTATGTCGTCTAATAATTTCAATGACATCATCTGCTAAAATAGGTGTATGGGCACCAGATTTATCAGTATTATTATATAATCTTTCCATAACTTCACTAAAACATTCATGTGTACTTTTATGCGCGTTACTAATCGTAATTCTAGATGCTAATTTCTGATATTCTGGATTTTCCGTCAGACTTATTGCAATTCTAGCAGCTTCTTCATCCAATTCGCATGAAGTAACTCCATCGTAAATACTAGAAACAACTCTTTGCGCAATAACGTCCGGATCAATTGTTGTTAAAAGACCCAGAGAACTATCATTACATAACTTTTGCAAACGATAAATGATTTTGTCAAATGATAACTGTTCTAAACGTCCATCTCTTTTTTGAATCTTCATCTTCTAGTTAATAATATTCGTAAAGAAAAATATTTTCGATTTTTTATTTACAAATATTAATTAAACATTTAAATAGAAAACATAAAAAATTGATTATTTGAAAAAAAATCAATATAATCACAATGTCTATTTGTTCTTGTTGTTGGGACACTACACAAACTTATTCTTGCAGTAGAGGTCACGATTCTTGTAAAGATTGTTTAGAAACCGGGATTAGTATTTCTGTAAATGAAAATCGCAAATTTGGATGTATTAGTTCTAATTGTAATGGAACATATTCTGAAACAATTTTAAGACGAGTTATATCTGATCCAAAAATACTATCCAGATATAATACCAACAATTTTATAAATGTTCTCGAAGATATGAAGATAGATAACTTGTACAGTTGTCCATTTTGCGAAAACCGTATCATCATTGAAAATGATGTAATTGAAATTGGAACTTTTTACTGTATGAATGGATGTAAACAATATTCTTGTATGAAATGCAATCAAAATGCACACCGAGGTGTTTGTAAAAATCAAAAAACACAAGAAGATCAAGCAACTAGAGATTTCTTGATTGTATGTTGTGGAATTCCATTTTTTAGAGGAGATGCTTGTAACAAAGTAAGGTGCCCACAGTGTCAAACAACACATTGTTGGATTTGTAAACAAAAAAACATCGACTATACACATTTTGGCAATGAAAAGTGTCGTTTATACGGAGAACGACCAGAAAGTAGAATAAGTAATACGGTTAGACCAATCGTTTCACAATTACGTCTTCCGCAACGTAGATACAGCGTACAATGCATTGGTACTACAAATACTGGTAAAAATTGTAAAAGAATGACAAAATCAGGATCCGGAAGATGCGTAAATCACGTTAATTAAATAAAAAATTGAATTTCTTTTCAAAACAATAAAAAATTATCAAAATGTATCATCTTAAAAAATTCGATATAGCAGCTCAAATGGATGCTATTATTCGCAAAAACTGTTTGGTAAAATATAGTGGATTAAATGTTTCTGCTAAAGAATTTTTTCCATCAGAAACATCTCAATGTATTATTAAAACATCTGATATGTTGGAAAACGAATTGTTTGATAAACTCGAAATAGAATTTGTTTTACAAAATGCTTGGTTATTTGAATAAATAAAAAATACAAAAAATAAAAAATAAAAAATACAAAATATAAAAGAATAAAAACAAATTAAAGCCCAAACAATTGTAATTAATTGTTTGGGCTTTTTTACATGTAGTAGAGTGATTTATCGAGTACTTCGGTTATAATTATTTTTTAATATATAATTAAATACAATGTCATTAAAACCAATTGGATTTTTACAAGAAGATTTCCATTCAGAAGTGTTGGATTTTTTATTAGAACTAATTACAAATCGTGAACCGACACGGCAAATTATTTTATATAATAGACACGATCGTTATAATAACAAAGATACTTACAAACAAAAATATCTAAATTTTACAGTTCGTGGTTTAAATAATTATATTCATGATATGGTAAACAATGTATGTGAGAAAATAATAGTAGTATCATACGATAATATATTTCATATAGATTTACTTGAGCCTTATAAAGATAGGTTAATTTTTATTGCACACAGTCAAGACCATGTTAAATTATTTAATTATTTAAACATGGAATCATTTGCTTTAACAAATTTAGTATCAAGAAATTACATGATACCTTTTGTTAAAGATATTTCTTTTAAAATAAAAGATAAAGTGAATAAAGATCATGTCAATAAAGATCATGTCAATAAAGATCATGTCAATAAAGATCATGTCAATAAAGATCATGTCAATAAAGATAAAGTAAATAAAGATGATCATATACAAAAGATGTTAAATTTTATTAAACAACGCAAGGCTCAAGAGAATTTAGATATTATTACCATAGTTGGTAATTTTTTAGAAAATAATAAAGATATTGAATTACTAGATCATCTTGCATCTTCAAAGCAATTTATAATATTAATTTATGCTCCAGAAATGTCAGAATTATTACATACATATATTACACGACATAATCAATTTGCTTATGCTGCATTACGAATATCAACCGATGAAATTCAATCAAATATGGGATTTTTAGATAGTAAATATATATTGTTTTCACCACCTAAAGAATCCAAGTGCTACACATCTAGTTGGTCTGGTAGTATTGCATTTGCATTTGATAACGATTTTCATTTAATTATGCCTAAATTAATTGCTGATTACTACTGTTTAAACAAAGGTCATTTAAACAAAGGTCATTTAAACAAAGGTCATTTAAACAAAGGTCATTTAAACAAAGGTAGTGTTATATCTTATACAAATAAGGATGATATAATATCACAAATCAAATCAAATTCTGGTTTTGAATATAAACAAGCAATGCAACAAATAAGAGAAAACACATATGAACGTAATTGTAGAATGTGGGATATAATATGTGATAAGAATACATCAAAATTTAATGGTTTTAAAATTAATCACTGTAATAATATTGAAAAATACATTGACTTGTATAAAAAAATATTTAATTCAATACCGACAATAAAAGATCGATTAAATAATAAAACGATTATAGATATAGATTCAAATACAACTATATTCGATATAGTATGCTTTTCAATTTCTCCAAATTGTAAATTAATAAATTTTATAAAGGACTTGCAAGCGGCAAAATATTATAAAAAATTAATGACTTATAATAATCTATTGGATAATACAACAATATATAATAATACTGTTGGAAAAATATGCAAACAAGGTACCCTTAACGGACAAGGTACCCTTAACGGACAAGGTACACCAGATATGTTTAGTTTAGATAGTTTAAATCTACAAGACATTTCACTTATTCATATGAATTCTAATCAAGCAAATGATATAATTATTGGGGGTAATAATTTGATCAAAACACAAACTCCTATTTTACTAATAAAATATGATGAAAAAATTAATGAACAGTTAAATTTAAACCATTTGGGTTATACTCATATGCAACACGAAAATTATAGTGTATATTACTAATTTATATAAATGTTAAATTATATAAATGTTAAATTATATAAATGTTAAATTATATAAATGTTAAATTATATAAATGTTAAATTATATAAATGTTAAATTATATAAATGTTAAATTATATAAATGTTAAATTATATAAATGTCAAATTATATAAATGTTAAATTATATAAATGTCAAATTATATAAATGTTAAATTATATAAATGTCAAATTACAGCTGATTAAACTTGAAATTTAAGGATTAAATGTGCGATTAAAGTCTTGAACACGACCCATAGATAATTGCGATCTTTGTTGAAATCCATTAATAACAAGTCTACAATTTATTTCTTTTAACATATCACTCAGTTTTTTAGATCCAGAATTAAAACGAGTTGATCCATCTGGTGCTCGAGTTGAATTTGATTGGATAAATTCTAGAAAACAAGCTGTAAACGCACCTTGGGCTTGATTTCTAATAGTTGCATCAGCAGATGTTTGTGGATCAAGACACCCAGAAAAAAGGAATACGTCAGCTGAAGTTAATTTACTTCGTTCCGATTCCATACCAAATTGATTTGACCATTCTGCAGAATTGTATTTTATACCTGTTTTAATAGTTCCACGTGTATAAACTGAATTACATTTAAAATTATATTGTAAATCTAACATAGTACCGCTATGACAACAATCAGCGAATGACCATAAAGTAACACCTGCTGGCAATCTAGATGCTAAATTAAGAAACAACCAATCATCACTTATAATACCTTTTGTAGTATAATCTAATGGTACTAAAACATTATCTCGTCCATCACTTTCATCACCATTAGTATCTTTAATATCAGATCCGTGTCCTGAATAATAAAAAAAAAGAGTATCACCTGCAACACTATTATTTGCTAACCAAGAAATACCAGCTTCCATATTTGCACGCGTTGGTTTTGTAACAGATTTAGGATCATCTGTCATAATTTTAATATTCTTAGCATCATATCCACAATTTTTAACTAAAAAGTTGTTTACATTTGATATATCATTTATACATCCATTTAAAGCACCCCCAGTACCAATATAATTAATACCACATAAAAAAGCACGTTTCATTTAATTGTTTAATATATATCAAATAAAATAAATTTAAAGATATCGTGACTATTTTAAATAGAATTATCAAGTCTAGCAACTTTTTATCAACTTTGTTTTTATCAACTTTGTTTTTATCAACTTTTTATCAAGTCTTATTATGTTTATATTATATTTTCTAAGCCTTTTAACATTTGTTACGTGTTATACATGTAATGAAACAGATGTCAACATACAAACAAGTAAATTAACTACCTTACCGACAATTACAAGTAAATCAACTACCTTACCGACAATTACAAGTAAACGCACAATTAAACCTACAAGTAAACCTACAAGTAAACCTACAAGTAAACCTACAAGTAAACCTACAAGTAAACCTACAAGTAAACCTACAAGTAAACCTACAAGTAAACCTACAAG
>Ga0208554_1000190_pt1 | contig 10594 bp, 11 predicted proteins | sample Colrivmet1371B02_FD_187628 | JGI IMG/M metagenome (GOLD analysis project Ga0208554, IMG submission 187628) | Estuarine microbial communities from the Columbia River estuary - metaG 1371B-02 (SPAdes) (version 2) | ecosystem: Environmental > Aquatic > Marine > Intertidal zone > Estuary | place...
TGGGGGCAATTACATTTTTTGAGCGTGACCTCACGCATAACAATGTCGTCTCCGGCTTATAGGGCGACTCTTCTTTACCTAAGCACAAAATGGAGTGGCAATCAGCGGCGCCCTTGCCAAAGGTGATGTGTATTGGCCATCGATAGATGGTGTATTTCTCTACTTTCAGATTTCGGATTAGTCTGAAGCAAGACTGCTAGTTCAGTAGGACCTTGAGCCATTCCGGCTCATTGGGCTCGGGGAAAACGTTGGGGAGGCATTAGGCAAACCCCACCCCTCCATCGCGCCCTGGAATCCCGCTGCTCACAGTCGAGACCCCTGAACTGGCCCTTGCAATTAACAAAAAAACTGTTAGATTTCTCAACATGAGTGTAAATAATCAAAGTGACACAGATAATCCGCCCCTGACGCCATTTAGGCAAAATGTGCAGGATCAACCTGAAGCCATTGAGCGATTTCTCGGATATGCCTCATCAAAGAATTCAATTGCTCCTTTGCCCGAACTGTTCTCGGCAAGCAGAGTCATTATCAGTGGAATGGGCAGCAGTCATTTCACTACTTACCCAATCTATACAGCACTAATAAAAGCTGGGGTTTCGGTCTGGTGGGTTGATTCGAGTCAACTACTCACACTACTGCCCGAAATTATCACTCCTGGAACCATGCTGTGGTTAACATCGCAATCAGGGGAAAGTGGCGAAACTCTTCAAATAATTGATCGAATTTCCAAAGAAATCTATGTCGTCGGAGTAACAAATAATGTGCGTAGCGCTCTTGCAAATCGAGCAAACACACTCATCGAATTGAACTCTGGTGATGAAGCAACGGTAAGCACGAAGAGTTATCTCAATTCGGTTTTAGTTGCCCGGATAGTCGCAGGAGAAATATCAAAAAATCGTCTGACGGTCATGTCAAAGCTAGAGCGCACGGGGGATGAGGTAAGGCGATATTTGGACAATCATGATCGAAGCATTCAAGAATTTTCGAAATTTGGGGTTGACCGAACGATTCAATTACTCGGACGTGGTGACGCCGCGATTTCAGCTAGTGCTGCGGCCCTCATCTTAAAGGAAGCAGCAAAAGTTCCAGCAGAAGGAATGAGTGCGGGAGTGTTTCGTCATGGTCCAATCGAGATTTCAAGTCAACCAACTTCAGTTGCGATTTTTAATCATGGACGCGATTTGGATGCAGATTTGAATCAAGATCTTGCCAACGAATTGATTTCCAATGGAGTTGAGGTGGCTTGGATCGGGAATCAAGATTCTGCACCTAGTGGCATCTTGAATATTAAAACGTCAGATTCTCTCGAACCATTAATTAGTGACGCTTTGGCATTTCAGACCATGAGTTTCGCATTTGCTAAACGTAAAGGATTGGAAGCAGGAAAGTTCTTGGTAGCGAAAAAGATCACACAAAAACTATAAGAATTCTCTGAAAGGCAGAGGATGTAAGGCAATCGGAAAGGTAAGAGATGAAAGCGATAAGTAAACGAGGACTCTGGTCTTCGAAAAAATTGATAGCGGCAGTTAGTCTTTTAACTATTGCTGCATTAACAGTCCCAGGTGTGTCTGCAACGGCCGCTCAGAAGCCAAGTTCGATTACTGTGTTTCTGATTCCTAGCCCGACCGCAGATGCTATTAAAGCTCGAATTCCTGAGTTCGAAAAACAATCAGGAATTAAAGTTAAGACGGTCGATACGCCATACGACTCTGCACACCAAAAAATGTTGCTTTCCTTTCAGTCAAAGAAAGGGTCATATGATGTAGTGCAATTTGATAACCCATATTTGGCACCATTTGCGAGCCAAAATGCTTTGGCGAGCTTGGATTCGTTTATTAAAGCTTCAAAGACTTATGACATAAAAGACTTTGTGAAACCGCTACAGGAGTATGGAAAGTATTCAGGCAAGACTTATGGACTTAATCTTTCAACTGAACCTCTGATTTTGTGGTATCGCACTGACATCTACTCCAAGCTAGGACTAAACGTTCCAAAGACTTGGGCGCAGTATCTTGAGAATGCGCAAAAGATTCAGCAGAGTGGTGAAGCAGATGGTCAGGTTATTGCAAACAACAGCTCAGTAAATTCATGGTGGTGGCTACAATTTGTTTGGAGTTTTGGTGGCGATTTAACAAATGCCTCTGGCAAAGTTATTGTTAACAATTCTGCTGCAGTTCAAGCCACGAATTATATGAAGAGCTTGCTTGCAGTCAGCCCAAAGAGTGCTATCACAGCAAATGGTGATGACGCGACAACACTTTTCACCACTCAAAATATCGGTCAGATGATCAATTATTCAGGATATGCACCTGTTATCTTGGATCCTAAGACTTCAAAATCTGCAGCAAATATTGCAGCTGCCCCAATTCCTGTTGGAAAATCTGACATTACAGAACTGACAGGATGGAATATTGGAATTCCTGCAGACAGCAAGAAGAAGGAAGCCGCATGGCAATTCCTTGATTGGTTACTGAGCAAAGAGAACACCCCAAAATTGATGGAGGCAGGGGCCGCTGCGATTGGACGTACTTCAATTGTGAAAAATCCAGCGATTCTAAAGGCTTCACCATATATTGCGGTGCTTGGACCAGCCTCAGTTAGTGGTCGTCGTCTGCCAGCACTTACAACATGGGGACAAATTTCCTTTGAAATAGGAACAAATGTTCAAGACATCCTGACCGATAAGACCACAACCAAAGCCGGTCTAGACAAGTTGGCCGCACAACTCACAAAAACAATGAAAAAGAAGTAACACGGGATAAAAGTGCGAAGCCAACAGAAGCAGTTTTTTGAGAGATCAGATGGGAGAACTCTCAAAAAGTGGCAGATTAGGAAAACCGGATGGGTATACCTAATCCCGGCCTGGCTGCTTCTGTTGGCGATCGTACTTGTCCCGATGTTCTTTAGCTTCACGAGTTCATTTAGCGATGCAAACCTAATGAATTCAGACTCACAGTTCATCGGGTTCGATAACTACAACCAAATATTCAAAGACTCACTATTTTGGGAAGCGACCAGAACTACAGTAATAATCTCTGGGATGTCATTGCTTATCCAAATTCCGCTTGGGTTTTTCCTTGCAGTCCTTCTGAATATGGAATTAAGAGGCACTGCATTACTTCGATCAGGAATACTGATGCCACTTCTTTTAACTCCAGTTGCTGTTGGTCTTATGTGGCGACTCATGATGAATATCGACAACGGAGTTATTAATGGCACTCTACATATGTTTGGACTTCCAGCTATAGATTGGCTTGGAGATAGAAACTCAGCAATTTTGAGTGTGATTCTTGTTGACTCTTGGCAAAATACTGCCTTTGTAATGCTTTTGTTGCTTGCAGGTCTTCAAAATATCCCGGCTAGCCCAATCGAGGCGGCAAAAGTCGATGGGGCATCAACTTTCCAAGTATATCGGCATGTAATTTTGCCACTATTGGCGCCGGTTGCACTAGTTGTTGTCATGATTCGAATAATTGAAAGCATAAAGCTTTTTGATTTCATCTATATATTGACGAGTGGGGGACCTGGGACTGCGACTCAGAATATAAGTTTGCTTGACTTTAGATACGGGTTTACTTTCCTCCAGACAGCTCAAGCTGCAGCGCTTGGAATCATTATCACGCTGAGTTTAACTCCAATGTATTTGTTGTGGAGAAGGGCAAATCGGATATGAATAAATCTAAGTTGGCTCGATTTAGCGCTTTCATCGTTCTTCTATTTTTTTTCATAGGCTCTCTATTTCCAATCTATTGGACATTACTCACATCTTTGCGCGACAGACTTGATATTTTTGCAAAAGTGCCAAAGTTTTTTGGAGGTAATCTCACCCTAGAGAATTATCGTAGTGTTATTAGCGACGAAACTTTTATTTCTTCCCTTAAGAATTCAGTTTTTATAACTGTGTTAGCAACCTTTGTTTCAGTGCTAGTGGGTTCCCTAGCTGCATACGCTCTAGCGCGCAATGGAAGATTTAAAAGTCGTCGACCATTTGAATCTTGGATGATCTTACTTCGCGCGCTACCTGGGATCGTTTTAGCAGTTCCGTTGTACCAAATGGTTGTCAAGCTCGGACTTTACGATAACTCTTGGGCACTAGTAATCTGCTACGCAGCAATAAACCTCCCCTATTCGGTCTGGCTGATGGTCGGCTTTATCCAAGGTATTCCAATTGAAATTGAAGAGTCGGCGCAAATTGATGGCGCAAGTCAATTCAGAATTTTAACTAGAATCATTCTTCCTCTAGTCAGGTCCGGACTAGGCGCTACAACTATATTTGTTGCGATGCTCTCCTGGAATGAGTATTTGCTCCCATTGATTCTTGCGGATGAAGGCTCAAAGACACTTCCTGTATATGTCGGAGGCTTTGTTACTTCAAGGACGATTGATTACGGTGCAATGGCGGCGGCAGCCTGTTTGTGCATAATCCCGATTGCTTTAGTCACACTACTCGTACAGAAACAATTGATCCGAGGCTTAAGTCTTGGGGCAGTAAAGGAATAGACCAACTATGAAGGAGATGAAATGCAACTGTTTGATGTAGCTTTTGGAAGAAATCTATTGCAAGAGATCCCTAAAATTGCAAACACACCAATTTTGGTGGTAGCAGCCAAGGATCTTTGGCCCACCTATTCTAAGAATTTTGATGGCAGTGACTTCGTTCTTTACACACCAGATTCATTGGAAATTGTGGACTTGGAAGCCAAAATTAAGAATCTCCCATCATTCAATAGCGTTGTTGGTTTTGGAGGCGGTGTAGCTATAGACGTCGCAAAGTACGTTGCATGGAGAACGGATAAGCCGCTATTTCAAGTTCCAACTTCTATGTCAGTTAACGCGCCATTTGCTCAGAGAGCCGCAATTCGTGAAAACGGGATTCTCAAGTATGTCGGCTTTAAAGTTCCGGAGATGGTTTATGTAGATTATGACATTATTCAAAGTGCACCAAAATTCATAAATCGCTCCGGCGTTGGTGACATTCTCTGTTACTACACCGGCCATTGGGATTATCGTTACGCGGTTGAAAAGGGAAAAGTTGAAAGCAAATGGCCCTTGGAAGAATATTGGGTGTCGGCTGCAAGAGAGGTACTGGACTCTGTATTAAATGCAGCGGATGAGATTCACGAAGTTAGCGATGAAGGAATTCGCATTTTAATGGGTGCATTGCGTTGGGGTGGTGCTGCATTCAACAATACAGGTTGGAATCCACGCCCTATTGAGGGATCAGAGCACACTTTTTTCTATTCACTCGAGCACCTTACTCACAAACCATTTTTACATGGACAAGTAGTAGCGCTCGGGGTTCTTCTAATGAGTTACCTCCAAGGAAACGATCCTCAGTTTATTAAGGACAAAATGGATTCAATGGGCGTTGCTTATCGACCAGAAGACATGGACATTACTTGGGACGATGTTCGGGCGGGCTTAAAACACATGCGGGATTATTGGAAGCAAAGTGGTAATCTTTGGTACACCATCGCAACCGAATCAGAAATCACAGATGAATATCTTGATGGAGTTCAAAAGTGGTTAACTAGTTGAGGGAATAATGAAACCTGCTGCTCGCCTGTATGCGATTTTTAATCACATTGAAAAATATGGAGACACATCCTTAGTTGAGTTAGCAAAAATATTTTCGGTATCAGAGATGACTATTCGACGCAATGTTGAAAGTTTACAGACTGATGGCGCGGTTCAAATTCGACTAGGAGTAGTTTCACGCGGGGCCAAGACATCGTATGAACCTCCTTTTTCAATCCGTGTTGAACGAAATGCGAAAGAAAAGCGAGAGATTGCAACAACTATTGCACAGGAAATTCTGGACGGTGAATCAATAATCATTGATGGAGGCAGCACTGGTGTTGCATTAGCTATGGCTCTGGTGAATCGGAAGATTACTGTTTGTACTCCAAGCTTAAGAGTGGCCAATGTACTTTCTTCGAGTCCAGAAACTCAGTTGATAATTCCTGGCGGAATGCTAAGAAAGCCAGAGGAGACCTTTATTGGTGCCTCCGCTGCGCAAACTCTGGCCAACTATCGCTTCGACAGTTACTTCATGACGGTTTCAGGGGTAGATCTAGTTGATGGCTGCACTGAGTGGAACTTGGAAGATGCAGCAATTAAACAGGTGGCCATGCGCGTTTCAGGAAGGACAACCGTTATGGCAGATTCAACCAAGTTTGCGAGAACTGCTTTTGCGCATATTTGTGATTTAAAGAGTATTTTGAAAATTGTTACAGATGGGAATTTGAGTTCTGAAATAGCAAAAAGCTACGCTGCAAAGCAAATCAAAATTCAACGAGTTTGATCGGTTCAGGATTAATAGCATGCATAATTATTGTCGCGTGGGGATTGACATTGGTGGAACTGGTGTAAAAGGTGTCGCTATCACCGAGCAAGGAAAGTCATTAACATCTTTTGACATCCCAACATCTAATTTTGATGATAACCCAATAGAGAATCTAGTTAATCAAGTCAAGAAGATCATAGACACTGACTATCCCTTGTTTTCGATAGGAATCGGCGCAAGCGGCCCCGTGAATTTAAAAACTCGCTTAATTAATAATCCAGATACCTTGCCTAGTTTTACTGGAATTGACTTAGTTGGCTCATTATCAACTGTGTTTAATGTTCCAGTCAGTATTGATAACGATGCCATTGCTGCGGCCTATGCTGAGTACCAATGGACGTTCGATAGAAAAGTTGAATCCTTAGTCATGGTGACACTAGGAACAGGAATTGGTGTCGCTGGATTAAGAAATGGCCAACCTGTTCGGAATTTCAAAGGTGAGCACCCCGAAATTGGCCATACGCCGATACCTGGGATTAATCATCCTTGTTATTGCGGGATAGACAATTGTTGGGAGCAGGCGGCATCACGCAAGGGATTAGAAAGACTTCAAGAAATTTACGGACACAATAATCCCTTAGTTTGGAGGGATTACGCCAAGTTTTTAAGTGATGGGCTGTTTACAATCATTAACAGTCAAGATCCGGAAGTGATCGTAATTGGAGGCAGTGTTTCTCAATATTGGAACAATTTAGAAAAAATGGTCTATGAAAATTTGAGTAGAAACATTTATTCTTCATCAAGTCTGAAGTTAGTTCCCTCAACTTTAGGAGTTTTTGCGGGCGCCTTTGGGGCCGCACTTATTCCTGAGATCGCCCAGAGCAGTTAGTCAATATTGGGTAATTAGCAAAAACTAAATATGAGGCACGCGTTAGAACTGCATAATCCGGCTTATAGGGCGACTCTTCTTCTCTAAGAGACATCAAGGAGAACTAGGCTTGCCCAAGTTCTCGTGCTCTGCGCATATCAGATAGCCATTCCGTCGCGGCATTTTCTGCGCGGGCTTGGCTAGCTTTATTTCCGACTTCAAATCGGAAACTCTTGTTTCTCTTTACTCCATGTACATCAAGCGCAACAGCCTGAACCACTCCAGGTTTTTGTGCCGAGATGAAGGTTGAGCCTGAGCCATTAGGTCGCTTTAACTTTGCGCCATTAGATGATGATTTAGACATGAAACTCCTCTAAGTAGAAATGGTGTGTTGCTTCATTTCGCTTAGAGGGGGCTTTGTCTGGTCCTACCAGTTCCCTGTGGCTTTTTCTATTTCCAATTGTACGACAACGCAGAGAACTCTGCATTTTGGTAATTGAAGTTAGTCAAAGCCAGCTCTTTATGTAACTAACTGGTTACTCACCATAGATATCACTTCAACTTTTGAAGCAGTCTCGGGACTTCATTTAAGGGTTTTAACGCCTACTTTGAAGTGGGTGGTGAGGGACTCGAACCCCCGACCCGGTGATTAAGAGTCACCTGCTCTACCAACTGAGCTAACCACCCGAAGCATCCAGGCGCCGGAAACGCTTGAATGCAGGGGGAAACCTATCAGCATCTGTGGCCTTGCTGCACGTTCCCGCCACCGCCAAAATAGTCGTATGAGTCACTGGGAAATAAGGATTGCCCTAGTGCTCACGCTCTTTCTTGCAGGGATTCCAGAAGCCTCTAGCGCTGCAACCCCAACGGTTACTGATGTGGTCGCAACGATGGCAGTGAAGGGCCGTGCTCCAAAAACTGGATATACAAGAGAGCAGTTCGGCACTGCGTGGAAAGATGTTGATGGAAATAGCTGTGATACCCGCAATGACATATTAAAAAGAGATCTCATAGATATTGTCTATAAAGATCGCTGCACGATTTTGAGCGGAATCCTGTCTGATCCTTTTTCAGGAGAAAGCATTGATTTTGTGCGCGGGGTTGGCACAAGTAATGCCGTGCAGATTGACCATGTTGTCGCTCTTTCAAATGCCTGGCAGACCGGTGCTTTTAAGTTAACTCTGGAAAAGCGAACTGCCTTTGCCAATGATCCGCTTAATCTTTTGGCAGTTAAAGGTGTATTAAATTCCCAAAAACGAGATGGGGATGCAGCAACGTGGTTGCCGCCAAAGAAGAGTTATAGATGTGCCTATGTTGCAAGACAGGTGGCAGTAAAAGCGAAATATGGTTTGTGGTTAACAGCGCCAGAAAAAGCTGCCATTGTGAGGATTATTGCAACGTGCCCCAAGCAATTGGTACCAACTAAATAACTTAGTGGCCAGTTTTCAATAAGCGCTCGCGGGAGCGTTCAATCTCTGCTTGAGCCTCCATTGCATCGACCCAGTTACCACCCGTAACACTCTTGTCTGGCTCTAGAGCTTTATAGACTTCAAAGAAGTGTTGTATTTCAGAGAGTTCATACTCTGGAACATCTGTAATATCTTGTAGTGATGCTTTGCGAATATCTCCTGCTGCAACACAGAGTAATTTGTCATCTCCGCCGGCTTCATCGGTCATGTTAAACATGCCAATAGCTCTGCATGAAACTACGCAGCCTGGAAATGTTGGCTCATCGAGCATGACTAATGCATCAAGTGGGTCGCCATCAAGTGAGAGAGTGTTCTTAACAAAGCCATAGTCATAGGGATAGCGGGTTGAAGTAAAGAGCATGCGATCTAAGCGGATCTCTCCGGTTAAGTGATCGACTTCGTATTTGTTACGGCTGCCTGCTGGGATTTCAATAATGACATCAAAGATCATCAGCGCCAGCTTCCTATGATTGCGAAAGGATAAAACTTGGGGTGAACGACGGGGCTCGAACCCGCGACATCCCGGACCACAACCGGGTGCTCTACCAGCTGAGCTACGTCCACCATGAGTTGCTAAGTCTACCCGCTACTGCGTATCGCCCGGAACAAATACTGCGCTGCGGTAATACGCCAGTTCTGCAATTGAATCTTGAATATCACCTAGCGCCCGGTGGTTGCCCGTCTTTGCCGGGGCGTTGAAGTAGGCCTTGGGATACCAGCGGCGGGTCAGTTCTTTAATAGATGAGACATCGATGGTGCGATAGTGCAGGTAATCATTAAGGCGCGGCATATCGCGTGCAATAAAGGAGCGATCAACAGAGACTGAGTTACCTGCCAGCGGTGATTTTCCAGGCATAGTGTTTGCACTCTCTAGATATTTAATAATCGCATCTTCAGCCTCTGATACTGAAACACCATTTGGTATCTCTGTGATTAATCCAGAGGTGGTGTGCATCTGCGTTACAAACTCATTCATGCCAGCTAACGCCTCAGCGCTGGCCTTAATCACCACATCTACACCATCACCAATGACGTTTAATTCTGAGTCGGTGACCAGGACGGCGATTTCGACCAGGACATCCTTTTCCAGGGAAAGTCCGGTCATCTCGCAGTCGATCCAGATTAGGTTTGCTTGTTCGTTGGCCATATGGGCAACCTTAAGGGGAAAGGGCTCATTTCACCTTTTGTTAACCTTCTAGACATCTTCGGTTTATGTAAAGAATCCTGAATAGGGACAAGATTCCCACCATGACATTGCTTGAAAACAGGTCGGCAGATATCCCTGCCCCGCGCGTGATCACGACCCAGCCGCGACGCTCAGATCAAATTTTCCGCGCAGTTGTCACTGTTGGTGGAATGACATCTTTGGTCATCCTTGGGTTGATTGCGCTGTTCTTATCACTCAAAGGTATAAGTGTTTTGCAAGTTGAGAAGTTTTCATTCATAACTGAATCTAAGTGGGAAGTTTTACAAGATGCCGAGGGCAAGGTTGCTGAAAGTACATTTGGACTTGGCGCAATGCTTATCGGAACATTTTTATCAGCTCTCATTGCCGTCATTGTCGGAGTTCCTATCGCAGTCTTGAGTGCTTTGTATCTAACATTCTATGCACGTGGGCCGGTGAAGAAGCTTCTAATTTCTCTAGTCGATCTTATGGCAGCCTTTCCATCACTTCTCTTTGGTTTTTGGGGCTTCATCGTTTTGATGGGTAGCGCTGAGTACTGGGCAAAACTTCTCAACAAGTACTTAGGTTTTATACCAATCTTTGATGTTCCTGCGCCAATTTTTGAGCGCTCGCCATTTATTGCAGGGTTAGTTCTTGCCATCATGATTATTCCAATTGTTACAGCGATTTCTCGAGAGATCTTTGATCAAACACCATTAGATCGCGTGCAAGCTGCATATGCATTAGGTGCATCCAAACTTGCAATGATTCGCGCCGTTGTAATTCCTTATGGCCGTGGCGGTGTC
>Ga0208554_1000191_pt1 | contig 10588 bp, 5 predicted proteins | sample Colrivmet1371B02_FD_187628 | JGI IMG/M metagenome (GOLD analysis project Ga0208554, IMG submission 187628) | Estuarine microbial communities from the Columbia River estuary - metaG 1371B-02 (SPAdes) (version 2) | ecosystem: Environmental > Aquatic > Marine > Intertidal zone > Estuary | place...
TAATGCACCAGTTGTAACAGCACCGTTAAGAGTAGTTTCTCCAGTAATATTTAATGAACCACCTGTAAGACCTAATTGTAAGAATGAAGCTCCAGTTACATTTAATGCACCAGTTGTAACATTTCCATTAAGAATAGATTCATATGTAATAAATAATGAACCTGCTGTAACTCCCTCTTGTAAATTACTTGCACCAGTCACATTTAATGCACCAGCTGTTACATAATTATGAAGTATACTGTTACCTGTAATATTTAAGGTACCAGCTGTAATACCACCTTGTAAGTAACTTACACCTGTTACATTTAATGCACCAGTTGTTACATACCCTTGAAGCGTTGAATTACCACTAACATTTAACCCACCAGCATACACATTACCTTGTAATGTACTAGACCCAGTAACATTTAAACTACCAATCGTTGTAACATTCATAGTTGTATTGTTAATCGTTGCATTAGAAATACCAGCAGCGGAAATATCAATGTTTCCAGCTGTTAAATTAGTTATCTTTACATTTGTAACTGTCGCATTTGTGCCATATAAACTATGTAATTGCATGTTTGCATAAGAATCAGATGGTAAATTTACCTTGATATCATCAATTGAAGCAACATACCCTAATACATATATTTTTTGTTCTGTATCATAATAACTTCCGAAATAATTTCTATTATACACATTAAAGGTATCATCTGTTGACACATTTGATATACTTGAACTTAAAGTAACAGTTAATGTATTCTCATCATAAGCGGTAATTTTACGTACTTGATCTGCACCAGTACCTGAAGTAATTAAAACCCACCAATGTGTGATATCATAAAGAGGTGTATCTACAAAAGTTATTGTGTTTGATGTAGTTGAAACTACAGTACTTGCAAATGCAACTGGTTCTGTATTTGATACAACATCACCATTAGCCTCATCGTTATCAGTTTGATAACGTTGGATAAACACACCACTATCACGACTTCCAGTGGGTCCAGCGTTTAACAGTAATGTATTATCTACAATATTTATAGTTGTAGTATTAACACTTGTAGTTGTACCATTCACTGTTAAATTACCAGTAATTGTAGTATCTCCACCAACATGTAAATTCTTTTGTATACCAACACCACCTTCTATAACAAGTGCACCACTATCTATATCTACACTTTCAGTCGTAGATTGTATAGTTACATTATTTTTGAAATTTGCAAAACCACCTTGAATTGTTCCTTGAACACCAACACCACCATAAAAAACAACACTACCTGTACTTTGATTTGTACTCTCACGTGTACTATTTACATTTAACCCACCATACAACACCATAGAACCCTGCGTTTGGCTCGTAACTGGTGTTGTATCTAAAATAATCAATGCCTGATTATAGTATAACGGAGATGTATAATTAGACATAATCCCAGAATGTATATTTTATTTAAAATAATATTATTTTCATGTTTGAACAAATTAGCCAATAATATTATTTTAAATACAATTTAAACAAAACGTACAACTAACTACACACTTGTTGTTGTAGCTCTGTATGATATCTTTGTAAATACCCAATTATTTAAGTGTAAACTTGTATATTGTATATTTCCAACAGGATTACAGTAAAATCCAATACCTGTATTATCACCAATAAACTCTAACATCAATTTCCATCCAGCATGTGTACTAATACCTTTTAAAACAACTAAACTATCCATCATACCAGTAGTTAAACTAATCGTAATTGATATTTGAGCTATAAATGATTTTACAATAGTTGTATCAAATTTGAAATCAGGTATATTAACAGGTATACTTTGATTATTATTCGCATAAAATATATTTTCATTAATATCACCTGAACTAGGTGTTATATTTATATTATTTACAATTAATGAATTTCCAACATCCAAATTATTACCAACATACAATGACTTTCCAACACTTGCACCACCATATAATGTTAAATTACCACCAGTACCCAACCCAACTGCATCAGTTGTATTATACACAACAATTTGTGCTTCTGGACATTTCATTTTCAAAGTACAATCCTGATAAATAAACTCTGTTGTATTCAAAATAGGACCATACCCATTTCCAACCAATACCGAATAAGGCTCCAAATAAGTATGTCCTGTACCACCATCGATAACATCAACAGGTATATGAATATTTGGTAAAATCATCATGATTTTAATATATGTAGGATGCACAGGGTCAGGATTTCTATATTGTAAATAACCATCCTTGTTTATAGAAAATAAAACATCCGTTGTATCACCAATAAATCCAGAATTTGCAAACCAATTGTTATTGTATAAAAATCCTTCAATTGTATAATAAGCATACTCGTGTATTGTAGGCTTTTCAACATAAATATACATTTGAACAAATTCAGATGTAACATTCACTTGCTCTAATATAGCGTCATATGCATTGTTTTGTAATTGTAGTGAATAAAAGGATTGTAAAATTTTATACTGCTTTACACGAGCCACAAATCCACTACCATTATTACTTGTATAAGTATATTGTATAGTTCCTAAACTATTCGCATTGCGAATTCTAAAAACAATACCTAAATCAGGCCCAACTCTTTCATAATTTAAAACCCATGCATTTTCCTTAAATAATAAATCAAAAATATAAAAGGCAGCACTAGTTTCAGTAGTTACAAAAACATGCAATTTAACAGCAGCAATATCAGTATATAAATAATTTAAAAAATCATGATATTCACCCAAAGATGTAACAGGTAATGTATAATTGTATTGCGTAGTATGTGGATTTACAACTATATTTTCATCTATATAATATTGAATAGTTGTTACATTATCTAAATCACCATTCGTATACTGAATTTTTACATTAATACCATCTGAAACAACTACAAAGTTAACGGCAGTTATTGAACCACTAAATTGAGTTTTGTAAATCCAATTATTAGTTGCGTTATTGTAAAAACATATAATACTATAAAGACATGATGTATAATTATTCCCACCATAATTCACATTGATATATATATATGTTAAAAAACACAAAGTCTTATCAGCTGATTCATATAATAACGGGATATCAGCAGGAGTTGATTGATTATTATTCAATAATAATGTATTTACATAATTATTCTCTTGTAACTTGTAAATAACTGTAGGTAAATTGACAATAACTGCGTCAATGTAATTTTTATTAACAGCATCATCACCATCAATCGGTGTAGCAAGATTTTTTATATTAGTAAGATTCATATCCAAACCCATCCCTATAAAAACATGTTTATCGACACTTAAACCACCAGTTATCGTTAAAGCACCACCAGTTCCCAATCCAGTTGCATCAGTTGTATTTAATATAAAAATACCAAAATTTTCAGTAAATATAAATGAATTCTTTCCAACCAATGTATTCCCTATACTTCCTATTATTATTTGACCAGATGAAAAATCACCATTTATATTTGAAGTTGTTATATTACTAATTGCATTATCAACATACGCCTTATTAACAGCATCGTTTGGTAAAACAGGTGTTAATACATCATGAATATAATTACCACTCACATTTACAGATCCACCAACAAATAACGATTTGTAAATATTTACACCACCGTATGCTGTAATAGCACCACCAGAACTTAAACTAATCGAATCTCGTGTATCATATATAACAATACCACTATTCTCGTTATACATAAAATTAGGAAATCCTACGACACTACCATTACTACCACCGATTAATACCTGACCTGCTGAAAAATTCCCGTTTAAACTACCAAATGTAATAGAATCAACATATTCTTTATTTGCAGCATCATATGGATTTGTAGGCCAACTAACATTTAATATTTTATTGTTATTACAATTAATAACATCACCTACATTTAACTTTTTACCAATACTCACACCACCTAATGTAGTTAATGTTCCACCTGATGTTAAACTAATTGAATCCGTTGTATTATTTATTGTAATACCACCATTTAACATTAATGTACCATTCGACACATTACTTGGATTGTTAAATGGAATTTCTACATGATTTTCTGTGAAAATAACATTTTGAATATCAATACCATTGCTATTATTATATTCTCTTATTTTGTCAATATAAAATGTACCGGAAGCCTCAAGTGAACCATCACCATCGACTAATGGTATCAAGGAAGGATTCAATGATAAATTACCATGGATTAAAAATCCTTCCAGATTTGTACCAAATCCGTTGTCCATTATATAGGGACTTACTTATAAGGCATTAACAAATTTATTGTATTATTTTAACGACAGAATCTTTATTTAAATTAACATTAATTAAAGATTTTTAACTTACCTAACTTTTACAAGTACCGACTTTCGGTTCCACACTCACTTCCGAAAAATGAAGATTTAATTTACCCGGATTGATTATAAAATCCGAGTTTTAAACAATTTAAGTTTTGAATACTGTTATTCACATTAGATACTATTTTTGTATACAACTTCTCATTAAATAATTCTTCTTCACGTAAATTACTAAAAATATCATCTGATTTTATCTCATAAAAAGGTACCCCGATTTTATTTAATAAATCAACAAAAATCTGACAATTTGTAAATTGATTATTAATAATAACAGGTATTACGCCTAAATAAAGTGACTCCCAAAATCTATGAGTATCAATACCATTTCCTCTTACACATAAACAAAAGTAATGTGTACTTAACTCGTGTAAATATTCATTATAAGGCTTAGATTGTGATAATTTCCAATTGTTTTCCTTTAATTTGTCTAATATTGTACTACGATAACCATACGTACTAGGATTTATATTAATGTAAATACCATTACTTTTCTTATACATATATGTTTCCTTCATAACACTGTAAAAATCCAACATATTACCATGTGGCCACATAGAATTAGCTAATCCAATCGGTAACAAATTAACCTTTGGAGAATCTATATCCGGGTTCTGTGTATAAATCTTTTTAATATGTGTATGTTTTTCATTTACTAATTCCTTACATGATTGATTTAATGAATGATCACTGTTATGTAAATACAACACGTAATCATAATTCTTATCTAAACGATTGAAAAAATCAACATTTAACAAAATTTCCAATAAATGTGTATATATAAACAACTTTATACATCTTTTACCACATTGCCCAAGAAATACATTCAATCTATCATAATTAATATTATTAAAATCCTTTATCAAAATAATCTTATCAACATCTACAAATTGCTCAATATTTTTATGGAAATTATTAATACCATGTGTAGAAATAACATAATCACATAACCCAACAACTCTATCACCACTTATAATATCATTTATATTCATATCAAATACACTTGATAATTTATACAATTGTTTTGAATGTACATGCACATTAGGAACTATATTAACACTGTTAACAGATTCCGTATTTGCTAACATAATATTCAAAGGAATTTTTACATTATCAACATTACATAACTTTTTATAAAAAGTCGTCATGTCAGGCTTATAAATACTTGTTTCATTCACAAAACCCCTCGTTGGATTATTATATTTTAACATTTTATACTGAGGACTTTCAATAGGTGGTAAATTAGGTAAATTTCTTATATCTGTACCATCGATGAATTGCCCAATTGCAGCACCATCATAAAGATATTTCTGATTCTGTGATGGAAATACATTAAATGTATAATAATATGGATAACCAGCTAATAAACTCATATCATTTAAAAACACATTACTATTATTTAATGTTACACTAATATAATCAACTAACTTAATAATAGAATCCTTATCCGGAATGTACATTATACTAGGTATAACACGATCATGTGAATCCTTTACCATTACAATTTGATCGATTAAACCATTTGACACTCCAATTCTGTTCAACAAATCATTATACACATTATTTAGACTATCATACAAAACAACATCATTTTCAATATGAAATACTTTATCAATGTAAAACAAATGAGTTAAAGCCCAAATATAAAAGAAACGTTTTGTTGTTGATATCCAAAACCCACTTCTAAATTTTTCTAAATCAAATCTCTTTAAACAATCAGTGTACATTTTGTAACTATCACATTCTTCTAAAGCTTTTTCTATTAATGAATTTCTAATAAATTGTATTTGATTACCAATTGGTTTATTATCCTTAAAATAAACTGTGTTTAAGGATAACACTCTACGTTTTACATCTTCAATTAATTCATCATCTAACAAAATATAAATCTTTAATTGTGAATAATTTAAAAGTAACGTTTGATAAATATTATCCAAAAAACATTCAGGTAATTCCTTACCAATATGAACATAAACCAAATTCAATGAATGTATATCAGACATAATAACCTTTTATTTTATAGGAATGACATTATTTATTTATTTTGAACAAAGTTAATAAATAATGTCAAAAATATTATTTAAAAATAAATAAATTAATTTAATTAATTAGTTGTATATAACAATCACATGTGTGGAATTTACGGATTAATCACAGATGGATACAAAGACTTTAAAAGTATCATTAAAAATGCAAAAACAGCATTAGATCATCGAGGACCTGATAGTTTAGGTCATACTTTAATCAAAATTCCAGAATCAAATATGCATGTATTACTTGTACATACAAGATTACGTATTAACGGGGATTCTACTCCACAACCTATCGTAAATAAATTAGGATCTATTTATTTGATTATTAATGGTGAGATTTTCAATTGGCATGAATTAGAAAAGGAATTAGATTTTAAATGCGAACAATCCGATTGTGAAATTATTATACCTTTATATGAAAAATACAAAAATACACCAGAAGTAATATTCCAAAAGTTATCAGGTCAATATTCATTCCTATTAGTTGATTTAGAAACTAGAAACATACTAGTAGGTAGAGATCATATAGGCATTACACCATTATATGTTAACAAGGAAGATTTAAATACAATTGTATTTTCATCAGAAATGAAAGCTTTAGCTACTGCACCTATTGATAATGACATTTCTATATTTTCACCTAGATCATACTATCTAGGATCTTTTGATGAATGTTTGAATTACAAACCATCAGAAGTAAAACGTTACATGTCATTTAATGATTATAGTTCATTAAATTGTAAATATATTGTGGAAGATGACATAGGTGTTATTCATCAAAATATCAATAAATTATTAACTGAAAGTGTAAGATCACAGTTAATTGATATGTTGAGCAATGAAAATGCTGATTACGGTGTTTTATTATCAGGTGGGTTGGATAGTAGTTTAATTGCTAGTTTAGTTGTTAAAATTGCAGAGGAAAACAAGATTCCTAGTAATAAAGTTAAAACCTTTAGTGTTGGTGTTAATAAAGATGCACCTGATTTAATAGCAGCAAGAGAAGTAGCAAAGTTCCTAGGTACTGACCATCATGAATATTATTTCAGTATTGAAGAAGGACTTTATAATTTAAAAAATGTTATTTGGTATATTGAAAGTTATGATTGTACATCTGTTAGAGCAAGTACTGCAATGTATATGTTAACTAAGCAAATTAAAAAGAATTTCCCTAATATAAAGGTTCTTTTTTCAGGTGAATTATCTGATGAATTGTTATGTTATTTATATGGGGCAAATGCACCGAATGATGATTTATTCCAAGATGAAACAATTCACTTGGTAAGTAATGTTCATTATTTTGATTGTTTACGTGCAAACAAAACATGTATGGCAAATAATTTAGAAGTGCGCGTACCATTTACTGATTTAAATTATATTAAATACATATTAAGTTTGCACCCTAAATACAAACGTTTTGGTCCAGTAAATGGACATATTGAGAAAAAGATTCTAAGAGATAGTTTTGTTGGATATATTCCTGATAATATTCTGCAACGTAAAAAGGAACAATTTAGCGACGGTGTTTCTGATTTTAATGCAAAAACAAATTGGATTGATAATTTAAAGGCGTATGCTGAATCTTGTTATACAGATACTACATTTAATACATTAAAAAACAAATATACATACAATACACCAGTTACAAAGGAACATTTATTATACAGAGACATGTTCTGTCAATTATTTAAAATATATCCTTTGGGAACTTCTTCTGCTGAATTAACTGTTAAAAGATGGGTACCAAAATGGAGTGATGATACAGACCCGAGTGGTAGAGTACAGTCATTTTACAATGAATAAATTAAAGTAGTAAGAACAATTTAATTAATTGTAAATTAAGTAAATTCCTAGTAAGAACAATTTAATTAATTGTAAATTAAGTAAATTCCTAGTAAGACCAATTTAATTAATTGTAAATTAAGTAAATTCCTAAATAATTTTATAAATATTAATAATATAAAAAGAAAAGATGTTTATAATATTGAAAAATGATTTATTAAAAAAAGAAAAATCAGTTGCAAATATTATTTATGGTGATAAATATGAAAGTTATGTAAATAGTCTTTTACAAGACTCTTTAGAATTTTATGAAAATGATGATAATGTTACATATTCAATTGATAAAGAAACAAATAGTATTAACAAAGCTGAGAAAATTGTAGAAAAAGGTTATTTATACAATAATACAACTACAAAGGAATCTCCTGTATTAACATATGAAGTATTAGAATACAATCCTAAACATTTAGAATATAATAAAACATCATCAGATGGAAGATTATGGGAAAATTTAAATCGTGAAATTAACCATCGTGTTTTAAGAAATATGGATAAAGATTCCCTTTATCAAGTTTTTGTTGCATTAGATAAAAATATGAAATTAAAAACAAACTGGACTAATCTCGATTACATTAATATTTTGAATGAATTACTTAAAAATTTCAGAAAGGAATTGTATAGTTCAATTGCAAAAAAATTAAAGAGATACAGAGCGTCAGCGATCTAAATAACAGAGCGTCAGCGATCTAAAGTCCAATAAATTCGTGAACTACACTTAAAGACGATTGCTTTTGATTTCTTCATAGAAGAATATGTAGGCAACTGACATTTAGAGTCAGTACAAAGAATCGCATGTAATATAAAAGGGATGTAAGTAAATATAATCAATACAAGTTACTTTATTACCTACTAATTTACAAATTAATTAATTTTATATATTATTTTTTTTTCTTTTATTATAACAGTTAACTACTAAAACTTCTTATAATGAGTGAACAAATGATCAAAGTATTTTTCCACATGACACTTAATATTAAATTGTATCATTGGCAAACAACATCATTTGCTAGACACAAGGCTTCTTGTGAGTTATTAGCCAGTTTAACTGACTTAATTGATACATTTGTCGAAACATACATTGGTAGATATAAGAGACCATATTTACCAGAAGGCATGGAAATTAATGTATCACAAATATCAGATGAACAAGCTAAGAATATGATTAGTGAATATATTTTATTCTTGAAAAAAGAAGTTCCTAGACAACTAAAATCTCATGACACAGATTTATTAAACATAAGAGATGAAATGATTTCACAATTTAATAAGACTCTTTATTTGTTTACGTTACACTAACGTGAATAAATTAGTTTGTTTACGTTACACTAAATTTTATTTAAATAACATAGAATTATTATTTAAATAACTAATTAATTACCCATTTCATTTTGTAAGAATCTTAAGTATTCATATGTAGAATTTTCTTTAAAGAATCTCAATCGTAATTCTTTTATTTGAGCACTATTACATCTATTCACGTCGTCGTCGTTTATATCACCATTTATAGTAAACGGACTACCGTTTGCAGTAAACTGATTACCGTCCCCAATTCTTATATCTATATTATCATTATTATTTAATGACAAATTACGTATATTCATCCTATTACTACTACCACTTCCAGATTCTGTATTAGTGCTTGTATCAGGTGGATCTAGAATATTAACTGTAGAAATTTCCTTTACTATTTTTTGTATATCATCATGTGAATTTTCAATCATGTGTTTACATTTACTTAAAATATAAGGTAAGATAGCTGGGCTATTCATAATTAATCTATCATAATCCTTTACTATTTTTGCTATATATTTAAATGCAATCTGTCTATCTTTTTTATATAAACACATTTGTTGTTTTATATCATGATGAATTTTCAAGAATTCATATGCAGATCTTTTATGAGATTCTGCTAGATTTGAATAATTGAGAAAATGCATAAGTATACTAAATAAAGTAACTATGTATGTCAATATATATCTAAAAATAACTAAAATATTATTATACTGGTCAGGGTAAGTTGTTAATACAGTTAACAATGTTGACATTACTATTAGAATAATCTTCATAATTTTATAAATATTATTGTAATTGTAATATGACAATTCATGCATATGTTTATAATGTTTACAATTCAACTGTATACTAATAATAAATAATTCATTGCGATTATTCCAACCTTTATTTATACTTTGATTTGATGTTTTGTCAATAATATTTTTTATATGATCATCGTTTACATTTGGATTCATTTCATTACTAGTAACTTCATTTGTACTACTATTACTACCTAAGCCATGACTATCATACATTAACTCATCATCGTATTGATACACTATATTTGTATTAGGAATATCTACCATTTTTAATGATTGAAAAATTAACTTT
>Ga0208554_1000193_pt1 | contig 10486 bp, 8 predicted proteins | sample Colrivmet1371B02_FD_187628 | JGI IMG/M metagenome (GOLD analysis project Ga0208554, IMG submission 187628) | Estuarine microbial communities from the Columbia River estuary - metaG 1371B-02 (SPAdes) (version 2) | ecosystem: Environmental > Aquatic > Marine > Intertidal zone > Estuary | place...
AATAGATCGGATGGAAGTTCTGTATCAGAATTTATTTCTATATCAGAATCTGAATCTGAATCTGAATAAAATTCATCTAAATTAACATTTGAAAGATTTTCCGTGTAGGTACCTTGCCGTCTATCGGCATCGTCATCAAAGGTACCTTGCCGTCTATCGGCATCGTCATCAAAGGTACCTGCATTATTTGTAAATGCATTAAGTGATTCTCTTGATTTTATAAAATCTGTTTTAAAATTTTCATTTAATAAAATTTTGTCTTTTAAATCAGAATCAGATGTCTTTTCACCAATTCTAAATACATAATTTTCATTTTCATTTTCATTTTTTATATAACAATTATGTTCTTCTATTTCTAATTCGGAAACTTCTAATTCTTGTATTTTTTTATTAAACATATCATTTTCACGTTTTTCATTTGATTTATGTAACTGTGTTGAAAAATCTATTCCACTTCCATAATTTGTTTCTACTAATGGAAAAACATTTTGATTATTTCTATTCACTGTTAATTCACTATATTCACTATATTGTTCCTCAGATGTATTATAGTTACCTTGCCGTCTATCGACAGCGTCGGTAAAGGTACCTGTTTTAAAAAATTTTCTATAATAGTAATTATAATTTTTTACAATATATCCTTTACATTTACTATATAATGTTTTCTTTTTATTTTCTTGCAAATATTGTGCTTCTAAATCAACTTGAGGGGGAGGAGGATTTATAAAACTATAAACATAGGAAGCTCCTGTAACCAATTTTCCACAAAATCTAACAAAATTGTAAATATAAGTAAAGAATTTTGTATATCTATAGAGAACAAACAATACTGTAAATAAATACCATAATGCATTTATAATGGTGTTGAATAAATACAAGTCAAACATTAATATAATAGTAGTATAATAGTAGTATATAAAAAAAAACGAATTTAAAACTAAAATTTATTTTGTTGAATAAAGATAATTAACTTATATATGTTATGTCAAACAACGAAAATGAAAAAAATACAAGATGCAATAAAACGATTACGATAGATGAAAGGAATTATTATAGTGATTCAACAAGTGAAGAATATATTTATTTAAAAGAAGATTTACTTTCTAGTTATAATTATTCTTTTACCTTTAATGATAAACGGCAAGGTACATTTGACGATACCTTTGATGACAGACGGCAAGGTACCTTTGATGACAGACGGCAAGGTACCTTTGATGATAGACGGCAAGGTATAGATAAAACAAATAAAAAATACAAAAATATTTACTGTGTAAATTGTGGAGAAAAGGGTCATGTTGTTAAAGATTGTTCAGGTCCTATTACTAGTTTTGGAATCATTGCTTTTAAAATAGTAAATAATGAAAAAGAAGAATTAAATGATAAAAATACTAAATTACAAGAAGTTATTTCATTGTCAAAAACTTTTACAAATGTAAATGATGAAAGTTATCCAAAGATAAAATTTTTAATGATACAAAGAAAAGATACTATGGGATTCACAGATTTTGTCAGAGGAAAATATCCAGAAGAAGAAAAAGAATGTTCTAAAACATTACCAATTTTTTTAAATGAAATGACAAATAAGGAAAAACATAATTTGTTAACAAAAACATTTGATGAAATTTGGGGAGAATTATGGGTAAATCACGATTCAAAATGTTTTAAAAATGAATATGAATTAGCTTATAAAAAGTTTAAAAAATTAAATATTAAAGAATTAATCAAAAAATCACATTCTTCTTTTGAATATACTGAACTAGGTTTTCCTAAAGGTAGACGTAATATGAAAGAAACAAATATAGCATGTGCTGAAAGAGAATTTTTTGAAGAAACTGGTTATGATAAATTATGTTATGATTTTATAAAAAATTATCCAACTATTCATGAAGAATTTCGTGGTACAAATGGTATAAAATATAGACATATTTATTATTTAGTTAAAATGAAAGATGGTATACCACCACCAAAAATAGATTATAAAAATAAAATTCAAACAGGAGAAGTGCAAAATATAGGATGGTTAACATATGAAGAATGTAATTCTGTAATGAGACCATATGACGTGGCTAAAAAACGAGTTATTAAAAAGGTCCATCGTGATATAATTGAAATGAAAAATAATTTTATCTGTTCTAATTTCTATTATACGAGTAAAAAACATTTTCATCAAAATACAAACACGTCAAAATCAACTTTTATTTACAATCAAAAAACAAATTTTTTTAAAAATTTTCAACCTAAATCTTTATGATAAATGAAAAAATAAAGGTATAATTATTAATATTAACAAATGAAATAACGTATAAATTAAATTAAATTGACATATATCTGGTAAACTTATTATTATATAATACAATATAATATTTTGTAAAGACGTTTCAAAAAATGCTAAAATACAACCTAATATAAAAAATAATAATGTAATAGGTGTTATATATACATTACAAATTTGCATTATTGAAACGGTTGCTATATAACTAGCTCTTACCATTTTATCTAAATAAAAATGAGAAAGGAATTTTGTTATTATAAAAGGATGTTGATTTGATGAATTTGATGATTTTAATGTATCTGTAGACGTTTGATAAGCTAATCTGGGTATAACAGCATAAGTTTTTATAAAATCTTTTGATGCTAAATTTTGTATACAATAATCTATATGATTATTTATATTTTCATCTAAAAGGTCTACTAATTTTTTTGCACCTTTTCTTGAAAGAACATATGCATGAGCTCCAAGTGCTACTTTAGGTTTAGATATATATTTATTGATTTTATCAAATACAGGATTAGTCATTTGTAAAATATCAAATATTATAGTAAAAAAGTTTGATTTAGGAATGCCCCCAAAAGAACCTAAATACAATATATCATAATCATCTGGTACATTTTTTAAAGCACGTTCAAAACGTTTTGTAAAATTTTTTTTTAAAATAACGTCATCTTCAAAAATAATACAATAATCCTTTCCTGATCTAAGAAATTTTTTCCAAGTTTTTAAATGCGATAAAGCACAACCAATTGATCCACGCGGACCATAATTAGAATAAAATTTTGTAAAATGTTTTTGAATAACTTTTTTATCAAGTTCCTTACCATTAACACCTTTTATCCAAAATGGATCAATATCATGTGATTTCAAATATCTTTTTTTTTCAATAGGTTCTTTTAAACTAATTATATAAAACATCCTTATTCTAAATAATTAAAAATTATATTAAATACAAACAAATTAATTAAATTTTAGCACAGCTCTGTAAGGTACCTTTAATGATAGACAGCTCTGTAAGGTACCTTTAATGATAGACGGCTTTATAATTGCGTCAAAAAAAGACATATATTTTATTGTAAAAAGTTATTTATGTTTAGTAAGTTATCTAGTTCTACGATAATTTGTGTAATATTAGGATTATTGGTATTTTATTATTATAATAAATTTCAAGATTCTGAAAAAGAATTTCTTTCTTTACATAAAAAATTTGATCAAACATATACAGAAAATCAAAAAATGAAAACTAGATTAAAAGACTTTCAATATTATAAAAATGATGTTTCAAAAACTTTTAAAATTTTAGATAAAGAATTAGAACAAATTAATGAACACATTTATGGAAGATCACGTACCTTTAACGAAGACGTCGTTAGACGGCAAGGTACCTTTAACGAAGACGTCGTTAGACGGCAAGGTACAGAATCAAATACTACAGATCAAATAAGAGAAACAAGACAACCATTTAGAACAGACGGTGTTGATAGACGGCAAGGAGCAAATCCGGTAAGAACTATACGTAGAACTATAACAACACCTATTGGACCAATATCTACATTATATAATTTGCCAATTACACAAATACGCGAAGGTCAATTGCAAGGACATCAAGAACATCAACCTATGAGAAATAATATTTCATTACTTACCCCAGACATATTATCATCATTATTTAACACTATGAATACGATACCAACAAATAGAGAAAATCCCCAAGAAAACCATCAAGAAAATCCCCAAGAAAATCCCCAAGAAACTCATCAAGAAACTCATCAAGAAACTCATCAAGAAACTCATCAAGAAACCCATCAAGAAACTCATCAAGAAACTCATCAAGAAAGTAATATAAACGATAAAGACGGCAAGGACGACAAGGACGACAAGGACGACAAGGTACCTTGCCGTATATCGACAGCGTCGGTAAAGGTACCTGAAAATACAAACATTCAATCATCATCAAAAGATTTTTTAACAGAAGAAAATAATTTATATGACGTTAATTATCAAGAATATCATCAATATTTAATCTAATAAGAAATATTTTTTTATTTAATAGATGTATATATATATATATAAATGAAATATTCTATGGCCGATGGGCGTCAATTTACATCATATGAACCAGCTTGTTCATTACATGATTTTCTACGAACCAAATATGCACCAAATCTAAACAATAACGAATTTAGAAATTACTTGCAGAAAAATGCTGAACAATTACAAAAAGATTTTGCAGACTGTTCAAAAACCTCAAATTGTCAATTTTGTCCAGTTTGCAAAGCAGCATTAGATTATAAACCACCATCTAAGAACTAATTATTTTATTTTTTTTTATTAGTTATAAATAAGGATGTCTACTTATTTATATATAATAGCGATAATTTTATGTTTATATTTTATATATACTACATTTTCAGTTTATAAAGAAACATTATATATAGAATCAGATATAGATAAAAATAAATATTTGATTAGAAATGGTAATACAAAATCACATGCTTATTTAAAAAGTTCTGCAAATATTTTAGCAGAAATAAATAAAAGAATAGTAAAATTAATAGAACATTTAGGTACAAATTATGGAAATGATTCAGATAAAAAAGTTTTTATACAAAAATTAAAAGAAAATTATACTCATGATATATTATCTGAAGCAGCAATAGATAAAAGATATACTACATATACAATTGACAAACAAGAAATGCATATTTGTTTAAGAACAAGAGACGAATTTGAAAAATTATACGATATTAACTTGTTAATGTATGTTGTTTTACATGAATTAGCTCATTTTTGTAATTATGACGAAGATGGTAATCCTATACAAGGTCATGGAAGTGAATTTAAATATATCTTTAAATTTCTTTTAATTGAATCTATTAAAATAGGTATATATGATTATACTGATTATTATGAAAATCCAGAACCTTATTGTGGTATATTATTAACATCTTCTATTTTACCAAAAAGACAATTTGAATTGTTTGCAAATAGAAAAAAATGAATTTAAAAAAGCATCTAAAATTTATTATTATGCAACATTTAGATAATAATAATTATTATAGTACCTCTACCGAAGGTGTCAATGTCGATAGACAGCGAACAAGTGAATTAAGTATTTATACAAATGATTCTAATGATGTTGTAAAAAAATTAATAAAAGAACATGAAAAGTTGATACATGAGATTGACGAAGACGTCGTTAGACTGCAAGGTAGCGATGATAGACAAAAAGATTTTATAATTGAAAAAAAGGTCTCGAACAACTTGACATGTGAAATATGTAAAGATCCTACTTTTAATACAAATGGCTGTAAGAAAAATTATATAATATTATCTTGTAATCATATTTTTCATATTTATTGTTTAGCTCAGTCACATTATAAAAAATTTTCTGATACATTAAATATATTTGACAAAAGTGATTCGTTTGATAATTGCGCATGTACAATTTGCAATGAAAAATTAGAGTTGGAACAAATATTGTATCTTCATAGTACCTTTATGTCAAATACAAAAAATTTATTAACAAATCATCAAAATTCTATTGAACATTTAGAAGGACAATTACAACAACTAAAAATAGAATTAAGAACATTATATAATTACAAATACAAATTAGAAAAAGAAAGAGAAAAATCTAAACAAATTATGTGTATATTAAATACAATGTTGTAAAATGTTGTAATAATTAATTAAAAAATTTTGATAAAAACCCTTTTCCTTTTTGATCTTCTTTAATAGTTACCTTGCCGTCTAAATTAGGTATATTACTTGTATTCAAAATGTTTATATAATGTTGAAAATTATCTATTAATTTTGTTTGTGATAAAATAATTTTTTTCATTTCATTTTTCAAATCTTCTTTTTTATTTTCATTTATATACGTATAAATAAATTTATCTTTTGTAGAAAATGTTTCTATTTTATTTATATCATTTAAATCATTTTGATATATTTTATATTTATTATAATTTTTATTGGCTTCTATATTATATTCTTTTTTATAATTAACATATTCTTTATAATCTAGCAATTCATCCTTTATAATTTTATCAAAATCTATATTTATAAATTTTTGTTTAAAGTTAATATCCATATATATATATAAATTAAAATTATAAAAAAAAAAATGTTCCTTGCCGAAATACCTTACGTAGTTAGACGGCAAGGTACCTTTTTCGTTTTAGTTTTTTTTATATTTTAATTTATATAATTAACATGTATTTATTAATAGATTATCGAGAAAAAGATTTTATTAAAAAATTATCAGAATTTACATTTATAGAAAATGACTTGTTGAAAACTATAAATATAAATAATCAAGAAATTCATTTTAAAATAACAAATTTAATAGTTGGTGATTTTATTATAAAAAGTTCTTTAGAAGATGATAATTCCATTAATGTAGTCATTGAAAGAAAAAGTATAAGTGATCTTCATAATAGTATTAAAGATAATAGATTTAGAGAACAGAAAAATAGATTATTAGAATCAATAGGAGATCCTCTTAAAATATGTTATTTAATAGAAGGAAATGGGTTAAAAATGCCAAAAAATATATTAAATGGTGCTTTATTAAATCTTGTTTTTAAACATAATTACAAACTGATACAAACTATAAACCAAATAGATACTTTTGATAAAATTATAACATTATATAAAAAATTTTCATCTAATGAATTTAATGTAAAACAGAGTGTTAAAAATGTTCAAATGGTTAAAAAGAGTGATAATATTAAAAATAATAAATTTGTTAATCAGCTATGCCTTATTAACGGTGTGTCTGAAAAAATAGGTATAATTATCATAGAATGGTTAAAAGAAAAGTACAACGTAATTAATATAAAAACATTTATAGATTTATACAATACTATAGAAGATGAAAAAAATAAAGAAATGTTATTCTCAGATATAAAAATTTCTTCTAAAAAGCTAGGAAAAGCATTATCTAAAAAAATATATGAATATTTTTGTATATAAAAGACAAGTTTTTTTGGTTAAGCTTTTAAAAAAAAGCTTAATTTATTTAAGAATCATATTTTTATCCTTTAAATATGTTTTTATCATTTGTGCATAATCAACCTTTTGCAATTTCTTTTTATCTTTTAAATCTAATTTCTTTTTAATTTCGTTCCATACATCAACGTTTTTATCTAAAAATTGTGTAATTTGATCCAATTCTTCTACTTTATAAGAAGTAGCAGCTTTACCTGTCATTTCCTCTCTAGCATCTAAAGAGTCTTTTATATCTCTTGCATCAATTATTCTAAATACATCATCCTTTCTACCATATTTATGTTCCCATTTATCTACTTTTGGTACTTTACTCTTTCTATAAGTTCCATATACTTTAAATGTATCTTGTATCTTTTGGTTGTATTCTAATTCAGATTCTGTCATGACATTTATTTCTTCTAATTTTTCAATAACCTTTTCTTCTTTTTTCTCAACAGATTTTTCTTTAAATATTTTTTTAACAAAATCATTTAATGTATACTTGTTTTTTTCAACAGAAAAATCTAAAATCTTTGAATACATTGAACTTTCTACATCTATATCAAAACTATTAAATATATAATAAGGGCCTTTATTAATAATAAATCCTCCTCTATTATATTTATCTACGAAATAGATCTTTTCTCCAACAATATTATTTAATGCTGTATAAATAGCCTCATATGTGATTAATGGTACACCTTGCTGTTTAATTATCTGAATAATATCACTTAAACTCCAAATAAAATCTTTTTTAAACAATTCTCCCAACTTGTTTATTATAAATTTTATATCATATTGGTCAAAGAATCCTACATGCAAATTATAAGTAGATTTATCGCTAATCACATTATTATTTTGTGGTGTAAAATCACATTTATAATCACAATCTGTGTAATCGCATTCTTCTGTTCCTGGAATTCCATTTTGAATAATATTTCTAGATTTATTAAAAAAACAATCAAAAGAAGCTGTTTTTAAAAGTCTTTCTACAACTTTATTACTCCTATCTTTTTCTTCGCATAAAATATATTTTTCCTTGTCAATTGAAAAAGTATCTTTATAAACCGACGCGTATTTATATATTTCAACATTTCTTTTTTCTGGTTCCAATAAATGATGAGAATAATTTCTTACAGCTCTTCCTATAATTTGATTTATATTACTCATGTTCCAAGACGGTTCTAAAATATGAACTTGACGTACTTCTTTTAATGTAATACCTTCTGATATCATTGGTGATCCAATTATAATTTTTATTAGTTTACCATCTTTATTTTCCGGACTATTAAATATCTTTTTATATCTTTCTCTATCGTTAATAGAAGTTTTTCCATCAAAAACAATAAAAGATCTATATTCCTTTTTATTTGGATATTCATAATATTTATTTTCTAAAAGTAATAATTTAATTAATGATGTTCCACCAAAATCAACATAATTTGAATAAATAAAAATTTTGCCTTCCTTTTCCATTTTATTTATATTTTCTATTAATTTATATAATTTACATGAAAATATAGAAAGACCTTCTTTTGTTAAAATAGATGTTTTAGATTTAGAAGATGTTAAAAATTTTTGAAAACCAATCTTTCCATACATTTCTTCCGGATATACTATAGTACAAGCGTCACTACTATTTTTATATAACGAATTTGTTTTAGAAATCACTTCATCTTCTTCTAATACGTCTTCTTCTCTTTGAATATTAGATATAGATTGAGTAATGTCAATTTCTGTAAATGTTTTTGTATCATCTTTTAATGCATTATTATAAACAGAATATTGATAATCTGACATTTCACAAAAAACTACATTAAAATAACTATCTTTATATATTGGCTCACCCATCATAATCTTTCTTGGATTTGTTTTTTCATTCGTTTTTAAATATGATATTTTTCCAACAATTGATTTCTTTATAGCATTTAATCCATATTCTGTTATACGAATAATACCACCCTTTAACCCATTTTTATATAAATGTTTAGAAGATTCTTTTATTAAAAAGGAACTTTCTTTTTCAAATAGTTTTTTACGAATCGGTAATTGCAAGTCTTTATTTTTAACATTTAATAAATTTGATAGTTCAAATATAGACGATGGGTTATCTGTCATAGGAGTAGCAGTAAGAAGAATTAAACGATAATTATACGAATTAGATAAAACTTGTAATAAAGCATCGTAGGCATCGTTCCCAAAAATATTATGAGCTTCATCTACAATAATTATTGTGTTATTTAATGAACTAATTTTGTCACGTGTTATTTTTCTTTTAACGTTTCCTTGTGAATCACGTTGTAATTTTTTTGTAGATTGTCCTAAATCATCTTTTTCGTATATTTTTGATCCTAATACTCTATTTACAAAGGTTCCATATGTTGAAAATTGATAATTTTCAGAAATAAGACTTTTTGCTTTTTTCATTATATCTTTATTATTTTCTTCTGCTATATTTTTAGCCAATCTAGATCCTTCTACCTTTTTTAATTCCGATTCGTCAATGTATTCATCATCTGTGCATTTACTTAACAATTCATCCATAAAATTATTTTGTATGTTTTTATTCTTGACTAGAACAAAAATTTTCTTTCCTAAATTATTAATATACTCTTTAAATCCTTCGGCTATAGTAATAGCTGCGCACGTATTATGTGTAACTGTAAAATCACCCATTAAATATCTACAATTTCCATCTAATGTAAATCCATAATATTCATCTATACCAACGGGTTCAACAGTAATACCTGTAACAAGAACATCTTTTATTTGTTTTCTTTCAAGTGCCTTTTTACGTGGAATTAAAGTAGGTATCTCTTCTATTCCTTTTCCAGAGATACATATTCTCCAAGCTTCTCCTGTTTTTTTAATCTTTTTATGTGTCCAAGATGTTTTCTTTTTGTTTTTATAACAAGCAAAACCTAACGATCTAGCTAAATACACTATGTCATCAATTAATCTTTCATGCTTTATTGATTGAGAAAGTTCAAATAATCCCTTATTATAATGACCATCAGCATCTAAAATACCAGCTAAAATTTGTAATCGTATTTGCCTATCATTACATTTGTAAATATGAGGAATATGTTTATTATTTAATAAATCTAGTGTTTTAAGAGTTGTTAAAAATATATTTCCATTATACTTTCCGTTCCCAGTAATACCATACGTATAACTACTTTGTCGATTTGATAAATATAAATTTGATTTTGGTAAATT
>Ga0208554_1000199_pt1 | contig 10295 bp, 22 predicted proteins | sample Colrivmet1371B02_FD_187628 | JGI IMG/M metagenome (GOLD analysis project Ga0208554, IMG submission 187628) | Estuarine microbial communities from the Columbia River estuary - metaG 1371B-02 (SPAdes) (version 2) | ecosystem: Environmental > Aquatic > Marine > Intertidal zone > Estuary | place...
GCTCTCATTCGTTTGCTTTATAGACAGTAGTACACTGTGGTACTTTTACGTCAAATTTATTGGCAATAGCTTTAGCAAGATCATGAATAGATGCATAGTCTGGCAATAAAAACTCATACCTACATAATCCAGCATCTACTCCGTCATCTATTGTTACAGTAAACTTGTGCTGTCTTTGCTTTTCGTAATCACCTAAATCATTTAATTTCATATTTTTTAAAATTAGTAATCCATATCGTCCTTAGCGCAGTATATAAAATAAATGCACACCAAAAAACAAATAAATATTGTTGCTGTCATATTATTTACTACACTGTATTTAAAATTTGTAACCAAAATCGGCAATGCTGTCAGCACCCATTTCACCTACAATTGAAATCAATTCGCTATTTAAGTAGTATTCTTTGTATCCCACCCCACTTGGCCGCACATTTGCATTAAGGGGCTTTGCAGTTGATATGTCTAGTCCGTATTTTTTTGCAACAGTTTGCAATCCTTCTGCGTAGTTCTCATGTCGTATGATTAAATCTGGCTTAGCCCCAGTCACACTAAATATAAATGGCCTAGTACTTAGAGCATTGAATCCCCCATTTTTTACTCTTTCGTACTCATGTAATATAAACTCCTCAAATGAATAATTTTGTATTGCTCTCATCTGTTCCGGTATTTCTTTGCCGGGGTTATATCTCTTAAATTTTATTATTGGTTTTGTCTTTGAGTGAAAATACCATGAAACCGCCCTATCCCATGGGTTTCTTACGCATGAAAATATAAAGTAATTTAATGTTTCTTCGCCAATTAAACGTAACTCATTTAGGTGCTCCTCTAGAGATGCGTGTTTCCATTTATTGAAGTACTCAATGTATTTTGGCTTATCAGTCCCTTTATACTTGGGCGGATTCCAGCCAAATAACCCCTCAATAGTTGTTCCTGCGCACTTTTGCGGGTGAGTAAAAATAATCTTTCGAGATAAGTCAAACATACTTAAATTAATGTTGTTCGTCTGGGAGGACCCAATCCCATCCAATACTTTTGTCTATATCTAAAATGTATTGCTCCACTGGTATCATTTTATTGTGAGTTCTGCATTCATACTCATATGAATCACTTAAGTGTTTCATTATGGTTTTTTTAACATCTGGACTTGCGGCGTAATAATATTTAGTTAGCTTAAACACCATCCTAATTATATGTCTAGCTAGTCTTAATGTATTTTGATGGTCTAGCTCATCACTTAATTTAGCTACCATTATTTTAAACTACTAAATTGTTTTTAGTTGTTGTGCTCTATATATTCCACGTTGTTGTAGATACTGTATCTCCGCATTGTTCACATGGATCTTCGTCATACTTGAGCTCATCGTGTTGAAACAAAGACACAATATCCCTAAAACGAACTTCGTGGTTTTCTAATCCTTCTTTAATTTTTACAAAAAGATAATCAATCATTTGATTGTATTCCTCTTCGGACATATCCCCAACCTGTTTGTCGTTTACGCTAAAATCAAAAGCAGTACAGCCATCTACTTCTACGAATTTGTATCTTGTTTGCATTTTAAGTTGTTTTTTACCTCTTCCCATAGTGAGGGAATATCATAACATATCTCGTTGCCATCTTTATCTGTAGCCAGGTTTACTTTGTTTGTAAAGCCGACTCTCTCGTAAAGATACCAATCAATCCAGTCTTTACCTTCTTCATCGAATACGGTTAAAAGTAAGTTGGTGATTATATTATGGTATATGTCTTCATGTTCCATCAAATCTATACCCAATTGGTGTATAGAGTGTGACCTTTCACTAACCTTTTCCAGGTTTTCTATTACTTTTCTAAATTTTTCGTAATCCATTTTTATTCGGCAATTTTCCAGCCCCACTTCAAATCAAACCAAGCATACTCTTTGTGTAGCATTTGTTTGTTGAATTTAAGGTCTTTTTTACCTTCGGCCATAAACCATTTTTTAAATTCTTCGGATTGCTCCTGTGTCCACGTTTTTTTAGTGTACCAATTATCTTGTTCCGTAAACTCCCTGTCAAACGAATCAAACCCAACACACTTAAACATTTTATCTAAAGCTTTTATTAAAAATTTATCAAATTTTGTGTTCATATTTATTTATATAATTCTGACTCTAGTAATTTTTCGTATTCATCTATGGATACTACGATCTCGTGCTTTAAACTTGGTCCTATTACTGCTACAGAAGATGTACAAGATATTGAATGGAGATGCAAGACAGAAGAATAAAGTTTTTTAGCAATTTCTTTCCATTCGTCTTTTTTTACAAAAGAACTCTCCATCAATGCCTCAGTCTTTGACAATATAGAGTATAGCGATGTTATTTGGCTTTTTGCTTCGCAGGGGTCCTGTAGCTCTTTAACCGTTTGTTTAAGTTCGTGTATTTCTTTTTCAGCTGCCAATAGTTTGCTGCTACAACTTATAAAGTAACTATCAGCAGCTCTCAAATCATTTTGAAGTTGCCTTATATCTCTAGAGTATTTTTCGTTTTGTGTCCTAATGTAGAAGTCGTCCATTTATTTTTTACTTAGGGCTGGTTGTGAATTTTAGATAAAATCTTTCCATATTCTTTTATCATTAGTTTTAAAGTTTTACTTAATTTTTTAAATTCATTACTTGATGATAAACCGCTTTTATATAAAGCGTAATCTTCCATGTCCTCTTTTGTGTATGTTTCCTTTTTCACAAAACTAATTATTAAAATTTTTTATTTTGATTCATACCAACTACAAAAACAATTTTTGACTCCTTTTAATGGCCTAGCTCCATGAACGTAATTTTCTGTAGAAGGGAATATTACGAGCTTGTTTCTTTCGGGCTTTATTTCCGCTTCGAGCGCTGGAAACACTAAATTGCCGTTTGCGAAGTCATCATTCAAAAAAAGTATGCATGAATACTTTAAGTGCTCGAATCCCTTTCTAATTTTCCACTCTTTTACGTCGTTTAAATTTTTTGCACACGAAAACCCATGCTCAGCGGGATATCCCAAGGAAATTATTTTGTTTTGTGAATCAACTGGATAACAATTATCTGCATAATATGGGGTAGCAATGCTAGAAGAAAAAATTCCACAATTTCTTACATATAGGCCTTTGTGTTCTGAATTACTTATTACATGCTCCCATAAAATATTCTTTATTTTAATGTCTAAGTATTCCAATATTTTAAAATCTCTATTTTTAAGAGTTTTTTTGTGTTCTTCGAAGAGCGGCATCCATTTGTAAAATGTACCATCTTCGTTGTTTCGACTATTTCTATTTAACGGATTCCACTCGCCTGCATCTAACATTTCTTCCGTGTTCCTGATTTCAGTTAATGACAGAAAATTTGTTACCACAAAAACTCCATTAAAAGAATTAATTTCTTGTTGTGTATTTATGTATTCCATATTTGTTGTTGTGTAATCTTTGATCATGCCTCGCAAGATTTGCACGCCAATAGATTTCTAGCAAGTTTTTGACTTGGGTTTACGGACCTCTGATAGTAAAAAGCTTTAATTCCAAGTTCCCAGCCCATAAGAATAATTTTATTTACGTCTTTAGGTTTTGCATCTGCTGGGATCATTAAGTTTAGGCTTTGTCCTTGGTCTATGTATTTTTGCCTTTGTGATGCCTGTATTACTATTTCCATTTGAGATGTCTCTTCAAATGTTTTGAAGACGTTTTTTTCGTCTTCTGTTAAGAAATCTAAGTGCTGCACTGATCCCCCGTTAACTAGAATAGATTTCCATGTTTTTTCAGTGTTGTTGTCTTTTTCTTTTAGTAATTTTTCTAAATACGGATTGCGACAAGAAAACTTACCCTTTGCCAGATCTTTCACAAAGTAATTACTACTAAGTGGCTCAATAGATGGAGAAACTTGCCCAAGGATAAACGAGCTAGATGTAGTAGGTGCTACAGCTAGTGTCGTGACGTTTCTGCGCTTTATATTCGTTCCACTGTATATTGGAGCTGGGCCATAAATTTCTGCGAGGTTTTCTGTGGCTGCGTCTGTCTTCTCTCTAATCGATTTCCACATTAGATTGTTGTGTGACTTAGCGTCCATGCTTTCAAATGGAATCATCTTAGATTGTAAATATGAGTGCCAACCTAGTACACCAATGCCTAATGCGCGCTGATTGATTGCAAAGTTCCTTGGGGCATCCATGTATTTAATACCACTTGTTTTATCAATGAACTCTGTCATTACGGCATCAAGAAAATATACCATAGTTTGTATTGCATCCGTTTGTATTAACTCATCCCATTTTTCTAGATTCAATGAGGCCAGGTTACACACAAAGGATTCAGATTCACTATTGGATAACATAATCTCACTGCATAAATTTGATGCATTGATTTTGTGTCCCTTTATCTTGTAAATTTCTGGTGCATTGTTATTAGCGTTGTCGGAAAAGAATATATAAGGATATCCAGTTTCGGATCTCTTTTGCAGTACCTTGCCCCATAGTTTTCTTTTTTTGCTGTCTCCATCAACCATGCTCTTGACCCACTCGTCAGAAACGCACACGCCAAAAGACATCTCTTGGATAGCGTGCCCCTCTGATCTGATTTGTAAAAATTCTTCAATATCTTCGTGATCGATTGGAAGGTATGCGGCAAAAGACCCCCTACGAACATTTCCCTGAGAAACTACGCCCATAGCAGAGTTGAATAACTCCATAAAATGTACGCTACCCGTGGACTCTCCACCAGAAGATATATTAGCTCCACGATGCCTTACTTCTCCAAAATACGCAGACGTACCTCCACCATATTTTGTCATCATTGATACCTCTGCAACTTTCCCGATTATACTTTCTAGGCTATCTGATATATAAGACCCAAAACAACTTATTGGTAAACCACGGCTTCTCCCAAAATTTGCCCAGATTGGAGAACTCAAGGAGTAGAAACCCTTGTGCATGTATTCTTCAAACTTAAGTGCAAAATCTTTTCCGGTTTTATTATCAAGTATATTCCCCGCTTTGTCTGCTATGTCTTTTATCCTTTGTTCTGGTGTTTCATTCTCTAGTAGGTATCCCCTTTGTAAAAATTTCCTGCTGTTTTCGTTTAGCCAATATATTTTTTCCATATTTAAAATAATTCTTCTTCACCGAATGATTGAGATTTTTTTGAGTAATCAACTGGTCTGCTATAAAAAAAGTCTGTCATATTATTGCCCAGTAACTCTTCTTCAAACCACATAGATTGATTTAATTTTTCTGCGTCCACCTCGAAGACTGCACTAAATCCTATCTGCAATAAAGAAGAATTTATCCTATTCTTTATGAATTCTTTTAGAATATCTGCAGTGAGCCCTGGTTCGTTTATTCCGTTTACCATCCAGTCAACTATTTTTGACTCAGCTTCAAATGCGTCTTTAGCTTCGTCTAGAACCCTGTTTTCAAGTTCTTTGTCAAATAGCTCTGGGTATTCTTCTCTAATTGTATTGATTATCTTTATCCCAACTAACGCATGTATATTCTCTTCGTTACGTGTGTACTTAACCTGCTGGTCTGTATCCTTAAGAACGTTCTTGAATCTAGCAAACCAGTTAATTACATAGAACTGAGAGAACAATGAAACGTTCTCAACAAATAAAGTAAATAGTACTAATGCGTAAAGGTACTGTTTTTTTGAATCTTTATAGAATCTATGAGTGTATTTTTTTAAGTATTTAACCCTACATTGTATCCACTCTAGCTTAAGATTTTCGGCAAATACTTCCTCTAATCCAAGAACAGATATTAATCTTTCATATGCGCTGTTGTGTATGACCTCTACGTTTGCCATTACATATCCTAAGTCTTGTAAAGCTGGATGTGGTAAGTTGTCTCCAAGTTTTGCCCAAAACGTCTTTACAGCAACCTCTATCTGCCCAATTGCAGATAGAGTCCTAATTATAATTTCTCTTTCTTGTTCTGTTAAATTGACCTTAAAATTATGTAAGTCAGACTTAAAATTAAATTCTTTATCTGTCCAGAAACCATTGTGCATAGCTTCTATAAATTTTTCGGTCCAAGGGTAAAGGTTAGGTTTTCTAACTATTTGCTCATCAAATATTTTTAAGTTGTCCATATATTAGTCTAATTGTGTGATTAACTATTATAGACACAAAAAAGGTTTACTACAATTTAACAAAAACCTTTTTATGCTAGGTAGCCCTGATCTATTTTTAATTGTTTTTCTTTCGATGCAGCTTGAGCAAGTTCATCGCATTTTTCATTCTCTGGATGACCATTATGTCCTTTTATCCAGTTAAATTTGATGTCATTAAATTTCTTTCTAATGGAATTAAACTGAATCCATAGATCGTTATTCTTTACCCCATCAAAATTTTTTGCTTCCCACTTGTTTATCCACTGTTTGTTAACTGTGTCTGTTACATACTTGCTATCGGAATAAACTAATACATCGTGTTTTTGTGGATTATTTATTTTTAACAATCCATTTATGACAGCCATTAGTTCCATTCTGTTGTTTGTTGTGCGAACATATCCATCCGATAATTCTGTGTAATAATCTCCACAAACAAGAATGGCTCCATATCCTCCTGGTCCTGGGTTTCCCTTGCAGGCCCCATCGGTAAATAATTCAATTAGCATTGTATTCTGTTTTTGTTTTACTGCTTACTCAAGTTTTTGTATTCTCTTTTTTTAAAGTAATCGGGGCCGTAATCTAAAAATAATTCTTGCCCAGCCTTTATATCTTTAGTTGCAACAATATCTAAAAAATTATATGGGGTTGAAATAATCCACTGGCAATTTTGAGAGCTGTCATTTTGGTGGTTATAAAAACACCCAAATCCAGTCATAATTTTTACTCTGGGCCCATGAATCATACACTCTCTACATGAACAATAATCAGTTAACATGTAATTAATGATTGTGTCATCGTGCTGATATCTTGCCCTATCGGTCAGTTCAATAGTTCTGATCCTTTCTATTATGTCTCCCTCATTTATGTCTTTAGTTGTAAAAACTCCAATACCTATGTCTTCAATAATTGACTTCTTGAGCTCTAACCAACTTGGAGAAGGAAATTTAAAATCATATGAGCCTAACGCATTTGGGGTTGGTTTGTATATTTCTTCTTTTATGTACAAAAAATTTCCGTTACTGTGATTATCTTGTTGCTCTGGTAAATTGTCTCCTGGAGTGAATAATTGTTGTTGTTCCATTTGTGTTATTTTTTTGTTGTTGTGCTATCAATTCAGGGGTAAAACTGTATCGATATGTAAAAAAAAGAAAAGATATTCTTTAAATTTTCTTTACTAAATAATGCATACCCAGTAATAAAAGCGAATCAATTTACATGGATAGATGGCAGAGTGGTCTATTGCGCTAGTCTTGAAAACTAGAGGACTGAAAGGTTCCGTGGGTTCGAATCCTACTCTATCCGTTTTTTATTAATTAAAGTTGTGTGTGTTTGCCGCCGCAAATCAATGAGGCGGCACACAAATTACAATTACGTTTATTCTTAATAATTATCTATTGTCTCTTGTATGTAAGACTCAAGTTCTTCTACGGAGTAGACATACAAAAAATCCGACATGTCTTCAAGTATGTCTTCATCTATGTTTGCTACTAGAAAACTTAGTGCATATTTAATTATGCTGTATTCTACTTTTGCTTCTTCGCTTACGAATTCATCTACTGAGTCTTGCGTGTTGTTGTTTTTGCTCATTTTATCTGTTTAGTTATACTGTCTAAAGTTTTAATTTTAGGTTTTCGTTGAAATACATTACAGGATTTTTCTTTAGTAATGTTGCATACTCAACTTTTGGAATTATCCATTCTCTTTCTTCTCCATCGCTTGAAAACGAAAAAACGTAGTCTGGAAAAATACCAGTGAAAACAAGTAAAGAACAACACACTAAAAGATCATATGGTCTTTTGCCAGTGTTGCAAAAACTTGGACCAGGTTTATCTATGCTTATTGTGAACGGCTCTCTTGCGCTTTTACTGTAATTGCACCCATTTAATCGTATTTCGTTTTCATTAATTATTGGATTGTTTTCGCCGTCATCTGAACACATATCGCATTCTACTCCATATTCTGGAAAATCGCTAATGTGTCCGCGATGAATAAATGGTTTAAGTTCATTGAACTTTTCATAGATTGTTTGAATTTCTGCCGCAGCTAGTGCAAACTTTTGTTCAAGTTCTGATCTATGGACTAGGAATGGCCTCCACTCCCAATAGTGTTTGTATGACATATTATTTATGTTTTAAATAGCTTGATCGCGCTTGCAGTAATCGCACCCCCAGTTATAGTATGAATGATTTTGGTGATTATGATACATTTTTGTGTATTTTTTATTCGAGCAGCAACCGCTAACAAAAAGACACAAAGCCACGGCTAATAATAGTTTTTTCATGTTGTTGTTTTATTTAAGTTGGGTTCGGTTTCTGCGATACCGATAAACGCCTCGCCAAAGTTGATCAGCCCTATTCAGCATGGGGCACTTAGGAGATGTTAGCTGAAACTTGTGTTCGTTATTTATTAATTTTTGCAAAAAATGTCAAGAGCGAAGCTCTAGAAAATTTTTCACGCAATCAACCGCTTTTTTTGAGTGTCCGCCAATGTGCCAGTTGTATTCACCCATGGGAACATTACTAACTTTCCAGCAGTATATTGTTGCAACTGTTCCGCCTTCAAATTCTAGCACCCATTCACATAGGACTTTGCCATCTCCACTATTAATGGAAGCGGGTGGGCCAAATGCTTTAGTTAAATTATCAAATGTTGTTACAATTTCTCCCTGCAGGCATGTTCCATTTGCCTTGAGAGTTGAAACTTTCTCTGGTGATATTTCCATGTTTGCTTTAGTGTTATTGTTTTATTTAACTAATGTTGTCTATAGATCTTCTTCGGTCAAAAATTCTGGAATGTCTTCTAGCTTTAGTGTCTTGTCTTCATCGGTGACGTGGATATAATCAAATAACTCATTGTATTTGAACGCTGACACCACGTCCTCATATAAAGCATTTTTAGCTTGATTCACCATATCATCGTTATCCATGTCTACTACGTACTGAAACTCAATTTTTACTTTTGCTAGTCTCATTGTTTTGTGCTTTTCCGCCTAGATATCTTATTCATTTTTTTCTCTATGATGTCTGCTTCTTTCTGTCTTCCATCATTCCGAATAATGTCTATTGCTTCAGACAGCAAACAAACATAGTCTAATTCCTTTTCTGATATTTCTTTTAATTTCATATAGTGTGATGCTTAGGTTTTGCTCAGTAGTTCAAGCATGAGTTGAACTATTGGCCTCAATGTAATCGTTTTCTTTCAGTAATGCCCAAATATGATCTAGGCAATCTGCGTCCGTAAATAATTCTCCGTCTTGTTTGATGATCCTAATTATTGATTGAATAATCTCTTTGTCGCTCATATCATTCTAATTCTTTTGTTGTTAGGATTGTTATTTGAATTGCATCTTCTTCTGCTTCTGCATCTGTATCGAGAAGAAATATGGATGATCCAGAAACCTTCACTTGTTGGTTGTCTCCTTCCTCAAAATTGCAGGTATATTCTTGTCCCTCGTCATCAGTCCATGTGAGATACATGAACTCATTTTCATCGGAGAACTCCAAGTCTGATAGTGCAGGATATACTAGAACGCTATCGTCAATAATAATTGCACTTGCGTCTTCCAAGATTTGGTATGCCTCTTGTAGTGGTATGCTTTTCATATTATGGCTGAATCATTTCGTATGGTTGATACTCTAATTCGGCTTCGCAGTCGTCAATATCAAAGCTGTCTCCATCTGCTGTTTCATATTCGCATTCATCCCCAGCAACGAACTCTTGCGATTCGCATTTTCCTGTGTCTGTATTGTATGCCTGAATTACGTATCCGTGCGTTATTTTATTTATGATCATGGTATTAGCGTATGTATTTGTCTTGTCTATCTTTAGTTGCTGCGTCTGTTTTAGGCGTGTCACAAAGCTTCCAAAAAGCATTGTTAATTATTCTTTCTTGCTGTGCGTCCGAGTTCTCTCCATTTCCCACTCTGTGCGCATAAGACCAGTTGTCAGCATTTTGAACAAGCTCAGTAATTCCTTCGTTACATGAGCAAACAATAAAAGAATTGATTCTATGTAAGAAGGATTCGTATTGTTGAACCTTTTCCTTAAGTGTTGGTTTTTTCATTAATTTTTTCATCCTCTTTTAATATGTTAATAATTTCCCAGCTTTGCTCGACTATCCTATCTTCGAGTTGTTTAGGTGTCTTTAGCCTGTGCTCATCTGGATACCAGATTACAACGGCATAACCTTTTTCTCTTAG
>Ga0208554_1000212_pt1 | contig 10044 bp, 12 predicted proteins | sample Colrivmet1371B02_FD_187628 | JGI IMG/M metagenome (GOLD analysis project Ga0208554, IMG submission 187628) | Estuarine microbial communities from the Columbia River estuary - metaG 1371B-02 (SPAdes) (version 2) | ecosystem: Environmental > Aquatic > Marine > Intertidal zone > Estuary | place...
TAGCTCGCAACCAGTTGCTATGGCCCATTTAGCTGAAACGCTCAAGAAAGCTGGTTACAAAAAGGTGCCATCTCGAAAGGCGCCGAACTTCGCTATCAAACTCATGGCTCTCTTTGATCGTGAAGCCAAGGGAATGGTTCCCAATCTCGGAGTAAAGATTGCTTACGACAATCACGAAACAGTCGAAATCCTTAACTGGAAGCCGACCCCTCTAGAGATAACCTTTACCGAGATGGCAGCAGCTATCTCTAAGTAAGGGGGCAGCGTGGCAAGTAAGAAGGCAAGCCCGGTCGAATGGCGCTCTGAATGTCCCATTAGTTCTGGGCTAGACATCCTTGGAGACAAGTGGTCCCTGCTCATCGTGCGAGATCTCATCACCTATGGAACTCGCACGTACTCCGAGTTCTCTGAATCACCCGAGAGAATTTCTACAAACATTCTTGCTGACAGACTTAAATTACTCACGGCGTTGGGAATCATTGAAAGAGTAGACGCCGATCGAAGTGCTCGCAATAATGCATTCCAACTTACCAAGAGCGGGAAGGAGCTTCGCAAGGTCCTTGAGGCTCTAGGTAGATGGTCTTACGCAAACATGCGAAATTTGCATCCAGATATCGTGAGCATTGACTAGTTTCGTCTGATTCGACTTAAAATTCTGCCCGCAGATTTGCCCGCATGACCGCAAAATTGACCGTGAATTCCTGCAAATTCACTCTAACTCTTGCAAACACTTCGACAAGATTTTTACGCATATCTCGCATGCTCTTATGCGTAAGGTAAACAAAATAAAGAAGAGTCGCCCTATAAGCCGGATCCTACGGTTTTAATGCAGCAGGGAATACCCGGCTGCCTGTACCGCACTCTCAATAGCATCTCCAGATATTTCTGACTCAGATGTAATTATTGCGTGTGCTTTCTCAGCACTCACGACCACACCGATTACTCCTGGAATTGCCATGATCTCCGTATTCACTCGGCCTTCACAGTGGCCACAGGTCATTCCCTTAATTGCAACTGTCTTTTCTGACATTTCTTACTCCCTTAATTTTCAGAACGTGGTGCGAATACTATTTACTAGTAACACACCAGTTAAGCAAAAGAAATTGCCTAGATTAGGAAATTTTCCTAAAACTCTTACCTTCATTTTTTGATGTATAGATATCTGAGCCCACAGTTACCAGCATCAACTGATCACTTGCACTCAGGATCCCTGGAGCGCCCTTAAACGTACTCTGCTTTGTCCAGGTTTTGCCAGAGTTTGTTGACTTATACAGCGAGTTACCACTTAACCCGTAGAGACCCGATTTACGCCATTCGATCTGACTCATTGTGAGCGTACTTTTAATTGTGGTTGTTGATTTGAAGGCGTTCTCAGTAAAAAGCAATTGAGAATCCTTAATGGCCACAGCCATTCCTGAGATCTCGGGTGAGACTGCAATATCTGTAAAGGTGTTTGCACCTAATGTTTTCCACGTCACTCCAGAATCAGCTGAGTACATCAACTTTCCAGTTTGCGAATCCGCACCAAAGAGATCACCCCCAGCTCCTTCCAGATAATGGAAATCTACCTTTCCGCTGAGAGAAACAGATTTTCAGGTTGACCCGCCATCAAGGGATTTCATAACTCCGATTGGGTTTGGCATCTTGGAACCCACAGCAGGGTGACCGCTTGCAATCAAGACATTTCCAAGGGATGCAAATCCCATGACATCAATCTTCTCTTTGCCAACCAGTTTCATATCATTTTTTCCAACAAGTTCGTAAAGACCCTCGTGAGTTAAAACATGCACTTTGTTTGCCACTACTTTTACATGATGTATGTGTGAGACTGAACCTAAACTCTCTGCTTTTGCATGGTTAATGGAGCCCACAGATGCGGTAATTGCAAAAATAAGAAGCAAGAACCTCGAAGTATCTTTCGTTAACAGTTTCATCTTTTCCTCAATCTCGATCCTTCTTAATACTTCTAGACTCGGCCCGCATATGGCATCATTCCGGAAACGCTGTAGATATTTGAATACCTAAGACCTGTTGCAGTTGATCTGGCTTCCCACATCATCCCGTCACCAGCATAAATGCTCATGTGGTGCATAGTGCTTTGAGTTCCCTTGTAGGAGTAGAAGATTAGATCTCCTGGCTGCATCTCAGCAATCGGAATCTGCTTGGTATAGGTGTAGTACAACCCCGAGTTGAGCCGATCCCAAATTGGCCATCCAAGTCCGGCGTATTTATAAGCGGCATAGACGAGCCCTGAGCAATCAAATGAATTGGGACCTTCATCGCCCCACACATATGGTTTCTTTGCAAGTACCTGTCGTTTAGCAAACTCAACGGCCTTAAGACGTTGGGCTTCTGATGTTCGGGAACTCTTCGCCCCAGTTGGCCCACCAGTTTTCCAAACTTTCGATTGCCCAGTTACCTTTGTTGCTTCATTTGCGCGCGTTTCTTCCAGGATCGCTAATTGGCGTTTTTGCTCGAGAGTAATACGGACCTTCTTGGCTGATGCAAGGTCTCGTTGTAATTTGTCTTGAACAGCTTGAAGTTTATTAACCTCTTTTTGCTGTTCAGCCTGAGCATCATCAGCCTCTTTCTTTGCGGCTGCTACGCGAACAGTAACTTCTGCCTGCTTTTGCTTTGCTACCTCAGCAACTGCTTTGGCTCGCTGAGCGATATCTTCAGCGGCCTTAAATCTCTTCAGAGATGTTTTATTCCCGACGCCTAAGTTTTCTAGAGTTGAAAGATTATCAATTAACTCTTGGGGACCTGTGGAACTCAAGATGGACTCTAAATCTGTTAAGCCACCGCCAGCCATATAGGCGTGGACTGCTAGCTTTCCTATTTCGCGGTGAGTAGCAGAGACCTCAGCAACTGCTGATAAATATATTTCATTGGCGGAGTTTAATTCGCGTGTAGCAACCAATAAATCTGCTTTGGCAGCCATATATTTTTGCTGTGCTTGATTTGCAATGATATTTAATTGCTTTAGATTTCCCTTGGCGCGAACTAATTTCTTTAAGGCTTCATCTGCGATTTTTTTCTTCGCTAATTCAGCTTTTTTCGCAGCCTCAATCTGTGCAAGTGTGGGTTTGTGTGATGTGGCATGACTTGGAGCCGCTTGGACTGAGATGGCCAAGACCATAATGGCCGAGGCTGCAAGAGCTTTTAATGTAAGTAACTTCATAACCTTCTGGCTCCCACAAACGGCTTTCTTCCAAACATTTTCGTTAGCGGCACTACCTCAACTCTTTTGCCGGGTCTTGGAGCTTGAACCATTTTTCCGCCGCCCATATATATAGAGACATGGCTAATTGGTTTACCGAAGAAGAGTAAATCTCCTGGCTTCACATTGGAGTAAGCGATCGACTTTCCGTATTTAACTTGCACCCGAGAGGAATGAGGTAAAGAGACACCGGCTGTTTGGAATGCTCGCATAGTCAATCCCGAACAATCCCACCGTGTTGGTCCAGCAGCTGCCCACACATAAATATCACCTATCTGCTGAAGAGCGTACTTGAGTGCAATTGATCCACGTGTGTTGTCACCTTTATAGGAAGCGGCATACCCTTTCGAATCGCTTTGAATCTTATCTTCTCTGGCAGCCTCTTCTCGGAGGAGACGTTCTCGATCCGCCTTCGCAAGTGATTTAAGAAGCTTCTCAGCTTTGAGCAGTGCTGATTTTGCTTCCGCTACCTGGCGATTAAGTCGATTCTTTTCGGCAAGAAGTAGTGAGGTTCGATCAGCCAGAACTAACTGTGTGGCTTGAACTCTTTGTTTAGTTGCTGCAAATTCTCGTAACTGCTTTGAATATCCTCTACTCACACCATCTAATACAGAGGCATCCGAAAGATATCGTGTTGGATCAGAGGAAAATAGTAATTCAAATGTTCCACCAAATCCGCTACCTTGATACTCAGAAATCGCAATTTTTGCTAAGACTTTACTAAATACGCTCAGCTCTTCTTGAATTAATGCCTCACGCTGTTCCAGCGCCCCTGTCTCCTTTTGAAGTGATTTGATTCTTATAGTGGCCTCGTTTGCTGCTTCATATTTTTCAGCTGCCACAGTTCGAAGGCGATCGATATCACGTTGCACAGATGCCACCGTTGGCGCAGCCTGAACCTGAAGCGGCTGCAACACAAAAGCGGCAACAAGGAGTAGAGAGAGTGCTCTCTTCATAGTATCGATCCGCTGGACCTATTTACTCTTAGCCAATAATTTCTTCATGAGGGTGATTTCACCTGACTGCCCTGCCCGGATATCGATTGCAATCTTCTTGGCCTCACTATTTTTTGTGCGATCAAGCATAGAAACCATCTCTAAGGCACCTTCATGATGAGCAATCATCGCTTTTAGAAAAGCAGTATCGAATTTACTACCTTTCAGTTTCTTAAGTGCAATCAGATCGTTTTTAGTGAGCATTCCGCCCATACCCATGTCGTGTCCCATCGTCATAGATGACTTTGTAGCTGTCAGCCAATACTTCAACTGACTAATCTCTTTTCCTTGTGCAGCGATGATTCCCTTAGCCAATTTCTTTACTTCTGAGCTGGCGCTATTTTTTAGCGCCATGTTGGACATATCTATTGCCTGCTGATGATGTGGCATCATGCCTTGGGCAAACATAATTTCATTCATACCCAGGTTTTTTAGAGTACTGGAATGTGAACTTGCGGCTGCAGGCTGACTGAAGAATGGAAGCGAAATAACGGCTATCATAAAGAGGATTTTCTTAAACATTTAGAGTTCTTTTCTCGAGTTGATGAAGTGCAGTTTTAATTGAAGAGGGATCAGATGCAGATGACTGCTTCTGGCCACCAAATACATATGAAAACTTTACCAGTTTCCACTTTTTATTGGAGTATTTAATAAAAACACGCAATAAAAAGGTGATTCACGACTCCCAACGGTTCTCAGCCAATGCCCATAATGCCGGAGCTAGAGGCTAACAAAAGCGTGTCACCAGGCAGAATTCATGCACTAGATGACAAACTTGCGCACGAGCAACTCAACACACTAAAACTAAAAGTTCATCGCTAAGGAGTAGCACATGTCATCAACAAACACAGTTGTAGCAGTTGGGGTAACTCCCGAGAAACTCGCCAATGTTCGCAAGTGGAATATCGGACTCACTGTCCTACACCTTGGCCAAGCTGCAGCGGTACTACTACTCACAAATGATTTTGCAATCAAGATTTTAGATTCGACTCCTGCTGGCCCTCCAGGTACCGAGGGTCTTGTTACTTCAACTCTTTTCGAAGTACGCATTGGTTGGGTAATGGCTGCATTTCTCGCACTTGCTGGCCTAGACCATTTACTAACATCAACATTTGCTCGAAACACCTATGAATCCGATCTTAAAAATGGAATCAATCGCTTTCGTTGGGCAGAGTATTCAATTAGTGCCTCACTTATGGTTGCGATTATTAGCATGTACTGGGGAATTTTGACCCTTGCCGCATTAATAGCTGTCGTTGGAGCAAATATTGCAATGATTCTTTTTGGATGGTTGCAGGAGAAGATGAATCCTCCTGGGCGTACAACAACCACGATGATGCCATTCTGGTTTGGAACACTTGTTGGACTAACTCCTTGGCTAGCAATGTCAGTAAATATCTCTCAAATTCCTTTAGATGATGCTCCTGACGGGCTCTTCCTCATCATGGTCGTTCAAGCTATTTTCTTTTTCTGTTTTGGCTTAAATCAGTGGCTGCAGTATCGCGGAGTGGGTAAGTGGACAAACTACATGTTTGGTGAAAAGACTTACTTGATCCTAAGCCTTGGGGCTAAATCACTATTAGCCTGGCAGATCTTTGCTGTCTCACTTATCCCAATAGCGAACTAGAAGTAGAAACATAAGAGATTCGAAGAGTCACCACATGAGCTGGAGAATTGGAAAAGGCCTCGATCTCTCGAGGCCCTCCCATGCAAAGCTGAGACAACTCTTTTGACCATTACCAATAGACCGAGCCGAAGCAGCTAAGGCTGTGGTGGAGGCGACGGGATTTGAACCCGCTCCGGTGGTTTGGTAAACGACCAGGCTGCCAATTACAACACGCCCCCAACACGGAAGCGAAGTTACGGAAGTTTGAGTTTTTGAGATCAAGAAGAAAAAAATTCTGTGGATAAGAATGCAATAAATGAAAAGCAAAAGGGACTTGGCAATTGACCAAGTCCCGATTACTACCAAACCACCGTTGCCATCAGTGTGTCATAGATCGAAGCCAATTGCATCTAAGCAAAAGGGACTTGGCAATTAACCAAGTCCCGATTACTACCAAACAAGCGTGATGAAAGTATTACATAGATTCACGGTTACTGGCAGTAACTTTAAAACTAAGAAGAGTCGCAAGATAACCCGAAGTGTTCACTTTGGGCATCAATCATGGAGTTCGTATTCATCCTTTGAGTGACTCGCTGGCTCGAACTGAATGGTCGAATGTTCGACATCAAAGTGGTCACGAAGACATGCTTGAACTGCAGGTAGAAGTTCAATGAGGTGCCCATCAGAGAAACAATCGTCATCTACTGCAATATGTGCAGTAAAGATTGGAAGACCCGTACCCACAAGACTTGCATGCATGTCATGAACTTCCTGGACATGAGGAATTTCCATGATGTGTGTGCGCAGCTCAGAAAGATTTACATCTTTTGGCGTTGCTTCAAGAATAATGTTAACGGTTGCCCTGAGTAGTTTCCAGCTACGAGGCAAAATCATTACTCCGATGAATAGCGAGACAAGGGCGTCAGCTCTGACCCAACCCGTTAGCCAGATTATTACACCAGCGATCACAACTGCCAAAGACCCCAAAGCATCGTTGAGGACCTCAAGAAATGCGGCTCTTGTATTGAGATTGCCCTTTTCAATTTTCGATAACAAAATAAGAGAAAGGCAGTTGGCCAGTAGACCAAATATTCCAAAACTGAGCATTACTAGGGGTTCGACTTCAGTAGGGTTAATTAATCTCTGAATTGCTTCAATCGAAACAAAAACACCTACCGCAATGAGAAGGAGAGATTGTCCCGCAGCGGCGAGAATTTCAACCCGACGGAATCCCCATGTGTGCTTCTCGCTTGCAGGGCGTTCCATTAACCGAGTTCCAATAAGTGCAAATGAGAGACCAACGACGTCCGTGAGCATGTGCCCTGCATCAGCTAATAATCCTAAGGAGCCTGAGATCCATGCGCCTATTAGTTCTGCAATAAGAACTGTTGAAGTGATTACGAGCGAGAGTGTGAGGGCTCGCTTATGACTTAAGAGATGGGCGTGATTATGTCCATCTGATGTCTTGGTCATTTACAAATTCCTCAAGTCCTTCATTAGTTCAACTTAGTAAGAATTCTACCAGTCGATCGCTAAAGTAGAGAAGCGCCAACTTAAAAGTTGGAAATCTCTTCCGCAACTTTAGGCGGACATTTCGAATCTGAATACGAGCAAAAGACGCAGCAATCAGGCGCTATGGGCTTTAAGACTTTTTGGCAATTAGTACATGTGTAGAAAAATTGGCAGGAATTTAACGGCATTACTTCCGCTTTTGCGTAATGGCAATGTGGACAAATAATCGTTGCGAAGTCACTCATAGGAAGAGTATAAAGAAGAGTCGCCCTATAAGCCGGAGACGACATTGTTATGCGTGAAGATACGATCGAAAATATAAATTGTCCTCGTTATTGCCCCCAAATACTTATGAGTTTTGGAGAGGATACTCTGGAGATTGCAATTAGTTAGTTAAAAACTGCTCGCAATGCGACTACCCAACTCCTGAATAATTAAAAAAGCAATTACTCCATAGTTAAGAATTATGATTGCTGGTAGGAACGAGATCCCCCAATTGCTGACGAGGGTGCGAATCTTTGCTCCCCAATATCCCTGGGTGATCGTGATAATCAAGACGGTCCACCACATAGGAATCGTTGCTACCCAAACAACCAGGCAATATGGGCAAAGGACACCGATGTTATAAATGCTCTGAGTAAAGAGCCATGTTACAAATATCCAAGCTGCACCCAAACCAACAACGGCGCCACGCCAAAACCAGTTTTTGAAGTTAGCACCAGCCATGATGCCAAGACCGATAACAATGGGGGCCACAAATCCAGCTACCCCTAGAATTGCATTGGGAAACCCAAATAACGATGCTTGCCAGCGATCAAATAAAGCTCCACATGAGACAAATGGACTAATGTCACATGAAGGATTCTCTGTCGGATCCTGAAGTGACTGAATTCTTTCTATCAAAAGAGCCGCAGATGCAAACCAACCGATGCCCCCAGCTATAACGAAAATTCTTGCCAGTAATAGCCAAGCCCTTTGTCGATCTATTTCTTCAGCTAGATTCGTCAAATCCGCTTCACTCGAACTCATAATGCCAGCCTCTCTCCTCGGAGTCAGGATATAAGAATTTGTTGCGGATTGCATTCTGAGCACAGAGAACTAGGTTTCACGCTTGAAGTGATTAAAAAATAGTCCTATATTAAACTCATCTAAAAGTTAATGCTCCCCACCGAACAAAATAGAGAGGGATCGCGAGTGTAAATGAAACGAAACGTTAAATTATCTGGTTTGATTTTACTAGGTACTCTTGTTGTCCTGGCTGTAGCCGTCTTGTCCTTAAATAGAGAAGCTTCCCCTGATCAATCCGAGGCGAACAAAATTGTGGTGATGCAACCGAATACCCACATTCTTCAGGATGCTGGAGATGGGGCCCCTATTTTGGTTGAATTTTTAGACTTTGAATGTGAGGCTTGTGGGGCTTTTTACCCTTATATTGAAGAACTAAAGAAAGAATTTGAAACCGAAATCACTTTTGCCTTTCGCTACTTCCCTCTCCCGGGGCACTCAAACGCCTTTACTTCAGCTCTTGCTGTAGAAGCGGCTGCTCAACAGGGCAAGTTGAGAGAAATGTTTGCGCTGATGTTTGAAACTCAGGCTTTTTGGGGTGAATCAAGAGAGTCAAAGGCTGAAATTTTTAGATCATATGCAGAAAGGCTTGGGCTTGATATGGACAAATATGATTCTGCAATCGTCGACCCAAGCGCCCTGCAACGCATAACGACCGATTACGACGCTGGAATTAAAGTTGGGGTTCGATCTACCCCCACTTTTTTCTTAAATAATAATCTTTTAACTTTGAATTCATTCGATGATGTAAGGAATGCGATTGTTGCCGAACTTGGGAAATAGTTGAATTTTATTTGTCTCCCAGAATCTGCCCGTATAACTGCCCATATTTGACCATGGTTTTCCCATAAAAATCTGTTAATCTGCGACAGGTTGTGTAACAACTTGTACAAACAAAATGCAGAAAGGTGAGCGTAGTTTTAACCTACGCTCACCTAATTGGAAGAAGAGTCGCCCTATAAGCCGGAATTTTCCTGCACGATTTTTGGTGGACATTTTGAATCTGAAAACGAGCAAAAGACACAGCAATCACCTGCTGAAGGCTTCAAGACCTCATTGCAATTGGTGCATTTATAGAAAAATTGGCAAGCATCTTCGGGCATCAATTCGATTTTTGAAAAGTTACAATGTGGACAGGTAATCGATGCGTTTATGTTCATAGGTTTAAACTACTCGCATGGGTCGTAGTAAACATAAGTCTTGATTGAAAAAGACATTCAGTCATGTTTGAATATTCGCCCAGCTCTAATGCCATTTGAGATGACAAAAATCTCTGCAACTTCATGGATAAGTACAACCGTTGCCAGTCCTAAAATTCCAAACATAGCTAAAGGTATGAGCGAGCCTATCAATGCAAGCGACATTCCAACATTTTGAAGCATAATCTTTCTAGTTCGCCGTGCGTGATCTAGTACTTCGAACAAACTCTGAAGGTTTTCACCCATTAATGCAACGTCCGCAGTCTCAATTGCAACGTCGGCACCCATGGCACCCATTGCGATTCCTACATCAGCAGTGGCAAGTGCTGGTGCATCATTTATTCCATCACCCACCATCGCAGTAATGTTTTGTGATCTGAAGGTTCTTACTAACTCAGCTTTTTCCTCAGGGCGCAAATCAGCATGCACTTGAGACATTCCAAGGCT
>Ga0208554_1000216_pt1 | contig 9872 bp, 6 predicted proteins | sample Colrivmet1371B02_FD_187628 | JGI IMG/M metagenome (GOLD analysis project Ga0208554, IMG submission 187628) | Estuarine microbial communities from the Columbia River estuary - metaG 1371B-02 (SPAdes) (version 2) | ecosystem: Environmental > Aquatic > Marine > Intertidal zone > Estuary | place: USA...
TCTACAACTTTTAATATTCCTGACATGCGTGGTCGTGCTGTTGCAGGTAAAGATGACATGGGTGGCACGGCTGCTTCTCGTATAACAAATGCGGTTGCTGGTATTACCGCTACAACTCTTGGTGCCTCTGGTGGTAACCAAACAATGCATGGTCACTCTCATGCGAACACAGCAGCATTTACTGGTAATGCTGGAACCACTGGTGGTATTAACTCAAACCATAACCATTCCTACAATGAGCCGTACAACACAAGCGGTGCAGGACCAGCAGGGTCATACGGGTTTTACTTTTATTCTCGTGGTGCTGTAACAGGAACTGTATCTAGCGACACTACTCATAACTTCACCCCATCTGGAACAGTTGCTATGACTAACGCTACTTTCCCTACAAGTGGTGCTGGTACCTCACAAAACATCCAGCCAACACTTATTCTTAACTACATTATTAAGGCACAATAAAATGAAAATTAAACTTGAAGGATGGCTTACTGGATTCACCCCAGCTAGAGAACCAATCATTGCTATGGATCAAAATGGTTTTAATATTGCGTTGCGTGATATTCGTGATGTTTTACTTAGGGAATCTGATTGGACTCAAACTAATGATTGCCAAATTCCACAAGAAACAAAACAGGAATGGTTAGATTATCGTCAACAGTTACGAGATTTCCCTAGTTCTTTAGATGGTTCTGTTTTGGATTCTGTTGTTGAGTTTCCTGAACCGCCTGTTTTGTATCGTCCTAGAACTTGGGTTAATTTAGTTGTTCCAGAAAACGATGGTAACTGATGGGTATTTCACAGCAAATCGGGGCATCATCGCTAATTAAAGCAGGCGTTTGCACGAGTGCTACACGCCCTGCGACACCGTATGAGGGTCAGGTTATTTTTGAAACTGATACGGACAAGTTGCTTGTGTGGAATGGTACGGCGTGGGTTATTCCGAACAGTCCTGCACAAAACCCTGGTGGATTGGAATTGGTAACTCCGACAAGCGTTGCTGGAACTGGGGTAACTCAATCAGGTGCAACAGTTTTGTTTTCAGGCGCAAGTTCAGTATCCGTAAATGGTTGTTTTACTTCACTTTATGACCATTATAAAATAATTGTAAACAATTTTGGTTCTGTAGTTAGTTTTACCCGTTGGCGTTTAAGGGCTGGCGGTACTGATGCTGTAGGTGCTAACTATTTTAGGTACGGCTTTACTACGGTTTATACCAGTGGTTCTCTCACAATATATAACGGTGGAACCGAATCAAGTTTTGTTCCATGCACATCGTATGGAAACTCTGCTACAGGTTCTGGTACATCCGAACTGTTTGTTTCTATGCCATTTGCAAACAATGCTTACACAATGACAAGTACGGATTGTAACGATTCAAACGCTGGTCAGATTTATAAACTCAACGGCACAGTTAATGCCACTACAAGTTTTGATGGTTTTACTATTTATCCGAACGGTGGGACTATTACGGGGACATTGCAAGTTTTTGGATATAGGAAATCATAATGGCTATTAGTAATAATTCAACTGGGTTACGCCCTGGTGTTTGCACCTCAACAACACGCCCGACAGCACCGTACGACGGACAAGCCATTTATGAAACAGATACAGACAGACTAAACATTTATGACGGGTCAGCATGGTCGCCACCTATCACACAAGAAATGCTTATTGAAGACCAAAAAGGTTACATAGTTGATGGTGGCACTTTTACTGCTGGCGGTGCGTGGCGTACCCGTGATTTGAATACGGTACGTTACAACACAATTACTGGTGCGTCATTGTCGTCCAACGCTGTGACGCTCCCTGCTGGTAAATATTTTTTCCAGTGGTCTGCACCAGCGTTCAATGTTAATCAACATATTTCAGTTTTGTACCAAACAAGTGGGACACCAGCCATTTTAATTTTTGGGTCGTCAGAATTTTCTCCTTACACTGCTAGTGGAAGCCCACAAACTCGTTCTGTTGGTAGCGGTTATTACACTTTTACTTCCAGCCAATCTGTTGTCATTTGGCATCAATGTCTATCTACACAAACAACGAATGGTTTTGGTACTTCCGCCCAAGGTATGTCTGCTACAAACATTTATTCCAGTTTGTATATAAGAAAAATTTCTTAACCCCAATAGAAGGGAACCACATGTTTAAAACAAGTTTTAAATCCGTCAACACCCTTGGTGTTGTACGGAATCTAGCTGCCAACAGTAACGAATGGACTATATAGGAGGACTATGCCTTTTGATTATGTACCATACCAACAGAAGCAACGAGCACTCACCGAAGGGTTGGGTGCCAAGAAGTCTGCCAATATTTATGCTCAGTTTCTGAATAAGCAACGTGGTAATCGTCAAATTGCTGATTTGACAAACACTTGGAAAGAGAAGGTGCCTGGTCTTATTGGTGGGTATACGCAACGTGGCCTTGCTGGTCCTGGGGTTCAGTCTGGTATTTTTCAAAAGGGTTTAAGCAGGTTTGATACACAACGCCAGACTGCTATGAATGATTTGTATAGCAATATTAACGATCAGGATCAGGTTTACAGTAATCAGATGTTGGCTGCGGAGGCGCAGACTGCTAATGATTTGGCTGATTTGGAATTACAGAAACAGCGTGACATTGCTGCTAGTGCAGCGACTTTGTCTGCTTTTAAGCCGTACTTGGGTTAGGGGATTATTGTGAGTTTTAACGATTGGTTGTATGAAAAGACTGGTGCTAATTATGCTAGTCAGTTTGGTAGAGGTGTTGCAAATGCTTTTAAAGATAGCGACCAGAAGCGTGGCAGTAAGAAAACTGGTGTAACGGTTGGTAACAGTCCTATGGGTACTTTCCCTGGGATGACTGCCCAAGCTCCTGGTGGTTGGAACCCTGATAGTCGCTTTGGTAACACCTCTGCTATTGAACAGGGTGATACGGGTGATGTGTCGCAACCTGCTCCTGGTATGGATATTGCTTCTATTATTGCCAGCATCACTAATCAAAATAGTGGTCCTAGTGCTTCTGAGATTGCTGCTGCGCAGAAAGCGAAGCAAGACCAGCAAGCGTTAGATTACTATGCAGGTAATATTTTGGATCAGATTTCTACTGGTTCGTATAAGCAGCCGTATACGGATATGTCTGGTGCTTTGGCTAAGTATTTGGAGTCTGCTACTGGCAATGTTAATACTGCTTATGATGCTGCCAACGCTGCTGCGTTGACAGCACAAACAAACAATCCGTATGCGAATGTTACGGGTACTGCTGCAATGGTTGACCCTGGTCTGATGACTTTGCTTCAATCTCAGGGTGTTGACACGGGTGCTTCGCAGGCTAATGTTGGTGCTAATCGTGAGGCTGAGACTCAGCGTGTTAATGCTTATAACGACATGATGAAGTTGATGAGTGCTAATTATGGTTCTGGTGCGACACAGCGTATTGCTGATGTTGCTCAGGGTCGTACGGGTACGTTGGCTGATTTGACTGCACAGAATGCTGCGTATGGTTCTCAGATTTCTGGTAAGCAGGCTGAGGCGCTTCAGGGTTTGAATGACAAACTTATGGAGGCTGCTTCTAAGGGTGCGAATGTTACGGGTCAGAAAAAGGAACTTGCTGCCAAGAAGGCAGCTAAAACTAAAGACAGAACTCCACCTAAGGGCAGGGGTAAATCTGTTTCAATTAAACTTCCTAGTCCTAAAAGTACGAAAGGCAAGAAGTAATTATGGCAACTAGTGACACAACCAGAGCCAATTTGTTTTTGAAGTATCTTGAACAAATTTTTGGTAACCAACAGATTTCCGAACTAAGCGGTGCTTACGATCCTGCAATGGAAGAAGACGATACTCCTACTAGTGCTACTGCTAAGATGTATGAAAATTCTACCAACCCTGAGTTGCAAGGAATTTTTGGTGGTTTAGCCACTGGACAGTTGGATAAGATTACTGCTAAGCAGGAACTGCAGGCGTTGTCTGACTCTGGTGCTTTTGGTGGACTTTCTGCTTCTGAGTTATTTAAAGATGTTGATAAGGTATTCACAGAACTGAACACTCCTAGTACAAAAACAAAAGACCAATACCAAAAAGCTGGTCTTCCTAATCCAAGCAAGTCATACACGGATGCCCCTGAGATGGCACCTATTGGTTTGAATGCTGCAACCAAGATTATTGAAGGCAATGACTTGGAGAAACTTTATGCTTCTTCTTTGAACGCTGCTAAACGTCCTAAGCGTGGCTCTACTAAGGGTTCTTCTAGAAGTGCTGAAGGCGTTCCTGATTGGATGGCTAGAAGCTTGGCTAATCTTGACCCTCAATATATGCAGGCTGCACAAGAGGACCTGGCTAAACGACAGGCGTATCAGCAGAAGGTTCAGGCTGCCTATCTTGCTGGTAATGCACAGAATCTGGCTAATGCTGGTCGCACACCTTACAGTGATGCGACCTTGAAGAACGCTGCCTTTCTTAAAACAATCCTTGGCAAGTAACAAACTTGCCTTAATGTGATGGCTATTGATCCCCGTTTAGAGTTGGCTCGCCGTATGGCCTCAGGTGCTATCGGTGGTGTGTCGCCCCCTACACCTGGTGGCGGTGCTAAGTCTGTTGGCGGTAGTCGTGCTGCTGCCAACTATGCAGCATGGGCTCAACGTAAGAAGCAACAGCCAGGACAGCCAGGGCAGCCTCAGGCTGATGCTGGCCCTGGTGGTTGGCAAGGTATTGTATCCACAGTTTTAGATAACCCTGTGGGTAAAACATTGATGGCTCCGTTGGCTGCTTTGGACAGTGGTCGTGCAGGAATTATTTCTGGTCTTAAAGAAATAAAAGACTCTATCGACTTAGACCCTAATACTGAATTTTCGATGGGTGATTTCAACCGTCAACTGCAAGACAAAATAGGTTTTGGTGATGTGCTTGGAAACTTGTTCCCTGATACAAACATTGCTGGGCGTATTGGTAACCGTACTATTGGTTTCCTTGGCGACGTTGCTTTCGACCCGTTAACGTATCTGACTTTGGGTACAGGTAACCTCGCTAGTTTAACTGGTCGTGTTGGATTGGCTTCTGACATTGCTGCAAAAGGTACAGCCAAAGTTGCTGCAGGACAAATATCTAAAGAAGCTTTGGAAAGTATTGTTCAACGTGCAGGCAAGAGTGGTATTGGTAAGTTAACTTCTGCAGAGCGTGCATCATTTAATCTTCCTAAGTCTGGTTTGTATTTTGGTGCTCCGTTCGCCAAGACTGCTGGCAGTGGTGTTTATGTTGGTGGCGAAAAACTTGGTCAAGCCCTAGGTAGTGGCATTGCTTCTGTCAAGGGTGGAATTCTTGGTTCCAGAGTTCTCAAACCTTTGACGACTACGTCTGAAGGTTTGATGCGTAAAGCACCTACGGGTCTTGAAGAGGTTTACACCAAACTTGCTACTGGACGTGGGCTTATCAGTGCGACACAGGCAGCGTCACTGTTGGGTGGTGTTACTGAGAAGGCTGCTAAGGGTGGTGCGTTTGCTGGTACTTGGGCTCGTGTTTCTGATGAGTTGTTGAAGAGTGTGCCTGATGAGGCTTCAATGATTCCTTTGACTCATGCTGTTGAGTCTGGCTCCGAAGGTGTTCTTCCTAGTGCTATGCGTAAGTTGTTTAGTGACATTCGTACTGCATGGATTGAAACAACTGGTAAAGAAATTGGTAATGTCGAAAACTATGTTCCTCACCAGTGGACAAAGTTTGGTCGTGATTTACTTGCTGGCGATACGAAGATTGGTCAGGATTTACGCAAGGCGTTTAACATCACTGTTGATGAAGTCAAGCAGGCTGGTCCTACGTTTGAACGTAAACTTACTGCTGGTACTTACGATATTGGCGGAAAGAAAATTACTTTCGGCAAGGGAACCATTAAGGACATTAGCGATACTTTAAAGATTGCTTTCCCTGATGTTGTTAAGGAATCTGTTCTTGAGGATAACTTCCGTAAAATTGTTGGTACTTATGTGCGCAACATGGGTGAGGGTGTTGGTAACGCTGCGTTGGAGCAGCGTTTAAAGAACATGGGTGTCGCTGTTGGTCGTGGCGAATCGATGCGTGTTGTTGTTGACAAGGGTGCTACACGGGCTGCGAACGAGGCTGCTGCGGTTGAGTTGAAGACTGCTCTTGATGGTGGTAAGGCTGCTGTTGCCCAGGCCAAGAAGGATGCTTCGATGTCTGTGCGTGCTGCTCTTGACAGTGTTGGTGCAACACTTAAACTTAAAGTTTCTGTGTTGCGTAGACAGGATGGTGCTCTTGCTGGTAAGTGGAATAAGCTTGCTGATACTTTAGCGAGCGACACATTGTCGTTTGATGCTAAGGCTGCTGCTATGAATGCTGCAGAGTTGGAACTGCGTGATGATTTGGATAGTGCTTTGGCTGTGTTCGATAATCTTAAGACTCGTTTTGATGATGACATTGCACAGAATGGTCTTGATGAGAGGATGCTTGACAAGACACGCTTGGCTGCCCGTAAGGAAGCAAAGCGTGCTTTGGATGAGGCTGATGCACGGGTTAAGCATTTGACGGTGCAGTCTGAGGCGTATGCGAGCATGTCTGAGACTGTTGCTTCTTTGAAGAACGACTTGGACCAGTTCACGGGTAAGTTGTCTGCACAGGGCAAGGACCTTCCTGAAGGAGCAAGGGGTGCAGCTACACGGCGTACTGTTAAGCAGCAAGTAACATTAGATACTTCTGGTTCTGCTGGTAATGAAGTTGTTAACTCTGTTGTTCGTCTTGGAACTAAGGGTGATGCTGCTTTTGGTTTGTACAAGCGTTTAAAAATTAACGCTAAAGGTGCTGCTTCTACGTTGCGCCAGACAGTTGAATCTGCTGGTGATGTTTTGGATGAATCTTTCCATGGTCCTATTGCTGATGTAAAGAACCTGATTGACGAGTTCTATAAGGCCACAAATCAGGTGAGTCGTTCTGCGCAAGATGCAGCGCAAAGAAACATAGAGAAACTTGGTTCTGAAGCCAGGTCAGCTAGGGAAGCTTTGGCTAATGCTTTGGACCGCAAAGCAAGGGGGCTTGGTGCTGAGAAGAACGCAGCAGGTAGGTTCATTGATGGCACAAGTACTAGCGACAGCAAGATACGAGATTTAGAAACAAAAGTTAGAACCATTGAAGGAAACCTCAAGAGGGCTAACGACAGTTTTATTGCTATGCAGGATGAGGCTGGACGCTTAGAGGGTGTTATTCCTGCGTTTAAACCTTACGATAGAAATCTTCCTGGCAGTGCACCAGAGCAGTTTAAACGTCAACTAGATGATCAGATGCGTAGTGTTGTGGAATCAGTTCGTACAACTGTTTCCACCCAGGTATCTGCCGACGCTGGAACTAAACAAGCGAAGATGGTTGAGGACTTGTTTAAGTCTATGGAAACCCTTGTTCGTAGTGATGGTGAGTCAGCAACTGCTGCTTATGTTGTAGCAGCACAGAACACTTTAGATAAGAGTGTATACGAGGCTCGTATTTCTACTGACTTTGGTAATCGTTATAATAATGTAATCAACGAGATGAAACTTGTTGGCCATGAAGTTACACCGCAAGAAGCGGACATGCTTCAGAACATGGTTATGCGTGAGGTTCTTTCTAGCGAAAGACGTGCTCTTCAGGTTTCTCAAGATGAGATTACTAAATCATTGGAACACTACACCGCAAACATGGGTGTTCAAGAGAGCGTTAACCTTTCAAAGACCAGGGCTAGTCAGTTGGCTCGTAAAGAGGCTGCAGAGACTTTTGGTATTCTGCAACTTTTCCTTAACGAAATAGACACTGTTGCTGACGACATTAGTTTTGGGTATGGTTTTGGTACTCCTGGAACCACTAGAGAAATACTTGGCACTGTAGGGGACGAGTTTGAAAATCCTGGTTACAGCATTGTTGGTGGAAACAAAGAACAGGCTGCGTTTATTGAACGTGGAAAAGCAGAACGTGAATTGCGTGCAGTTATGTCTGAGATTCTTTTCCCTAACGATCGTGCTGCTGCTGCTGCTTACGCAAAAGGTGGAGAATCAGCAAGGCTTGTTAGCAGGATAAAGCGTGGCCTTGGTCCTGATGCTGAGAAGGCTTGGACGGATGAGATTAACCGTATCCGTGCTGGACAGCCGTTAACAAATAAGAAATTGTCAGAAAGCGAATTAACAAGACGCAAGAACACTGCGTGGATGGAAGCTTCTGCAAAATCTGCCAATAAGCAGATTGCAGAAATAGAGTTACGCATCGGTGAGATAAGCAGAACTATCGATGGTTTGCGTCCTACTTCTGCTAGGAAGATTAGTTCTGCAGAGAACAAGTCAACTTTGCAGTTCTTGGACGAACAAGCTTCTGCTTACAAGCAGCAACTTGACCAGTTGAAAAACTCAGGCACGACACAAGGTGCGAAGGTTGCTGACTTGAAGTACAAGTACAAAATGTTCGACGATGCTTCGAAGATGCGTCGTGCCGAGGGTCGTGTCGCTGCAGGTCCTAGGTTGACTGCTGTTGATGTGTTGCAAGGCAAGACATCAAAGACTGTTGGTGTCATGGATAAAGAACATCAACTTATTCGTAGAGAGATTATTCGTCTTCAGTCTGAGATGGAGGAAATTGTTGGCAAGGGTGAACTATCTAGTCGTGTTCGTGATATTCCTGGACAAGAAAGCATTACCACTAAAGCAAAAGGTTATATCGCAATAATTGACGAAGAAGTTGCTTTAATAAAAGAACGACTCAAGCGTATTCCTGTTGATGCCCGTAAAGAAGTTAATGCTTACAGAATTAAACTTCTTAACGAGCGTGAAGCTTTGGTTAACGCTTTGGACAATACTGTTCCTATTGAGGAACGTCTTGTTTCTGCGAAGGTTGTTTTGGCAGATAAGAAAGCAGCAGTTAAAGCGTTAACAGGCAAGTCTAATGTGCAGGCGGAGTTGGCTGCTTCTACTGCTGGGTTGCGTGCCAGTGCTGACAATGTTGTTGCCAAGCGTAGCGGTGTAGAAGCCAAAGGTGCTGTTGATGTTGCTCGTGTTGAGGCTGGTCGTGCTGCGTTGCGTGACACATACGATGCAACTGTTGCTGCAACTCGTGATGGTATGAAAGTCATTGAAGATGTTCGTGCAGGTATCCAGGCTGACCTTCCAGCATTTGAAGAACAAGTACGTCTTCTACCCAAGGGAAAGAATCTAGAGAAGGGCGATGTCATTGAGAAGCTGTCTGTGTTGCACAACTACATTGGTGACTCGTACGACTTGCTAGACCCTGAAGGTCTTGCTGCACGCTTGCTGAACGCTCCTCAGGATTTCACTATTGACATGTTGAAGCCTAACAATACTTTGAACATTGGTGTTTCAAACCCTGAACTTGCTGCTTACTTAAAGTCTTTACCTGATGAGCCTGCTGTTCGTACTGCTCTTGCGCTTATTTATAAAGCGCATGAGGACATGGGTAAGTTATTGTCAGTGATGGACGAGAGATCCGCTTTAGCAACACAACTCAAGTCTGCTAACAAGGGTCAGTTGTTCTCTGTTTTGAAGCAAGTTGTTAAGGATGGTGTTCAGGAACTGGCCGATAGTGGTTTGTTTGTTCCTGATGAAGTTGCTGATGCTATGAAGCGCTTGGTTGAATTGAATGGTAAACAACAAGAGGCATGGGTAGATGCTTTGAACAGTTACGTTGATATTTGGAAAGCTATTAAGACAACCAGCCCTCGTTTCCATGTTCGTAACGGCATATCTGCTGCATTCATGAACTTCGTTGCTGATGTAAAGTCAGAACACATGATAACTGGCGTTAAGTATTGGCAGTTATTTGAAGCTGATCCTTTGAACTGGCTGAGCAAGGTTCCTGCGGAGCGTCGTGTGTACGCCAAGGCTGCTCTTGAAGATGTGTTTGCTTCTGGTGGTGGTGAGTATT
>Ga0208554_1000219_pt1 | contig 9808 bp, 21 predicted proteins | sample Colrivmet1371B02_FD_187628 | JGI IMG/M metagenome (GOLD analysis project Ga0208554, IMG submission 187628) | Estuarine microbial communities from the Columbia River estuary - metaG 1371B-02 (SPAdes) (version 2) | ecosystem: Environmental > Aquatic > Marine > Intertidal zone > Estuary | place...
AAACTGCCGAAATGACACCGAAACAATCCACCGCCCGCTTGTCTCTCTACATCCTCATCGCCATGGGGACAGCCGCCAGCGCGGGCCTCGCCACGGTCAACTTCGCCGACTGGAGGGAGACGACGAGCTTCGCGCTTTCCGTCGTCATGACCGGCCTCATCACCGCCCGCAGCTACATCGACCAGACGCCCACGCAGGTTTCGCCGCCATGAACAAATGCTTCCCAGACGAGATCCGCGTCCGCATGTCCGACTACAAGGACGGCGTGAGGTGGTTCGTGCTGGAGCATTATTTCAGGGTCATCACCAGCAAGGGCATGTTCACCGTGCCGACCGGCTTCCTGACCGACATCGCGAGCATCCCACGGGCATTCCACGCGCTGCTGTCGCCGCTGGGCGAGTTCGCCCCCGCCGCCATCGCGCACGACTGGATGTATTCCCGAGCGTCCAACGGGTATTTCCCCTCCGACCGGGAGATGGCCGACCGGGTGTTTCTGGAGCTCATGTTTAACCTCGGCATCCCCTGGCACACGCGCACCGCGATTTTCTACGCCGTCCGACTCGCCGGCGGCAAAAGCTACAAACGCCGATGACCCTCCTCCTGAAAGACCAGGTTTATCGCTACGGTGAGGATTTCCACACCGAGCAGGTTTCAATCAGCGCGTCACGGCTCAAAAAATGGCCGAGCTGGTGGAAACGCTTCGGACTCATGCGCGGGAAATACGACGGCGAACCCTATTGGCTGCTCGCCATCGCCCCGCTCGTTTTCCGCTTCACGTTTTTCGGATTCTGGAGCGGCAGCTTCGACCCTGACTTTTAACCATGAGCAGCAACTACGACCTCGATCCGCTCACCACCCCGCCCTGGTGGCCGGGCGTCGCGTGCCTGCTCGTCGTCGCAGGCGCCATCCTCCTCTACGTTTTTTGCGAATACTGACACCATGACCCCCGACGAAATCAAAACGATGCAAACCCGGATCGGTGTCACGCCGGATGGGGCGTGGGGGCCGAAATCCCGCGCCGCCTGCCAATCCCACCTGCGCGCGCTCATGCCGACGCCGAATCCGTGGCCGCCACAGGACGAGGCGAGCCTTTCGAACTACTACGGCGACGCCGGGGACGAGGACTATCTCGTCCGCCTGCCCGTCGGTGGCCTCGGCGTGGCCTACGACGGCCAACCGGTGAGCGGCATCCGCTGCCACAAGCGCGTCGCCCACTCGCTGGGCAAAGTCCTCACCGCCATCGCCGCCAGCCCGCACCGCGGCGTCCTCGCCCATTACGCGGGCTGCTACAATTTCCGACCCATGCGAGGCGGCACACGCCCCTCGACCCACGCGCGCGGCATCGCGATCGACCTCGCCCCGGACTGGAACGCCAACGCGACGCCATGGCCGGCCAAGGCGACCATGCCGCTGGAGGTCATGGAGCAATTCGCCCGCGAAGGCTGGCTGCCCGCCGGGGCCTTCTGGGGCCGCGACGCGATGCACTTTCAAGCGACGCGGTGACGCCAGGGCGGAGCCGGATTCGGTTCGCGGTTTGAAAAGGTGGGGAACATTCGGGGAACACAACCCGCAAACCCTTATAGAATATGGCGGACAGGGAGGGATTCGAACCCTCTTGGGCTGTTACTGGCTGTCACTGCCTGCTAACTATATCTCCAGTTAGTCTGGATTTGTAGGGGTTTCGCCATCGGTTAGGGACAGGGAGGGATTTGTACCTAAGTTTTGCGGGGGAACATTCGGGGAACATTTTGCGCGGACGGAAAACCACCTGACTCCCTCGTCTGGCGACTTGGCATCTTGGTAGGATTTCCGCGACTCGCTTTCTGAGTTGCCTGCCTCGGCGGCGGCTTTCGCGATCCCGACGACGGCTGCCCGGTAGCTGATAAACGAGTGCCGGAGCGCGTTCCGCTTCCAGCCGCCGACGAGTTTGCCGAGGCGCGTCGTTTCGGCCATCGTGCCGCCCTTGGGAGCTGTTGTAGGGGCGGCTGCGGCACCGACTCTGCCGGTTGTCTGCCGGACGCCTTGTAGGGCATCCTCCAGCGCGGGGAGAATGGGGACGATCCGCCGCCGGCCGTTTTTATCGGTCTCGGGGCGGATGCGGATGATCGACGCCGGCCAATCGAAGTCCTCCCACATGAGAGGCGACTTTTTAGAGTGTGGGCTGGGGCATAGCTCCTCGGTCCGGATCCCGGCGAACGCGGCGCAGGCCAGCCATGCGCGGTGTTTGTCTTCGACGTTGGCGAGGAGGATTTCCAGCTCATCCGGCGTCCAGGTGGACGGGACACCGCGCAGGAGGATCGGGGCGTCGAGACGCTCGGGCGCGGTCGGCTCGCCGTGGGGGAGGTGGCCGACTTTCGCGCACCACCGGAAAAACGTGATCCATGCGTTGCGGCGGTTGGATCGAGTCCGAGCGGCTCCGGTCAGCGATGGCAGGTTGGCGGGGGTGAAATCACAGAGGGATAAATCCGGCAGATGCTCCAAGTGCCGGGTGAGATTCTCAACGTTGTGCGGAGAGTTTCCGGCATTCGCTTTCTTGATGGCGAGAAACTCCGCGCGCGCTTCGTGGCAGGATTTCCGGGGGCGGGCCTTCCCGTGCCAGACCAGGAACTCGTCAATGAGGCCGCACGTCGGATCGGCCGCGATCATCCGCTGGCAGGCGTCTGCTTGCTGCGGGGTGAGCTCCGAGAGGTCGAGGCTTCCCCGAAAAGTGGCCTTGCAGAGCGTGAGTGCTTCGGCCTTGGCCTTGTCGAGTGATGCGCGGGTGATGGTCTTGCCGCCGTGCTTGAACCGCCAGTAATCGCGGCCGCTACCGTGCCGCCACGGATAGACCGTGATGGTGACGGCGCGGTATCGGACGGTGACGGATGACATGGCGGGGGGCGGTCAGTTGAAACGGCGGTCGGCGAAGCGCGGGTGGAAGGGGATGATGTTTTCTGTTAGCGGGGGGGGGGTATCCGTTAGTGCTGGAATTTTGGCCTTTTTTGCTGGACGTGGTGCGCGGCTTGGCGCATACGTCATTTGCACCGTTAGGCGCGTTTGGGTTGCGGGGTCTTTGCTGAGTCGGGGACGGACTTCAGCGGGGCGGCGGATTGTTGGTTTTCCAGCTCCGCGACGATCCGCTCTAATTGTATCACGCTCCATTGGGCCATCGAGCGGCGTTCAACATCTGCGAGTTTAAGTATCCGCGCTTTCAGTGTTTTCGGCATGGAGACACCGAGGACCGTCTGATCATCCGCTCTGGTTTTGTTTGCGCTCATAGCCTCCCCCTATACACGACCGTTGAACGGTTCGCAAATTATTTTTAAGCGCCGTTTAACGGCAATTTACGGCGTTCTAAAGTTTTTCTAAAGTTTTTCTTGCGTTGTCCGTTTCGGGCCGTTAAACGGTTTGCATGTCTGAAACAACGCACGAAAACGAAACCACGATCCTGGCGATCGCAATCCACGAAACCCTGCGGAAGCGGATCAAAGCAGCAGCCTCCCGTGAACACCGGACCGAATCATCCTTCGCCCGATTTTACCTCGAAAGAGCCGCTGATGAGTCCGACGCGGCCGAGCTGGCAAAATTTGCAACCGTGGAGGGCGAGGCATGAAGACCCGCTATTTCAAATCGACGCTGACGGGCATCGTCTGGCGGTTCTCGGCGGCGGGCAACGAGGTGTTCGCGGGGTTGGCTGGCTGGATACCCACGGCGATGACGCTCGACGGGATGCGCGTCTCGACGGTCGAGATTAACGCGGAGGACGCGCCATGATCGCGACCGTCGAACTATCACCGGCCGTGCAAGCCGAGATCATCGCCACCGCTACCGAGCGGGCGACGAACCAGATCCTCGCCGAGGCGCTGCTCACCCGAGACGAGGCGGCAGCCATGCTGCGGGTCACGACGCACACCCTCAACCGCCTGCCGATTCCCCGCGTGAAGGTAGGTGGAGCCACCCGCTACCGCCGGTTCGACATCGGCGAATACATCAAAAAATCTCTTGAGAAGTAACACCTTTTCCCCGCGCTGCCCTAAAGGGTGGCGACCTCATGCCCAAGGCTACCGGCTGGCACAATATCGAAAGCAGCGCGGGGGATCACTCACTAATAAGCACACCATGAAAATCGCACTCTCCATCCTCCTCGGGGTCAACGCCTGCATCGGCCTGCTGATTCTCGTTCTCAACCACCAGTAACACAAAATCATGATCGCATCCACACTAGAAACCGCCCTCGGGCTCGGCAGCCTGGCAGGCATCCTGTTCTTCATCGGCTGCGCCATCCTTGGCCTCGCCGCAGTCATCATGCCGATCGTCGTGATCTTCATGCACATCCAACTCCACGCCGTGAAAAACACGCTGGCGAGCATGGAGCACATGATGCGGCACGGCATCCAATAATCTCCAACCACCCAAAAACATGAACGACCACCAAATCAGACGCGAAAGTTCCGACACGTTCGGACGCAACGTGAAAGCCGACCTGGAGCTGCTCCGCAGGATCAACGAGCGGGCGGCAAACAACACCGAGGAGATGTTCGCGCTGCTCGTCGTCGCGGCCGCCATCGCCTGCGTCTGCGGCATCGCGGGCGTCATCGGCTACACCATTTTCTTCTAATCTCCCAAACCAACAACACCAACACCAAAGCAAACGCATGAAACTGTCAGAGAAAAAGCAAAGCACATTCACCCCGCATCCGGACTCCAATGGCGAATACGTCAAGGCGGTGCTGGTGGACATCACCGACCTGAAAAAGCGGGTCACGCAATACGGGGAGAAAGACGAGTTCCGCCTGGTCTTCGAGACCGAGGTGATGGACACCGCGAACGACCGCCGGTTCTGCATCTGGAGCCGCGGCTACACGCCGAGCCTCAACGAGAAGGCCGCGCTGCGGAAGGACTTGAAGCGGCTGATGGGCCGCGAGCTGACGACCGCCGAGTTGAGCGAGTTCGATGTGGAAAGCCTGATCGGATTCGGCGTGAAGTTGATCATCCAGCATGAGACGAAGGACGACCGCACCTACGCGAACATCAGCTTCATGGTGCCGGACAAGGAGAAGTCACTGAAGCCTTCCGGCAAGTATAAGCGGATCCAGGACCGCGAGGACAAGGTTGACAGTGCTGACAGCGAGGACGAAGCGGACGAGCCTGCTGCCAGCGGCTGGGAAGCGGTGGTCGTGCATGTCGGCAAGCACAACGGGAAGAAGCTGGCGGACGTTGACGAGGCCGGGGTGAAGATACTGATCGAGAAGTGGCTCCCACAAGCGAAGGCCGCGCGGAACCTGGAGGACGCTGGCCTGATCGCCGCGCTCGACGAGCTGGCCGCACTGCTGGCCGGCGACGACGTCCCGTATTGAAACTTTCAGGCTGCTCTTGGTCCCACGCTTGGCCCGTCGTGGTAAACCTCAGCCGAAACGGTAAGGATTCCAAATCCGAACTGAGTTAACGGGCCGTCAATTTTCCAACCAACCCCACCCATGACAATCGCGCAAATCATCGCCGCTAAGAAAGCAAAACAGACCGCCGGGACGGAACGCAAAACCATCGACGGGACGGAACGCAAAACCATCGACGGGACGGAACGCAAAACCATCGACGGGATCGACTACGCCCGCAACGCCATGAATCCCGAATGGGTGGCGCAAGGGCCAGCGGCAGACCCGATGCTGGACGCGGCCATCGCCCGGATCGACCCGCCGAGCCTGGGAAAGCGGCGGGCGGGGCTGGTGCTGAGTGCATCGACCCCGCTGGCGGAGGCGGATGTGGCGGAGAAGTTACACCACTCGGAGCTGCGGAGCCTGAGCAGGCCGCAGGGAGAGTCGGTGCCGGTGCTGCCGGTGGCGGCGGACGCAGCGACGACCGCCTGGCATCAAGCCACCAACGCGTTCGAGAGCGAGCTATGTCTGATGCGCGATCCCACGGACTCGGAGCGGGGATGGCTGGCACTGCGGCTGGACGGACAACCGCTGCCGCTGCTGCTGAAGTCCTTCATGCTGTTCGACCACCCGCAGACGGTCCGCAGCCAGCCGTTCTAACGATCTCCCAGCGCCTCGCCGCCAACGCCCGCAAACTCCGCGAAAAACCCTGCCCACCCAACCATTGTGAAACCTGCTACCGCCACTCCTGCCGACTACTGCTCGCCTCCTGCTGCATCTGCACCGGTGGAGTAATACTCAGTAAGACCAACTTTTTTCCAAGAACAACAACAACACCATGATCGACCCCGCCCTCATCGCCGCTGCCAAGCGGCAGCTAGCCAAGCATAACACCGCAATGCTCAACGCAAACCTGCCCCTCGCAGACCGCGCGCTTCTCAAGAAGTATCCGAAGCACACGCTCGCCGCCGCACGGCTGATCGACAGCACGCCTCTGTGCCGCGCCACCCTGCTGCATGACCAGATCGGCCACGAACCGGGCGACGACTTCAACCGGCTGCAATGGCAGGCCAATGGTGAATTTTTATCCAGACAATAACATGAGAACCTACTACGACCCCGAAGACGACAGTTTCTGCGAGAAGACCGACCGCTACGAGCGGCTGATGGACCTCGCCGACCACCTCCGCGACGAAGCGAAAGACCGCGAGATGGAGGAGGCGGACCCCAACACTTTCCCGGCGTCGAGTGACGCCGCCGAAACCTCGCCCGTGGCAATGTTGCCGGCGGATCACGCCACTACACTCTGGGGAGTGGGAGTCAGTGACGCAGCGGGCGAGGAACCGATTTCAACGAAGCCACGCCACGAATACTCGCAGACGGCCCGTGCGCTGCTGACCCGCTGCTTCAACCTGATGACAGGCCGCGAGATCAACGCCTGCCAGATCGCGACGGGGGACTTCGATACAGACGAGGGTTTCAACGCCACCATCATCGACTCGCTTGCGATCCAATACTCAAAGGAAATCTCCGAACACATCAACCAACAATAACAGACCAATGATCACGAAAACCAACCAACTCGACGCCATGCCGATCATCCTCTCCGGTGACGGCTACTCACTCACCATCGACCCGAACGCGCATGTCAGAAAACAGACGATGCTGTCTGCCTCCGCTGCTATCGCCAAGGTCACGACCAACGACGAGAGCGGCGACGCCCGCGTCCATCTGGCCCGCCTCGCAGCGATGCGGATCGAGGTTGATAGGTGCCGGAAAGAAATCAAGGAGCCGGTGCTGCGCGTCGGCAAGTTGATCGACCAGGCGGCGAAAGAGTTCCTGTCTGAGATCGAGCTTGAGGAGTGCCGGATCAAGGGCCTCATCGGCGACCACGCGAACGATGTGGCGAGGCTCAAAGCCATCGCGGAGGCGGAGGAGCGCAAGGCGTTCGAGTTCGCCAGGGCTGCCCGTGAGGCGGCGGAGGAGAGCGGCCGGATCGCCGACGTGCTCGCGCACCGTGAGGCGGTGGCGGCGAAGTTGGCGGCATCCGACGAGGTGGCCAGCACGAAGGTGGCGCAGGGCGTTAGGTTCGCGTGGGATTTTGATATCGAAAACATCCGCGACGTTTACAAGGCGGAGCCGATGTTCGTGTCGCTGGAGATCAAGCGCACGCCGGTGCTGCTGTGGCTCAAGGAAATGGCGGCGGCCGACGAGGACGTTGTGGGACGGGCGGCGCTGCTGGGGATCTTCGCCTTCAAAAAACCCGTGATTTCCGCACGATGAGCACACCAACAAATCCAACTGGCGTCGAGGCGGCAGTCTGCGAGGACATCGCGAAACGGCAACAGCTCGGCATCGGGAAATACGGTGGGACGGTCGCGGACAACCCGGCCGGCCTGCGCGAATGGCTCCAGCACGCATACGAGGAGTGTTTGGACCAGGCCGTTTACCTGAAGCGGGCGATGGTTGAAATTGATAGGAACCGCCTAAATCCTCCTACCGATACCGTGAACGCCACTCCGCTACCTCCTGAGACTCCTAACTACGCCGCCAGCCCGACACGGGGCGGGTATCGGTTAGGAGCGATGCCTTGTTCGATTTTTTGTATCCGGGAGGCAGACGCGCAAATTGCCGCTGGCAACCGGAGCGGAAACTTCGTGCTCGTCACTGCGGCGAAGCTCCGGCGAGTGGTCGCCATGATGGACGCGGAGGCAGTTCGCGCCGAGCTGCTGGCAGGCATGGGGATCACCGCCGAAGTCTCTCCGCTGGACGCGGGAATCATGATCGAGGTCCGCACGCCGCACAGTCTGCAAACAGTGATGAACGCTCTCCGCTCAACCTTCGACGTGCTCGGCGCGATGGGCCGCAATGGCCGCATGGGCGTAAAAGTAATGATCCCTAACGAACCCAAGATCTCATGAATGACCCACTGCTAATCACCTGCATCGTCCTATCTGCCATATGCGCGTTCTGTGCACTCATGGGAAACCACTACGAACACAAATGAAAACAACCGAAGAAATGGAACATGAGTGCAACCGGATGCCGGTCACTCTCGGGTATTTGAAAATGCGCGATCACGCGAAAGCGATGGAAGCGGAAGTCACGCGCCTGAAACGATGGATTGCGGACAATCCCGAAGCCCAATCGGAACTCGTCAAAGACATAGCCGACGAGCGTGACGCAGCGAAAGCGAAGCTCTCCGAGCGGAAGACGGTCCATCAATGGCTGAATAGTAAAGGCACGCCACAGGAGGAGAATGGCAAGCCGCTTTGCCTACTTCGGAGGCTCGCCATCGCGCTTGATATTCACGGTGAGTCACTGAATGAATCGAACGTCAAAAGTGTGCCACCCGCCGACAAGAAAACTCCACCAACGAAATCAGACGTATATGAACCAACAGACTGACAAGGCCGCTGATGGCGGGTTGCGCACCACTGGCTTGTTCGGCTTGGACGGATGCCCGCTGCACCGGAAAACGCCGTTCGGAATGACCAACGTAAGCATGACGCAACTGTCCATCGCTCGCCACTACGGCGGCATCAAATACAACGGCGAAAGCTACACCTACCTGCCGAAAACCGACGAACTGATCCGCAACGACGTGCTCAAATGGCAGACGAAGAACGCAAAGAAGTCTCTGCCGAACGTCCAAAGTCCACCTACGGGCGGAAAAGAAGCATGAAAACCAAGAACAGCGTTGTCGCCCGTTAGGTGCGACGATTTGTTCTCCCTCTTTTGAATTATGAATAGCAATACTCCAGAAACAAACCAAGCCATGAGATTCTGCTTTGGAACGGATGACGAATACATCCTTCCAAAAGTGGCGGAAAGATTGGAATTAGAACGAGATCACGCAAGGGCGGAAGCTGAACGCTGGCGCGACAACTGGAAGAAAGGGCGAACCATGTCGATGATCGTCAGCACGGAACTTCCTTGGGAGAACGCTGGGGGTATGGCGCGGGAACTAGCCGCGCAGGACTCCGAATCCACCACCGACATCAACGGCTAGTTCCCGTTGCCATCACTCCCTTGTTCTCGCTCTTCCGAATTACCAACCAAACACCGATATGAAATACTACGATATGACACCAATCGCCAAGCCTCACTCCAACGAAATGCTTGGAGGTCGCCACGCCGCCCCGCATGAAGAAAACGTCATCGGAGGGAAAGTCCATGGAATGCCAATCTCCCGCAATGAACAGCGAGTTGTCTCCGTCTGGAAATGCGCGTCGATCTGGCAACGCCTGCAATTCCTTATCCACGGCGAAATCACGCTGACGGTTCTGGGGTCAATTCATCCCGCCGTCTGCGTGTCGGTGAACGATACCCTTTCTTGCGAGAACGTCCAAAGTCCACCTACGGGCGGAAAAGAAGCATGAAAACCAAGAACAGCGTTGTCGCCCGTTAGGTGCGACGATTTGTTCTCCCTCTTTTGAATTATGAATAGCAAT
>Ga0208554_1000220_pt1 | contig 9807 bp, 9 predicted proteins | sample Colrivmet1371B02_FD_187628 | JGI IMG/M metagenome (GOLD analysis project Ga0208554, IMG submission 187628) | Estuarine microbial communities from the Columbia River estuary - metaG 1371B-02 (SPAdes) (version 2) | ecosystem: Environmental > Aquatic > Marine > Intertidal zone > Estuary | place: USA...
GGCATAGCTACGGAGACTGCTCGTATGGTCCTACCGCTTTGTACTCCGACCACGATGTACATGAGCGGAAGCATCCGCTCCTGGATACATTATGTCCAGCTGCGAACACGCCAGGACACGCAGCTCGAGCATCGCGACATCGCCCAGGGAGTGCAGAACATAATGCTCGAACACTTGCCGATAACGATGGAAGCACTCGGTTAACACCATACTGGTGTGGAGGTATTTTTTATGGCACGTAAACCAACAGCAGACAAAGAAATCACACGCGTAGAAGAAAAACCAGAAGGTCTCCTGTGGCTCCTCAAAGCGAGCGAACATGAGATCCTGGAGCGATTGAACGCTGAGGATGCAATCATCTTTGTACATCCTGCGCTCGATGGCATCGTGAGTTTCCGCATCGAGGAGAATCCACAGCACGAACAAAAAGTGGTGCATGTCTGGCGGTAAATGTATAAAGGATTTGCCAGTCCTCCCAGGCTGGTGATTACTGAACAACCAACCAAACAGAAACCATCTGTCGCATGGCCCCGGTTTACCGGACGAAGCCCATGTATACAGATGGTTTTTGGTTTATCAGAAGTTAACGAAGCCGAAGCCGCCGAACTTCCCGAACTCGTGCCAGTTTCGCTTTTTCATGTATAGACCATCACCATCACGCTCGACGCTGAGTTCGTCCGACGGCTCCGGTGAAGTGTTACCCTCGACGGTATAGACACCCCACTCCTCGACCTTCGTGACGATGCCGATGTGAGCGATGCGCGAGAGAGCGGAGAAGTAGAACAGCGCCAGATCACCGCGCCGTGGTCGCTTCGTGGTCGTGCCATCGCGAATGTGTTGGACAGGCAACCATAGACTGTTTGCTTTGAACCATCTCGACCAGTCTGGACAATATGCCGATCTTGGAAACGTCTCATCGTAAGTGATGCCGAGCTGCGTGGCCGCTTGCTTGTGCCTAAAGCGCACGTGTGCGGCGCACCAGGGGGAACCAGCAGGGACGGGAGGTTTACAGGATGCTTGATACGCTTCGACTGCTTTGCCTCTGTTCTCGCCGACCTCTTGAACGCCCACATTCGCGATGGCCAGATCTGTGCTCAGTAGTGCGATTCGTCGTTCATCCATGATGTATACTCCTAGTGTCCAACCGGTTTCTGTTCCTAGTCCTGACGCCTCCAGCACCCCTCTGGAGGCGTTTCCTTTTTAAGCGAAGGTCTCCGCGTCGTCACTGCTACTCACGATCGTGATGCCTGTCGAGGTGTGCGTGTAGATGATGTACACCACTCCGAGGCGCCAGTAACATGCGAGCTCGTCATCCGCGACGTTACCAGTGACCACGTTTGACGCAGCTGTGATGACGTTACCCATCGGATCACGCTTGACGCGCTGGATGTTGCTTGATGATGTCCTGAAAAAGATGTACTCCATCCCATTCGGTGAGACGCAGACCGTCCCGTGAGTGCCTGTCCCGATTGTAGTTGCCACGCTGGTTGTGTTCCCTTCGTCGGATGTGAGGTATCGCTTGACGCTGCCATCAGTGTCATCAACGATGATAATGAGCGACATGGCGCCGCTGTTCTTCTGATACGCCAGGCTGAGACACACCGCGCCTGTGATCGGCGTTGTAACCTCTGACCAGTTGGTCCCGTTGTGCGCCCTGGCGTGATACAGCTTGACGCCGCCACCAGCTGTCACGACACCATAGGTCGCTTGCTGTGCCGGTGACACATCAGCCGCTGTGCAGTTTCCCGCTTGCACCTCGGTCCGGAACACCGCTCTCTGTCGCTTCGCCGAATACATCGGATTGACACCGACGCTGTTCAGACCTTCGATGATGGAATGATTCGCTTTGCCTAGACCGAATGGAGTGCCTGTCTGGTAGTTGCCGAGCGCGTCGAAGCTCGTGTCAGTGCCTCGAGATGATGAGTCACTCGAGAGCTGAAGCGTCACGGTCCCAGATGTCGCCGGGTCTCCAGATGTGTCCAGGACAATCCCGTGTGCTGGACCACGAAGGATGGCACCGAATGGCAGGTAGAGAGCTGCGTCCGTGCCACCATTGACATCGAACGGGTCATACAGATCGGGAATAAAGTCGCCGTTTATCGAATCGAACAGCGTCTGTGCTGTGATGGTGCCGGTGGCGATCTCGAATCCATAAGCGAAGTCTGTCCCGGTTGTGGCGTTAGGTGTTGCGAGGATTCCACCGCCATAAAGCCACGTCGAGATACCAGTGCCGCCATTCAGGAAACAGTCTCTCATTGGAGGCTGTGAGACGCTACACGTACCACTTCCAGGATACGCGACGCTGTTGGTCGCGGTCCAGCCAGGATGCCGGACAATCGAATCATCGGAGGTATTGATTTGTCCGACAAGGTCCACGATAGTCAGCGGTGTGACACTGTAGCTCGTGACGCCTGTCGAGCCACCGACGGTCTTTTGCCATCGATAGTCGCTCTCTTCTTCATCACGACCGTCGTTCTTCTGTTGCCAGAAGCGGCGTGAATAGTAATAAGTGGTCGTGTCGACTTCGGCGACGATGGCCGGTGTGATGCGTTCGTTTTCGTATCCAAGACCACTCGGAACATAGTGACTATTCGTGAAGCCGTTGACCGTGTCCTGCTTAAGAGTCGTCGTGCCGAGGTCAATCGCCCCTGTAGCGATGCGTAGACGCTGGCATGACGTAACACCGAAATAAGCCGAGTCGACGCTCTCTGAGCCAGCGTAGGAACTGCTAGAGGTATTCTTCCTCGGATAGGGATTGTCCTTTCCATCGGTGAGTGGAAGTGCGGAGACTGACCACGCATCCGGACTGCACAGGTCGATGGTCACTGTCTGATACGACGTAGTCGCAGCTGTGACGTTCCATGTCTTCGTGTTGCCATGAAAGTCCGTTATGACAAACGTCCCCGCCACGCCTGTCCCGCTTTGCGCCTTGATCTGGATGTCGAGGTAGCGATATCCGCTCATGCCTTCGTATGGTGCAAAGAGTCTGTCGTTACCTGTTCCGGCAATGCTTCGTGTCGTGGCATATGCCAGACTCCAGCCATTGAACCTGAAGCCACGGAACATGCACCGCGTCTCTGTATTCGCCTCGCCGGCAGCTGTAAGTGACGCGCCAGTGATGGCACACGAAATGCTTGCCGGGACATCATCGAGCGATGTAGTCAGAGTGTTCGACCCGTAGTCCGGATCCGTCAGGACCGTCGTGGTCGAGTAGTCCACAAACGTGTCTGACCCCGACATCGAGCCTGTTCCAGTTATTGCCCTGGACGAACCATCGAAGCCAGTCACGGTCACTGTGAGTGAGTCTGGATACGATGTCGACCACGCCCTGGTTCGACCAATGACAGCGACACTGCGATCTAGACACGAGCTCGTGCTGATGGTGGCCGCAGCAGTCTCGACGATACCTCCTCCGCCTGTCGTGCCAAGAACGCTGAGACTCCACTCCGTGGCGCTCTGCGCGTGGAAGGTGTGAGCATGCGTGATGTCATGCACTGCAACCGTGTTGACCTTCACCAAGGAAACAGCGAAGTCATGGCGAACATCACCGGAACTGAATCCATTCGCACTCAGGATCGCGGTGTAGTCTGCTGTTCGCCTAGATGTCGCAGCTGCTGACACGCTGACTGATCCACCATTCGCGGTAAGACTACAGGCAGCCGTTGCTCCACTTGTGGTCATCTCATACCATCGGTATGCAGTCTGTGGGGGAAACACAGTCGGCGCCACACTCGAGCTGTAGGCTGTCTCAGTGACATCCCACAGCTTGTCTGTCGATACCGATGCCGTAAACGTGCCAGCACATGTCACGCTGACATCGACATATGGTGTCGTCCCTGCGGCAGTTCCTGATGCAAGTATCACGAATCCGGTGTTCGTCGAACCGTGGCCGTTATTGACCGCCAGGTTCGCACGAAGTTCCCACGTCCAGGTTGCGAGAGGTGCTGGACAGTTAACACTAGTGGCAATCGCGAGCGAACCAAGGAATCCTAAATGTCCGCCAAAAGTAAAGTCAGTGTAATGCGTGTCGTAGTCTGGCTGCATCGGTTGCAGTGCGAACGTATTCCAAAGGCGTTCCGTGACGTTTTGCGTGTGCGACATCGTGAGCGTCGATGTACGTGTCCCATCGATGTAGGCCACTACTCGCCACCGTCATTGAGGTATAGACCACGATACTTCGCGCGACGGAACTGTCGGACGCCAGCCTCGACAACGAACTCAATGCTAGGAATGGCGATGATGCGATAGACACCCTTGATGGTCACTCCGTCAGGCTGCATGATGGTCACCACGTCACGAACCCATAAAGGTCTATTGTCGTTGCTTAAGACCAGAAAGTCACTCTCCCACTCGATCAGGATTCGACCTGTCATGAGTCGGTCTTTGAGAACAAGCATGGCCTCATAAGCCACAGAACTCGATGTGATGCTCGGATCACTGAGGATGTATGGCACCGGTCGACCTCGCCAGTTGTATGGCCTTGACGCAGGAGCAGTGCCAGCAGTCTGACTCGCATCGTCAGCTTCATAGGAATAGATCAGGTCGCCATTGCGCGGATCCTGTCCGATGACCGTGATCTGATTGCACTCTGGACTCTCGTAATGACCAGTCATCTTCCGGACCACACGCTTCTGTTGAAGAGCCGCAGTGACGCCAGCAGCAGCTGCGGCAGGGACACTCTGGTACAAAGTCATGACGCTGACCGATGAGAGGTCTAAAGGAGCCGACCACTGGTATTTGTAGCCACTCGATGTCGGAGACCATCCCGTGATGAAGGTCGCGGCGTAGTCGGTTTTAAGTTTGCCAATCATCGAAGCGATCGTGTCACCACGCTGAGGGACGAAGTTTGAATACCCGCGAGCGATGTCTGGACTGCGAGAAATATTGATTCCAAGCGCGTCGTTATACAGCAGGTAAGTTGCCGGAGGATAGCCAGCCATGGTCATCATGTCACCGATGGCGTTTTCTGCGGTGTACCCGTCGTAGAGGATTCCGTCCTGGAAGTAATACAGCTCGAAGTCTCGTGAACGATCCTGTCCTTCAAACTGTAATGTCGAGAACTTTAGTGATGTATCACCCTGCTCATACTGGATTTGCGGAGGCGCCAACGTGCCGCGAAAGATGTCGGTGTAGACAGCTGGATCTGCACTATTTGAGAGGGCTACACGAATGGGACGGTCACCTGTGATCTGCGGTTGTGCCACGCCAGCATCGAGAAGCTTCTGACGCCTGGCGCTCATCTTAAGCGTGGTACGCGAAGTCTCATCGACAGACAGGACCAGATCATCGATGTATTGCGTGATGTCGACTGGACCATTGTATGTTGATGTCGCAGCTGGTGTGCTGCTTGCCATCGCTGCTGAGACACCATATGTCTGCGTGTATGGACTCGGAGTTGTGATGGTCACCTTGATTCGCAGATTCTGAATGATTCCATCTGGCGTGTACGGAGAAAAACCATCGGTTACAGCGACGGCTGTAGTGACAGTCCCTGCGGATGTCCCAACGACATCACCCCACAACTGCGGGACGAATGTCGCACCAACCGGAGGCGGATATCGAAGCGTGATGTTTTTGCTGTAAAAGATTCCGGTGGTCTCATACGCGACAGGAGCGATCTGGACTGTTGGTCTACCGTATGGAACCTTCCAGGCAAATGAACCAGACGGCAGGATAGTGTTTCCCTCGACGTCATTGAGACCCTCGAAGGTGTGACAGAAGTTAGCACCGAAGGTCGAGGTTACGAGCACCTCACGACGCTTCAGCGGGATGATCATCAGGCTGACCTGACGCTGACCGACAGCACTGGCCGTGGTTACAGCTCGACCAGGATTCTTGTTCGTGTCGCTTTGGTCGTAGACGCCCTTCTGAATGCCGTCCTTGTAGACGATACACGAGCCATCACCACGGAATACCATCTCGACTGTCGATGCTGATCCATAGCCCCACTGCACTCGAAGGAATGGCAGTGATGATTTGTCGACCCAGTTCGGCACGTACGCGCTTATGTACCAGCCTTGATTCGCAACATACGACGCAGTCGTTTTGACATACTCCGCATTCGCAGTGCCCAGTGTCGTCGCTGTCAGGTAATAATCACCCGCCGCATTGATCTCCATCTGCTTCCAGACAGACCCTGTCACGAGCGTGTAGGCGCTTCGTGGCACTCTTGCATACAGTCCGCTGTAATTGCTAGACCACGCTTCAGTGACAGGCAATGGCGCTGGCATGGCGGTATTTGTCACGGAGTCAAACCAGCCGGTAGAGTTTGCACGGTCCCATGAAGTTCCGTCGGCACCAACACACACGCGCCCTAAGCCTGGACGTGGCTCGGGACAATCGACCTCGACCTTTAGCGGCCAGTTTGTTGCCATCTAGATTCGTCTCATTTCAGTGACCAGGTTCTGTCGCCCTTGCTGGATCATCATCTTCCGCATCGCGCGCTCGAGGTCCGTCGAAGCAGGAATAAGTGTCTGCGGGATGATGCCAACACCACCCTGGTTCGTTGCATTGTTGCCTGCATTGAGTTCTGCAGCTGTCACACCGATTGCGCCCAGGCGCCCACCACCGAAGGTTTGCTTCCGAAGGTCGAGCAGATCTCGAGTGGAGCCGGTGTTCTTCGCGATCTCGTAGAGATGACCTTCCATAGACTTCGCCATGTCGACAAATGCTGCCTGCATCTTGGCTGCATACGTTGCGATGTCTATCATTGTATTGATTAGACCACCGCCCTTGCCTTCGGTTGACTTTGCTGCACCAGCAGCTGCTTCTGCTGCTTTACCAATGCCTGTCGTGCCTGGAGGAGTTAGTTCACCAGCCTTGCCTGTGGCTTCGACTGTGGTTTTACCGACCTGCTGTGCCTTATCGATTTCATTAAATAAGGCATATGCACCGAATCCTGCCAGTGCAGCAGCTGCTAAAGCCGCAGCCGCTAGTGCAGGGTTTGCTGCTGCTTTACCAATAATCACCGCGACATTCAATGCCTTCATGGCTGCGACAGCACCCATAATGGCCTTCGCCACCAGGGAGAACTTTGATGCAACATCGACGAGGACCGCTGCTACACCTAACAATATAAAGGTCTTCATGACTATGTTTAAGGCACTGCCTTGGGTGGCCATAGTCTTTAATAAATTGGTTGCTACTTCTAGGCTTTTGATGATGTCTGGACCGAATGCAGACAGAAACGATGCGATGATTTGACCTAGTGCCACATTGAATCTGTATGTCGCATCACCGATGTTGTCCATGGCAGTCTGGATACCTGATGATGCTTGCGGAAGTTTAGTGAGTTCGATTGCAATCTTCCTGACAGCTTGAGCACCAGTGATTCCCATCTTTGAGATCGCTTCACCACTTCGTGTTCCGAACGCCGCCTCGATGGCATTTCCTGCGACAGCACTGGCTTCGACCAACTGATTTATTTCTTCTTGTGAAACAGTTGCCTTGCCAGCCATGTCGGTCAGACCTTTAGTCATCTGACCTAGTGTCTCAGCAGATCCACCAGTAGCAGCGATAGCGTTCGCCATTCCCTTTAGTGCTGATTCCGCTTCTCCAGCAGTGAGCTTCACCGAACGAAGGCCTATAAATCCACGAATGGATTGTTCGAGGTTAATGCCTGGAAGCGCTGCGATCTGTTCGAGGCGTCCCATCTGCGCTGTGAGTTCGTCTGTTGTGGTAACAGTGGTCGCGACAGCGCGTGTCAGTGAGTCATATTGTGCAGCTGCATCAAGTGCACCTTTAGCGAATCCAATGACTGCGCCACCGACGAGTAGACCTTTGACCTGACCTGCGAGAGCGGATGTACTGTCTTTGGTTTTGTCCAGGCTGTCAGCCGTTGACTTTGCTTCGGTCTTGATGTTCTTGAGCGACTGTACAGCATCACCGGCGCCTGTAATTTTGAAAACAATATCGAAAATGCCAAGCGCCATTAGAATGTCCTTTTCGCCAGCACCGACATCACGGCCTTGACGATCTCAACGATTTGATTTTCCCAGACTTCACCAGCCCATGCGACTTCGGCGAACTCATCCAGAGTCAAATCTGTCTCGCTGGGATGGCGCTTGAGATGCCTCACCGAAGTGTAGAGAATCCTCTGCGCCACCCCGCCTAGTCGTTTGGGACTTCGTCTACCGCCGCTTCGATATCAATCGGGAATGCCTTGGCAAACTCTCCGACAACATAGAGGTATATTTCGGAGCGATCACGGGCCAGCTGCGCGAAGCGTCGTCCGGGATTGATTTCACCATCGCCAGGCTGAATCACATAACAGCGCGCCATGATCATCAAAATCTGGAGCATCTGGTCAGGAAACTCAGGGAATCCAATCTTCAACGCCTTCTGTACTTCAGGTCGAGGGAATAGGTCGGATGCCTTCGGTTCACGAAATGTGAAACTGCCTGGCGCACCGATAAAGCGCTCGATGTCGACTACGTGATTTGGTCGACCTTCTGATTTAGGAATATTGTCAAAGATTGAACTCAAGTTATGATCCTGACAGACCAGTGATTCCGGACACGCCAAGCTTGATGGTCGCGGTTTCGGTCTGTGTTTCTTCCGGAGTCAGGGACAGCCCTGCTTCAGTAACCATACCAAAATACTTAACCACGTTGCCAGCAACGGAAGCTGCGCCATCAAGGTCGACATCGATCTCACAACCGAATCCAAGTTTGCTTGTGAAAAGAGGACCAGTGGTGTTGTCGATGTACAGCTCGAGGTTTACAGTGCCAGCCTGTGTCGTTGGGAGTGATGCTTCAAATGTCGCGCACAAAGCTGTGGCATTGACCATGTTCTGCGTGACAGTCGTGCTGAAGCTCTTCGCTAGACATTGAACCGAAGTCGCAGTCGTGGTCGGAAGTGCAGTCGTGTCGCCAGTCAAAGCGGCAGCGGTGAAAGTGATTGTAAGTGTTACATCTTTAGCGAGAAGCGGACGGGCCATAGTTATACCTCTGGTGTTATTGTGGCAACGTAAATCTGAGCGATGCCATTATCGACGCGACCATCCTGCGACACGTCGACAGATGAACTGACGGATGCGCGATTCAGGAAAAAGACAGGAGTCGTCGAGTTTACTGTCTGTCGGTTTAGTAGTGTATCGATTCGGTCTACAATGGCCTTGATGCGCGCCATCGAGACTGCACCAGACTGCGTGTCCCAGCACCACACCTGATGGCTTGATGTGGTCACTATGCGGCCACCACACATCGATGTCGTGTCAGTCTGGCCAGCGTCAGTGTGACGTACGACGATGTAGGGAACCTGTGGCTGTCGAAGGCTGATCGGGTCCTTTTCAGGAGCGAGGTACAAATAGATGCCCTGTTGGTAGGATGGCGATCGGTTGTCCACCGCCAGCAGTCCCTGGAGCGTTGCATCAGCTGTGAGTGTGTCATAGATCCACTCATCCACGACTAAGGATTCAACCATTGAAGTACTTCCTTATCACGCCAGTAAACACCGCCCATGCCTTCGTCGATGCTGGTATCGCGAACGGACGATTCTTCTTGAACTCGAGTATCTTGCCATAAGGCGCCGAGATGCTGATGATGTACTCGTAGTCGTTGACCTTACCGATTGTGATCGATGTCCGAAGATTACCAGTAGCCACAGCCGGTGCTTGTCCTGGCGCGGATGCTTGATACATCGTTTGTGTTCCTGGCAGCTTGTAGCGTCGTCCTGACTTTGCGCCTGTCATCAGTGCGATCATGCCAGTGTACGAAGCGCTCACTGCATTCTGGAGAAAAACAGCCAACATGCGAAAACGCTCCTCCGCATCGTCAAAGCCGGACAGGTCGACCTTGACGGTCACGG
>Ga0208554_1000222_pt1 | contig 9790 bp, 5 predicted proteins | sample Colrivmet1371B02_FD_187628 | JGI IMG/M metagenome (GOLD analysis project Ga0208554, IMG submission 187628) | Estuarine microbial communities from the Columbia River estuary - metaG 1371B-02 (SPAdes) (version 2) | ecosystem: Environmental > Aquatic > Marine > Intertidal zone > Estuary | place: USA...
TTTTATATGATCATCGTTTACATTTGGATTCATTTCATTACTAGTAACTTCATTTGTACTACTATTACTACCTAAGCCATGACTATCATACATTAACTCATCATCATATTGATACACTATATTTGTATTAGGAATATCTACCATTTTTAATGATTGAAAAATTAACTTTAAATAAAAATTGAGTAATAATATAAAAAATGAATATTTAAAGTTCAATAATAAAAATTAATTTGAAAGTAAAAGTAATTAGGTAACGATGAAAATTTTGAAAAGGGATGGAACTTTTGAAGCATTAAGCTTTGACAAGGTTCTGTACAGACTTAAAAATTTATGCAATGATCAGACTTTAGGAGTTTTGAGTACTATTGATTCTGATTTTATTGCACAAAAAACAGTTTCTAGTATTTTTGATGGAATCACTTCATCAGAATTAGATGAAGAAGCTGCAAGAATTGCTATTGGTATGATTGAAAATATTGAATATTCACAATTAGCTTCAAGAATTATTATAAGTAATATACAAAAAAATACATCTAATAATTTCCATCATGTTATGGAAATGTTGTATAATAACATTGATAAAAGTAATAATCATGCACCAATTATTACATCGGAAATGATTGAAATTGTAAGAGCAAATAAGGATATTTTAAATTCATCAATTGATTACAGTCGTGATTATCTTTTTGATTATTTTGGATATAAAACATTTGAAAAAAGTTATTTATTACGTTTGAATGGTAAAGTGGTTGAACGTCCCCAGCATTTATATATGAGAGTTGCTTTGCAAGTTCATAAAGATGATATTCCTAATGTTATTAAAACATATAATTTAATTTCACAACACTTTTTTACATTTGCAAGTCCTACTTTGTTTAATAGTATGTCTCATTTAAATAATCTCAGTAGTTGTTTTTTACTTGGAACATCTGATTCAATTGAAGGAATTTTCAAAACTGCAACTGATTGTGCAAAAATTAGCAAAGTTGGTGGTGGTATTGGTCTTCATATTTCAAACATTAGATCAAAAGGTAGTATGATTCGTGGTACAAATGGTGTAAGTGATGGAATTATTCCTATGTTAAAGGTATTTAATGAAATTTCAGTGTATGTTAATCAATGTATTTTGCCAGATGTTCATGTTTATTCTAAATATGGTATTAAACGAATGGATGCAATAACAACAGATGATTATCTTATAACACATGATGGTACGTTTAGAAAGGTGAATGAAGTTATAATCAATAAAAAGAAGGAATCTATATTTAAATTTTATACTGAATTTGGTATAGATCCATTAAAATGTACAAAGGATCATGACATTTTTACTATTAATTATGAAAATGGAATTATGGTAACACGTTTTGTAAAAGCTGATACATTAAAAGAAGGTGATTATCTAGGATTACCTATTCCTACACATGAATACAATGATACATGGTGGTCTCTTGAAAGATGTAGATTATATGGTATTATGATGGGTAATTATTTCAACTTAACAGATGATAAGAAATATTATCATATTAACATGGATGAATATTCAAGTGATACAATTAATTTTATAAAACGTGTATTCAAGAATTACAACTTTAAATTAGATGAACAAAAAAGGATTCCTGTTAGTTTGATTGATCGTACAGGTCTTACGAAGGATATGTTATATGATAACAATGATATTAAACATTGTATGGTTGATATGTTGCATTTACCAAAAGCTAAAATCAATATGTTTTTAAGAGGACTCTTAGAATTTGGTTATGTAAATAAATACAATAGTAAAAGATTAATAAGTGGATCAAAGAATGTTATAAAAAGTGTAAAATACATGCTTTTAAGGCAATCTATTTTAACATCTGGTGGTGTAAATCCATGTTGTAAGGATGGTAACCTTTATTATTTAAATTTACCTAATATGTCTGTTATATTTGATGATATTCAAGTACATGAATTTAAGAATAATTATTTTGAATACAATGGTTTATTATGGACAAAAATAACATGTATTCAACATGAAATGTATGAAGGAAATGTATATGATTTCAATATGGAAGATAATCATAATTATCTTACAGAAGTGTGTTTGGTGCATAATTCAGGAAGACGTAAGGGTTCATTTGCAATTTACTTATCACCTGAACATCCAGATATTCTTGAATTTTTGGATTTACGTAAGAACCAGGGTAATGAACAAATACGTGCAAGAGATTTATTCTTGGCAATGTGGATACCTGATTTATTTATGAAAAAGGTTCAAGAAAATGCAGATTGGTATTTAATGTGTCCAGATGAATGCCCAGGGTTAAACGATGTATACGGTGATGAGTATGACAAAATGTATAATAGTTATGTTGAGAGGGGTATGTATCGTAAAAAAATAAAAGCACAAGATATTTGGTCAAAGATATTAGATTCACAGATGGAAACTGGTACACCTTATTTATTATATAAAGATTCTATTAATAAAAAAAGTAATCAAAAGAATATAGGAGTTATCAAGTCTAGTAATTTATGTGTTGCACCAGAAACAAATATTTTAACATCAGATGGATATCATACAATCGAGTCTTTAAAAAATAAACAAGTGCAAATTTGGAATGGTTCTGAATTTTCAAAAACAATTGTTAGAAAGACAGGTGCAAATAAATCATTAATAAAAGTAATGTTATCAAATGGTTCTAATATTTCATGTACACCAGAGCACAAATTTTATGACAGTGATGGTAACCAAATACATGCAAAGGATTTAAAACCAGGAATTTCATTAATTAGTTATGATTTACCAGTTGTATATAGTACAGAAGTATTAGAAAATGCATTTGAGATAGGTAAAGAAATAAGCGTTTTATGTAACAATGAATTTAACAGTAGTGAAGATGAAGAAATGTTAAATAATAAAGTAAATGAAATAATTGTTCCTACAAATTACAGTTTAAAAAGTAAAATAAATTGGTTAAATGGGTTATTCCTTGAAGGATATTCATTTTGTTCAGAAGATAAAAATTCAAAGGTTATTATTTTGAATTGTAGATATGTTACATTTTTGGAAAAGGTCTTTTTATTATTACAAACATTAAGTTGTCATCCTAATATTGTATATTTTAACAATTCCTATTCATTGATAATAAATAACAATGATATCAAGGTATTAAATACATTAGGATTCTTCTTCCAACATGATTCTATTTGTTTAACAGATTCTGAATATAACAAGTACAATGAATTATATAAACATGTATATGTTACTGATGTTCTAAATGATAATAGAATTTCTGACACATATTGTTTTACAGAAAATAAACGTGGTATGGGTATTTTCAACGGTGTATTAACTGGGCAATGTTCAGAAATCACATTGTATTCTGATGATAAAGAGTATGCTGTTTGTTTTACTGGTGATACTAAAGTATTAACAAACGAGGGGTATAAACGTATAGATGAATGTGGTGGAGAAGATAATTGTGGTACTTTTGCATTATCATATTTCAACAATGACGTTGACTTAAAGATAAAGCCAGTTTATGTCCAATCAACATTAATTCCAAATGGTGTAAGAGATGTATATGAATTAAAATGTTACGGTATGAATTCAATTAAATCAACAAAGAATCACTTGTTTTTGACATCAAAATCATCATATGGAACACATGATTACGAATGGAAAAAATTAATTGATTTACAAGTAAATGATCATATTGTTATTGTAAATGGTGATATGGTGATGACAACAACGTGTATATCTATTACGTATGTTGGAAAAGAAAAGGTATATGATTTACATGTACCTGATACTCATAATTTTGTTGCTGAAGGTTACGTGGTTCATAATTGTAATTTAGCAAGTGTTGCTTTACCAAAATACGTTGAATATACAGAAGAAGGCAAACCTTATTTCAATCACGAATTACTTTTCAGTGTAGCAAAGGATATTGTTTTACCTATGAATAATGTAATTGACTATAATTATTATCCTACACCAGAGACTAAATTAAGTAATTTCAGTCACAGACCTATTGGAATTGGAGTTCAAGGGTTGGCAGATACATATATTAAAATGAGATATCCTTTTGAAAGCGAGGAAGCTAGACAATTAAATAAAGAAATTTTTGAAACATTATATTTTGGTACCTTAACAGGTAGTATGGAATTATCTAAAAATGTTGGACCTTATTCTACATTTGAAGGAAGTCCTTTTAGTCAAGGAAAATTACAATTTGATTTATGGAAGGAAGCTGATAATATAAATTTGAATGATTATATTACAGGTAGATGGAATTGGGATAATCTTAAAAAGGATATTCAGCAACATGGTGTAAGAAATTCAACATTGTTAACATGTATGCCAACAGCAAGTTCTGCACAGATAATGGGTAATTCAGATACAATGGAACCAATTGATAGTTGTATTTATAAGAAACGTGTTTTATCAGGTGAATATATCATTGCAAACAAATATCTTGTTAGAGAACTCACCGATCGTGGTTTATGGTCAAAAGAATTAAAGGATACTATTATTGCTAATAATGGATCAATTCAAAATATAGATTGTATACCAGATGATGTTAAAAAATTGTACAAAACGGTATGGGAGATGTCTATGAAAAATATCATTGATCAATCAAGTGATAGAAGTGTATACATTGACATGACACAATCACTTAACTTGTTTATGCAAGCTCCTAATTATAAAAAATTAACAAGTATGCATTTCTATGCTTGGAATAAAAAATTAAAAACAGGAATGTATTATCTCCGTCAAAAAGTTATCACAGGTGGTAAATTCAGTGTTGATCCTGAATTAGAAAAGAAACTTCGTGAAATGAATGTGAATAAAAAAGAAGAAAGTATTCAAAAGGTAGAAGAAGATGATGGTGGTTGTGAAATGTGCAGTGCTTAAATTACTTAAATCCTTGCTCTTATTTACTTAATTCTTAATGTTTATTGTTTTTAACAAAATTAATTAATTAAATTTGTTAAAATTAATTTCTCACTTACAATTAGCACTTATGCGAAAATCACGTTCACGTTCAAAGCCTGGGCCTGGACCTGGACCTGGACCTAAACCAACATCTAAATCTCTTATTAGAATTCCTGTTACAAAAGGTTCTCTTCATGGATATAATTTAGACGATAAACGAGTAGAGCGTCGTAAAATTCTACGTAAATTAGCTAAAAAAGACACATGGGAAACAGTTGTTAAAAGACTTAATGTATTATATATTTACAATAAAAACAGACACCCTGAAATTGCAGGTAAATTTAGACGAGATATGAAATATATTCAAAAAGAATTTTCAGATAAATTTAAACGTAAAAGTAAAGTTAAGAGCAAAAAACGTTCACGTGTAAAACGACCAATTAAACGCACAACCAAACGTAAAAGTAAAGTTAAGAGTAAAAAACGTTCAACCAAACGTAAAAGCAAAAGACGTTCACGTGTAAGACGTAAAACTGCTTAAGATCTTGGTCTTGAAGATCTACTTCTTCTAGTTTGTGTTGTAGTTTGATTATCAGGAATATTATAACCAATTCTTGAGAAATCAATTGGTGCAGCAGCAGCTCTAGTGTTAACTGATGGTTGTTGTAAGCCTAAAGCAGCAAAATTAATAAACCCACCTGGTGCATTTCTTCTTGGTAATGCTCTATTTCTTAATAATTGAGCTAAAGGAATTGTATCTTCACCATCTGATGTAACTTCTTCTACTGTAACCATACCTTCTTGTAAAGGTTCTGGTTGTTGTTCTGGTTGTTGTGGTTGTGAAGGTTCTGGTAAAGAACTAATATTATCTGAATTTAATTTTTCTAATGAATTTATAATATTTTTTGTAAATTGTAATATAAATTGTTTAGGATTTATATTATCACGTGTGTATAAATCAGAGAATAACATACTAGGTGGAATTGGATAATCAATTGGATAGTCTGTATGTACATTTTCAACAACTTTAACGCGATTAACTATTTCATCTTTCGTATATAATTTATAAATAGTAAATCCTGGTGTTTGTCCGTGGTTCATACTACTTCCAATTACACCAGCTATATTACCTACACGTCTTTTTTTACCATTAAACATAGGTAATGCATACCATGTTTTATTATTTTCTTTAAGAATTCGTTTAACACTTCCTAAAGGAACAAAAAAATTACCAACTGTTATTTTAACAAGTATTCTTGTTGTTGGTTTAGCACCATAACCAGAAGGATTACCATCTGCTGGAGATGTATATATAGACATTATATTAGATGGTGCATAATTAAAGGTAGTATCTGTTTTTAAGGATGTTATTAACTCTTTTTTAGTAGAACATGTACCTAAATTAAATTTATTTTGAGAATTTAAAATTTTAATAGTATACATATCAGAATAATCTTCATCTGTATAATCATCAGATGTTAGATAATTAGTTTTATCTGAACAATTTTTATCAATCCATATTTGTTCAAGACTTCCTGTATTTTTTTCTAATTCAAAAAAGGAATCTCCTTCATATGTATGTGACATATTATTTATATCTAAAGAATCTTCTTCACTCATAATAAAGTTCCTAACTTATTATTATATAAAAATAAATTAAATTTGTTATTCAAAATTGTATTTAAAAAAATAAACTGAATTTATATTAAACCATACTTACTAAAAAGTAAAATTATAGTGATTTACATTCAGCGTTCACTCACTTAGTTCGTTCAACATTCACTGTTAATTCACACTGCGTGTTCAGCGTTCACTGCGTTCACTATTCACTGTTCACTGTTAATTCACACTGCGTGTTCAGCGTTCACTATGATTACAAGAAGCAATAAAAAGTATGGAGCCAATTTGCATACAGTTAAGTTTAGTCCAACTTTAAAAAAAAAGCATAATAAAAGATACAATAAAGAATTAGAAAAGTTTAGTAATAATATAGAAGCTATTTATGATGGTTCTTTTTTCGAAAGAATTCCTTTAGATGATCAACATGATAAAATAAGAAATTCAGTAAGTATTCATGAATTAGTAAGATTGAACGATGAATTATCAAAATTAAAATCAAATTATCAAAAAGCATGTCCAAGTGTAATTGATATATTAAAAACAAATCTACCAACAAATAAAAAACAAGATTTACTAGAAAAAATACATTTATTTACAAATTCTGAACCATTGTCCCAAGAGTATAATTTAACTTTGAAAAACTTAAATGACACACTTACATGTAATCCTGACCAAAAATTAATAAATTTAGAAAAAGAAATTAATGAAAGATGTAATAACTACGATTCTGATAACGATTTAAAGGTTAAATTGCTTAATTCACCCATGTCAATGGAAAACAAAGTAATAGCATATAATCGTTTTAAAATTTTAAATTCCTATAAAAGTGATAATGCAGATTCATCTGAATTCTTTAAGTATAAAGTATGGATCGATACATTATTACAAATTCCATTTGGAATATATAAAAATCCTAAATTGGAAATTACAGATCCTACACATACAGGATATAATAATGGTATCAGGAATTATTTAAAAAATATTAGAACAGTTTTGGATAATAAATTAAGTTATCTCGAGAAACCAAAAGATCAAATTCTAAATATGATCACTCACACTTTAAAAAATAAAGATGCAAAGTTTAATGCCATCGGACTTCATGGTGTAAGAGGTTTAGGTAAAACAACACTTATCTCAAGTATTTCAGAAGCAATTGATAGACCATTCAGAATGATCAGTTTAGGTGGTGAATCAGATGTTTCTATGTTAACAGGTCATAACTTTACTTATATAGGTAGTATACCTGGACGTATTATTGAAATCTTAAAAGAAACTCAATGTATGAATCCTATTATATTATTTGATGAATTAGATAAAGTTTCTGAAACTGAACATGGTAAAGAAATTATCGGTGCATTAATTCATTTAACAGATAACACAACAAATCACAAATATAATTATGATAAATATTTCTCTGGTATCGAGTTTGATTTAAGTAAGATTATGTTTGTATTTACATATAATGACAGTACAAAAATCAATAAAATTTTATCAGATCGTTTATATAAAATCAATATTGAAAATTACACAGATAATGAAAAATTCACAATTGTAAAAACACATATGATTTCTAATGTTTTAAGTGATTATTTCTTTACACAAAATGATATTGTTTTCTCAGACGAAACTATTCGTTATATAATTAAAAAATCAAATGAAAATGGTCAAAGTGAAGGTATGCGTGATATCAAACGCAAGTTACAAATTATTATTTCCAGGATAAATACACTTTTATTGACATCAAAATCAGATGAAATTGTAAAATTATCTTACAATGTTTTATATGATAAATATACTTCATTACCTATTCATATAAAAAATAACGACATTGACATATTATTATCCAAAAGTGATAGTAATGATAATTCATCAATTAAATTTAATGATCCACCATTCCATATGTACATGTAAAAATCACATTACAATTATACAACATGTTATTCTAAATCCAACTCAATTTCATTTGTATTTAACGTGTTTTCATCTGTAGATTTAACTGAATCATCGACTCTGTTTTTATTATTTTCACTTAATTTTAATTTCAACTCTTGCATTAACATATCACGCTCAATTTCTTTTTTAGTTCTTCTTTTTCGTTTTTTAACAGTTTTTTGTGTCTCGCTTTCATCATTAATAATACTTACAGAAACATTTGTGTTATTAACGTGCGATGGTAACTGTGTAATATTTATATTCTCATTTTCTATATTACATGAATTATCAACTGCGTCATTACTTGTAACAGTAACATTGTTCGATTTAGATGGTGACGAAGATGGCTTTGATATTATGTTATTAATCATTTCATTTTGTTTTCTTATTACTTGTTCATCATCAATTTCTGTACTAGCATTTTCATCGTAATTATCATCAGTGTTATCACATGATAACTCATCATCAGTATCTGAGTCAGATTCAGAATCTAATTCTGTTTCATCATTATTTACAGCTGTGTTATCATTTTTATCTTCATTTATTAACGTTTCAGTTGACGATGAAGCTGAAGCTGAGTTTTGAAGAGTATAATAGTAAATAGTTGATAATAATAAATCAATACCGACAACATAAGTAATAATTTTATTAAAAAATGGTAAAAAATCACTGTTATACATTAAAAAGTAAACATATATACTTGCATATATAACAAGACCTATTACAACTGAATAAGTCGATATAGTTAGTATATCAGGGATAAGATTTGATTTTTTTAATAAATATTGCGATATTATAAACATAATCAAAATTGGAATTTATTATAATATTATATTAAATAAAAAAAAGACAACAAACGAAATTGTATTTTAACGTGCAAAATACGACTTCGGTACTTCGTTAACTCTTACTTCGTTAACTCTTACTTCGTTAACTCTTACTTCGTTAACTCTTACTTCGTTAACTCTTACTTCGTTAACTCTTACTTCGTTAACTCGTTAACTCGTTATCTCTTATAACATTGATGATAAGTACTACATATGTCTTTTAACATAGAGTCAATATCACGACCTCCTGTATAATCTTTTATAAGTTTTCCATCCCTATCAATATATTTAATTGTAGGAAAACCTCTGAAATTTAATTTTGAAGCTAAATCTTCATCAATGTCTTCACTTTCAATTGCAAGCATAGGAAATGTTGTTTGATTTTTATTTAAAAAATCAGATAATTCCTTATAAGTTGGTTTAAATCGAACACAATGACCACACCATGTAGCCCATATTAAAATCATTCCTGGTTTTTGATATTGATAATCCTTTA
>Ga0208554_1000241_pt1 | contig 9378 bp, 13 predicted proteins | sample Colrivmet1371B02_FD_187628 | JGI IMG/M metagenome (GOLD analysis project Ga0208554, IMG submission 187628) | Estuarine microbial communities from the Columbia River estuary - metaG 1371B-02 (SPAdes) (version 2) | ecosystem: Environmental > Aquatic > Marine > Intertidal zone > Estuary | place...
CGAAAAAGACGAAGCTACCATTGAGACAATTATTGATGCGACTCAGATTGTTTCAGACAACAGAGATAGATTTAATTCGTTTGATGAGAAAGCCACTTGGAAAGGCGATATGCACCATGTTGCATCCATTCCTATGGCCTTGTTTTATCAAATGAAAGCAGAAGGCAAACTTGATGACCAAGCTTACATGAAGCGTTGGTTGAATGACCCTGATAATCGTGCATTTCGCACAAGACCTGGAGAAGTTTAATGGATAGTAAGACCATTGGGATATTAGTCCCAACACGGGACTTTGTTAATTCTGGATTCGCATTTGACTTAGCTAGACTAGTTGGATTTACTGTAGGTACAACAAATCACAAAGTAGTGATCTACACTAGCTCTGGAACATTGTTGTCAGCACAACGTCAGGATTTGGCTAGGGATGCTGTAGCGGCTGAGTGTACCCATACCCTGTGGCTAGATAGCGATATGCGGTTTCCAAAAGATTCCATCATTCGCTTATTAAAACATGATACTGGGATTGTCTGTGGAAACTATGCCAAGCGTAGATTTCCGACAGAGCCTATTGCGGTAAAGAAAAATACTCCAGATATGGATGCAACTTTTATCAATAGGGTATATACTGATGACGATTCAACAGGACTTGTTGATGTAGACTACTGCGGGATGGGCGTAATGCTTGTCAAATCCGAAGTCTATAAATCTATGGAATATCCTTGGTTTGCTATCCCTTGGGTTCCTGCTGCGGAAGACTACATTGGTGAAGATGTATGGTTTTGCCGTAGAGCCGCCCAAAATGGGCATAAAACATATGTGGATCAAGATCTTTCAAAAGAGATCTTCCATATTGGAACATTTGAGTTCAGACATGAGCATACACTAGCGTGTAGGGATGTAGAAAATGGCACTTGATACTTTTGCAGGGCTTAAAGCAACAATAGCAGATTATCTTAATCGGGATGACCTGACTTCTGTTATTCCTAGCTTTATTACCCTAGCAGAAGCAAAGTTTAATCGTAAGTTACGTGTCAGACAGATGGTTAAACGTGCTAACGCTACATTAGATACTCAATACTTTGCATTTCCTGCTGACTTTTTACAAGCTAAAGAGTTTCAGCTAAACACTAATCCAATTACATATTTGCAGTACGTCACACAAAACCAAGGTGACTATGGAACTGCAAACCAGTTTATTTCAGTTGGTAAACCGCAATATTACACAATCATTGGCACTCAGATTCAAGTGATACCAACTCCTGATACTGGTTATACAGGTGAATTAACTTACTATGGTAAGATTACTGCATTAAGTGATTCAAACACAAGCAACTGGCTTTTAGCTTATGCCCCAGACTTGTACTTGTATGGTGCTTTATTAGAAGCAAGTCCATACTTGAAGGACGATGAACGTCTTGCCACATGGGGTCAGTTATATGCTAACTCCATTGGCGACATAGAAGTTGCGGATCAAAGGGCATCTGTTTCTTCTACTCCTATTGTTCGTGCCCGTTCTTTGGGGTAATAAATGTCATCTTTTACAGACTACACAGAAAATCTTGCACTAACGTATTTGTTTACGACAGGTGCTGCAACACGCCCTACGGCTTGGTATGTGGGGTTGTTTACTGCCGCACCTAGTGATACTGGTGGTGGTACAGAGGTATCTGGTAGTGGTTATGCCCGTGTATCTGCTGGAACTATTTCTGGTAGTGGTACTGCAACAACTTTTACAAATGCCGCTGCAATTGAGTTTGCTGCCGCGTCTGGTGGTAATTGGGGAACAATTGGTTGGGCGGCTATTTTTGATGCTTCTACTAGTGGCAATATGTTAGCTTGGGCACCTTTGACAACATCTAAAGCAATTAATGATGGAGACATTTTCCGCATTCCTGCTTCTAGCTTGTCTATAACATTGGCATAAGATGGCTGCTTACGGGCGTGGCGACTATAGCGGAGGAAGGTACTCCTACGGAGCTTACCTTGGTTCGCTTGCAATAGTTGATGCGTCTACTGTAGCGATTACTGGTCAGAAGATAAAAGATGCTCAGTTTGAGATAAGTTCAACTAGTACAGTATCTGTTAGCGCAAAGAAGATAGCTACTACAACTATAGATATAGCAAGTAGCTCTGTATTGACAGTAACGGGTAATATTATTACTGTCAGTAATGTTGTTATTGTTGGAACAAGTATTTTAGACATTCAATATAATCGGATACAACATTTTTCAGCCGTAATCATTGATTCTTCTAGTGTTGTAATTAACGCTAGAAAGAAATGGGAAACAGAAACAGATGTGTCAGAAACTTGGACAGATATTCAAGATGTTTCAGAGTCTTGGACAACGGTTTCGGTTTAAATAAGTCTTTTAGGGGTAAATAATGGCAGATACAACAACCACAAACCTAGCTTTAACAAAGCCAGAAGTTGGCGCTTCAACAGACACATGGGGTACAAAGATCAATACTGATCTGGACTCTATTGATGCGTTGTTTGATACTGGTCCATTACTTAAAGTAACAAAGGGTGGTACTGGTGTCGGTACAAGTACAGGCTCTGGAAACAATGTGTTGTCAACTTCGCCAACACTTGTTACACCCATTCTTGGTACACCTACAAGTGGTACGTTAACCAATGCTACAGGTCTTCCTTTAACTACTGGTGTAACAGGAACACTCCCTATTGCTAATGGCGGAACAGGGACAACCTCAACAACTTTTGTTAATGCTGCTACAAATGTAACTGGAACGCTTCCTGTTGCTAATGGTGGTACAGGTATTACATCGTTAGGAACTGGAATAGCAACCTTTTTGGGAACGCCATCTAGTGCCAATTTAGCTGCTGCTTTAACTGATGAAACTGGTAGTGGTGCAAATGTTTTTGCAACATCTCCAACACTTGTTACGCCTATTCTTGGCACTCCGACATCAGGCACGTTAAGCAATTGCACAGTAGATGGTACAGATGCGGTAGGGTTTAGAAATATCCCGCAGAACAGCCAATCAGCAGCTTACACATTAGTTTTAGCAGACTCTGGTAAACATATATTACACCCAGCGTCTGATGCTAATGCAAGGACATTTACAATCCCCGCAAATAGTTCTGTTGCTTACGCAATTGGTACAGCAATTACGTTTATCAACATGACCTCCCAAGTAGTAACTATTGCAATCACTACTGACACAATGTATTTGTCTTCTGCTGGAACAACTGGCTCACGTTCTTTAGCTCAATATGGTTCTGCAACAGCTATTAAAATAACTTCAACAAATTGGTTAATATCAGGGAGTGGTTTGACATGAGTGGCGCATTACAAGCAACTTTTCAAAATTTGCGTTCTTTTGGTGCTCCTGTTCCAAGTGCAATAGGTGCTGCTTATGGTGGTGGATTTTATGCGGGTCAAATTGGTGTATCTGGTGTAGCCACACATTATTTAGTTGTTGGCCCTTTAGCTTCAGCAGAAAGTGCAAGTAAACAGTACAAAACAACGGATACAGCCACTACTGGAACAAACTCAGTTATTGATGGGCCAACAAACAGCACAAACATGAATAATGCAAGTCATCCAGCAGCAGAATTCTGTGAGGGCTTAACCATTGGTGGATTTAGTGATTGGTATTTGCCCGCTAAAAATGAACTTGAAGTTTGCTATTTTAATTTAAGACCAACAGCAACAGCAAACAACACAGGTTCTGGCATAAATGCAAATGCAGTACCCGCTAGGGCAAGTAATTACACAACTGGAAATCCGGCAAGAACATCTGTAACCGATTTTCAAAGCGGTGGATCAGAGGCTTTCACAAATGTTGTTTATTGGTCTAGCTCTGAGTCTACTACTGATGCTAGGTACGCATTTAGGCAAAACTTTTACAACGGCTTTCAAGGGGCCACTGGTAAGGTAAATACAAATCGTGTTCGAGCTATACGTCGAGTAGCAGTATAAGGAACAAAAAAATGTATATTTGTGTAACCGAAGTAGACGCAGTTACTAAAATAATCTGCACATCCAAGCCACAACAAACAGGCCCATCAATGCCAGCCGTCAAAGGTTTGCAAGTCAAGTGGTACGATCAATCAACATGGCCTGTCGAACTTGCCTCTGATGGCACATATTTAAGAGCACCAAAATACTACGGCACTTGCGATGACGATGCCGACATCACTATTTCAGGCGTGTTGCAAGTATTGACAGTAGAAGAATACAACACACTTCAATCTGTTGAGCTAGAAGCCCGTAGACCTTATCCATCTTGGATTGGTTATTTGGACACAATGACATGGGCTGCACCTGTAGCAAGACCAGCAGACGCTGTACTAAATGGTGGAAACGTGTATTACCAATGGGATGAGTCTACTGTAAACTGGATGCCACAGGTATAAACATGAAAGAGTTTTTCTTCATCTCAGGTTTACCAAGGTCAGGCTCAACTCTGCTCTCGGCTATCTTACGTCAGAACCCTGAGTTCTATGCAGATATATCCTCACCTGTTCAAAGTTTGGTGGCATCAACCATCAATGTTATTACGGAAAGCGAAAGCAATCATTTGATTGATGAGGACAGACGCAAGCACATTCTTAAGTCCCTATTTAATGCGTTTTACGAATTAACCACTGCTAGTACAGTTTTTGACACCAGTCGAGGTTGGACTGCTAAGACATCATTATTAAAAGACCTTTATCCACAGACCAAGATTATTTGTTGTGTGCGGGACTTGCCTTGGATACTTGATAGTTTTGAGCGTATTTCTGCCAAGAACTCTTTATATGGTGTGGCACTAACAGATGATGAAGCTAGGCAGACAGTCACAACTAGATGCGATGCTTTAATGGATGTAAAGAAAGAAGGCCAAGTGGTTAAGCCTTACTATTTTCTAGAAGAAGGTTTGCTGTTAAATCCTGACATGATTATGTTGATGGAGTACGAATCTTTGTGTAAAAACCCTGAGAGGGTAATGCGTGAGATATATAATTTCATTGGTAAACCTTATTACCAGCACGACTATAAAAATGTCGAGTATGAGAATGAAGTGTTTGACAAAGCCTTGAATATGAAAAGCCTACACACAGTAAGAAAAGAAGTGACATGGCAAGAGCGTCCATCTATTCTTCCTAAGTCTGTATGGGAGAAGTATTCTGGCAAAGAGTTCTGGCGCACACCAGCACCAGAGTTTGCAATGAAACAACTTTACAAGGTCAAGGGATGAAACGCATATTGATTATGGGCTTGCCTGGTGCTGGTAAAACTTATCTTGCACAGCACGTTCTTGAACACTTACAAAATGAACGTAAATCAGTCATGTGGCTTAACGCTGATGATGTGCGTAAGAAATACAACGATTGGGATTTTTCCCATGAAGGCCGTATTCGCCAAAGTTTGCGTATGCGTGAGTTGGCTGACAGCTATGATGTAGATTATGTGATCTGTGATTTTGTTGCCCCTCTTGTTGAGATGCGTAACAACTTTAAAGCCGATTGGACTGTCTGGGTTGACACAATCAACCAAGGTCGATTTGAAGATACAAACAAGGTGTTTATTGCGCCAGAGCAGTATGATTTTAGGATTACTGAACAGAAAGCTGAAAAGTGGGGCGAATTTGTTGCTGCACACATTTTGGATGACCGAAAGCGTCCTGTCTTTAATTGGCAAAAAGAGACTGTTCAGATGCTTGGCAGATGGCAACCTTGGCATGAAGGACATCGTAAACTGTTCGAAAGAGCATTGGCTAAAACTGGTCAGGTAGTTATCCAGATTAGAGACTGTCAAGGTTGGAACGGATCTAACCCGTTTGGTGCTAATCAGGTCAAAGACTTTATTAAGCGTGATCTTGATCCTTTGTATCAAGGGCAGTATGAGATTCAACTTGTGCCCAATGTGGTAAATATCACATACGGCAGGGATGTAGGCTACAAGATTGAGCAAGAATCTTTTGATATGGCTACTCACGCTATTTCAGCAACCAAGATACGAACACAAATGGGTGTCTAAATGCAACAAGAAGTAACCCATGCCCAAATCTACGAAAGATTGCTTGAAGTAGAGACTAAGGTAGATACCATCGACAAGAACACAAGTGGTCTTGTAGAGGCTATAAAGGCTCTTGATGGGGCTTTTAAAGTTTTGGGTTGGGTTGCCTCTGCTGCCAAACCTATTCTGTGGGTTGGTGCGTTAATCATGGCGGCTGGCGCTATCTGGCAGACATGGCTTAAAAAGTAATGGCTAATGTAAAACAACAGTTAGATATTCCTGCTATACCTAGTTTGGGTACATCAGGAATTGTCTATTCTCAAAGTGTCCAGAATCAAAACAATGGCATCTTGAGGTTGTTTTTTACCAAGTTAGTTAACTCGATACAGACTGTTTTTGGACCAAGAGGTGGCAAGTATTTGAATAATCCTTATGGGGCTTTTCAAGACTCTACAGATCAAGTTGCTGTTAGCACTACTGTAGCTTATCCAGTAACATTCAATACTACAGATTTCTCTAATGGCGTAACTATAGTTAGTAACTCTAGAATTACTGTAGCAGATGCAGGAATTTGGAACTTGCAGTTTTCGCTTCAATTTACAAATACTACAAATGCTTCACAAGACGTAGATGTTTGGTTTAGAGTAAATGGAACAAATATTGCGAACTCTAACAGTAGATATGGATTAGCTCCAAGAAAAGGTGCAGGAGATCCATTCCATATCATTATGGCTTTGAATTATTTTGCTAGTTTAAATGCAACTGACTATATTGAAATTATGTGGAGAACTACAGATACAGGGGTATCTATTGAGCAATATGCTGCAGGAACAAGCCCAACTAGACCAGCAATTCCATCTGCAATTGCTACAATGAGCTTTGTGTCTAACCTTCCAAACCTATAGACTACGAACATGGCTTACATTCCTCTTCAAATTCCACCAGGCGTATACAAGAATGGTACTGAGTATCAGTCTAAAGGCCGTTGGAACGGATCAAATTTGGTACGATGGTACGAAGGCACTATCCGTCCAGTTGGTGGATGGAGGAAACGTGCTTCCTCTCAGTTAACGGGTATGGCCCGTGGCTTAATTAACTGGCGAGACAATACAAATAACAGACGTATTGGAATAGGTACACATTCAAAGCTTTATGCAATGAATGAGGCTGGAACCTTGACAGACATTACTCCAACATCTTTTACTGTTGGAAATGCAGATGCTGTATTAAAGATTGGATATGGTTATAGCACGTATGGCAATTTTTCTTATGGTGTTGCTAGACCAGACACAGGCCAATCTACACCTGCGACTACTTGGAGCCTAGATACTTGGGGTGAATATTTAGTTGCTTGCTCATCCAAAGATGGTCAATTGCTTGAGTGGCAATTAAATACTGCTAATGATGCGGTTGCAATTACTAACGCACCAACTAGCTGTACTGGTTTAATTACTACTCAAGAACGATTCTTATTTGCTTTGGGTGCAGGTGGTAATCCTCGTAAAGTTCAATGGTGTGACCAAGAAAACAATACTGTTTGGACTCCTGCCGCAACCAACCAAGCTGGAGACTTTGAGTTAACTACAATTGGCTCTTTACAGTGCGCTAAACGCATCCGTGGCGCTACTATTCTGTTTACTGATGTGGACGTACATACTGCCACTTACATTGGTCCTCCGTTTGTTTATGGCTTTGAGCGTGTGGGTAGTGGATGTGGTGTTATTTCTAAACAAGCGGTAGCTGCTACTGACAATGCTTGCATTTGGATGTCTGGTGCAGGATTCTGGACATACGATGGCTTTGTCAAACCATTAAACTCTGATGTTGCTGACTATGTTTTTAGTAACTTAAATGTTACTCAGTCATCCAAGGTTTATTGCGTCCACAATTCAGCATTTGGTGAAGTTTGGTGGTTTTACCCAAGTTCTGCCTCTAACGAAGTAGATTCTTACGTTTCTTACAACTATCGTGAGAATCATTGGGCTATTGGTACATTAGCCCGTACTTGCGGTACAGATCGTGGCATCTTTGCAAACCCAATTATGGTTTCTACAGACGGATATGTCTATGAGCATGAAGTTGGCTTTAACTATGATTCTCAGACATTGTTTGCTGAGTCAGGACCAGTAGAGCTAGGGGTTGGCGACAGGACTATGAGTCTGACAGGATTAGTTCCTGATGAGAATACGGCTGGTGACGTACAGGTACGTTTTAGCACTAAGTTCTACCCAAATGCTACTGAATACAATCATGGCCCATATTCAATGACTAGCCCTACTTCTGTTCGCATAAGTGGCAGACAAGTAGCCGCAAAGATTGAAGGTGTGAGATTAACTGATTGGCGAGTTGGTGTTATCAGATTTGATGGGAAACCTGGCAGTTTAAGATGATTGACTATGAAAAGTACAAGATTAATGGTGAACTACCATTATGGGCTGTATCTTTTCAAAAAGTAGAGAAAATTCTTGAACCTGCTTTAGAATACGATAACACGCATAATATGCAGGACGTAGCCGACTGTATTGACAGTTGTACGATGCAATTATGGCCTGGAGTTAATAGTGCGGTAATAACTCAGGTTCAAAACTTTCCAAGAATGAAGGTTTTGCACATATTTTTGGCATCTGGTGATCTAGCAGAACTAGAAACACTCACCCCCCATATTCAGAAGTTCGCTGAAGACATGGAATGCCGCAAGATCACCTTAACAGGACGTAGAGGCTGGTCAAGAACTTTTGTATCCAAATTTAACATGAAGCCAACACATTATTGGCTTTCTACGGAGGTGTAATTATGTCTGGTGGTTCAAGTCAACAAACAGCGCAACTTGATCCTGCATTGCGTGATGCCTATTTACAGAACGTAAGTAGCGCACAAGGTGTAGCCGCAAATTTAGCTCCTAGACAGTTTGCTGGTTACAACCCAGATCAACAAGCTGCTCAACAGCTATATCAACAATTTGCTGATCCTAATAGCGAAGTATTCCGTGGTATGCGTGATGCTTATGGTGTTGCTAACCAAGCCGCTAATTACAATCCTCAAAATGTTCGTGTAGGGTACTATGGTGGTGCTAATGTAGACCAAGCTGCCTTGGCTGCTCAAACAGGCTATGGTGCTACTACTGGTCAATATACAGGCGCTGGTCCTGCTTCACTTGCTGGCGCTCAAGGATATGGCGCTGTTACAGGAACTGGTACATCTGCGGGTGCTTCTCAAGATGCGGCTGCACTTGGATATACAGCCAATCAATTTGGTGGGGCACAAACAGGCGCTACTAACTTAGCCTCTGGTACTGGTTACACCGCTAATCAATTTGGTGGCGCTCAAGCAGGTCCTGCTTCTTTGTCTCAAGCATTGGGATATGACGCTACCACTTATGGTGGAGCGCAAGCAGATGCCGCTAGATTGGCTC
>Ga0208554_1000245_pt1 | contig 9234 bp, 19 predicted proteins | sample Colrivmet1371B02_FD_187628 | JGI IMG/M metagenome (GOLD analysis project Ga0208554, IMG submission 187628) | Estuarine microbial communities from the Columbia River estuary - metaG 1371B-02 (SPAdes) (version 2) | ecosystem: Environmental > Aquatic > Marine > Intertidal zone > Estuary | place...
TCGCTTGTTAGATTTTTGTTAGACTTCTGTTAGATCTATCTGTTAGACCCCCATCTAACAACTTTTGTTATTAAGGTCTAACAAAATCACAGCTTTTTTGGTTAGAATCTAACGGTTAGGTTGTTAGCTAACAGTTAGGTTCTAACAGTTAGATCGTTAGAATCTATCAGTTTTCTATCAGAAATCTAACAAAACGTCTCGCTTGTTAGATTTTTGTTAGACTTCTGTTAGATCTATCTGTTAGACCCCCATCTAACAACTTTTGTTATTAAGGTCTAACAAAATCACAGCTTTTTTGGTTAGAATCTAACGGTTAGGTTGTTAGATGAATTTGCTCCATCTACCGTCAAGACTTTTATTAAAAAAGATTTTTCAGAAAAGATGAAAAAAAGCTTGGCGAAAATCCCTTTTTAGGTCATTCTCTCTTTGTCGGACACCACTACATTATGAAAATCAAAAAAATAATCATTCGTCGCTCCTATGGGAATTCTTATCAATTTCCTACCGTTTCGCTTTTGGCTTGGAAGGGAGCCGATAGAAAGATAAACCCTTGCTCCTTTGTTTACTACTTCGACGGCAAACCCTTTACTGTCCATGTCTCGCGAAAAGAGCTTTGCGCTCATTTAACAAACCTCAGAACCTTTAAAACCGCTTGATCATGATCAATCAATCAATCACCTTCATTTACTGCGCAACAACCTTCACAGGTTCTCTTTCCACTCTCACAAGTAAAATCGACGGTTTGCCGTTAATCTTCTTTCGTGATTTTGACGGCTCAAACGCTTGGATTGCACAATCACAAGCTCAAATCATTAAAATCTAAATTCAAAAAACCATGAAAGAAACATCTAAAAGAATCGCCACTTTAAAAGAGGAAATCAGAATTTATTCAAAAATGGCTCAAGAAATGAAAGACTTTAGCCTCCCTCACCCACGCTTGAAAGCTCTAATCTCTATCAAAAAAAGAGAGTTGGCCGAACTAACAAACATCTAACAACTAACCCGCGCAAGCGGGTTTCTTTCTAACCAATCTCTAACTGTTAGATGGTTAGATCCTAACAGAAATCTATCAAAAATCTAACAAAACGCCTCGCTTGTTAGATTTTGTTAGTTTCTAACTGTTAGATTTTGTTAGTTAGTTGTTAGGCGTTTTATGTAACGTTTTTTATTACAAAGAAAGATGCAGAAAGTTCTTGCGGGCAATCGGTTTTTGGGCTATCCTTTGGCCATGACCGCCACCAAGTCCACCATCAATGTTGCAGAATTTATAGAAATCTTAAAAGGATTGCCTCAAGATTTGATTGTCCAATGTTTGGAAGAAAAATCTGCCTACTGGGAAACCTACACAGTTTGGAAAAATTTTGACAAAGACGATTTTGACGTTCGCGCTGGTTTTCTTGAAATTGGTTGTAAATAGTTCTTGCCAACCTCTCAAAAATAACTAACACTATCCCTGCCATGAAACAAAACATCATTACCGCTTCCATGATTCTTTTCGCCGCAACTCTTCACGTTGCCCCTCCCGCTTCAATTGCAATTCTCGCCATCACGCAAGACGAAACTTTGCGAGCCTTAGCGACTTGCGCCCTTGCTCTCTCCTGCTCCCTCCTTGGATATGTTCACGGAAAAAATGGAACATTTGACAAATAAAACTTGCCAAACTCTTAAAAAAACCGTTAAATTCTCCCCGTCATGAAAAACACCGATCAAATCCAATTTGCCGATTATTATGGAATCCCCGTCATTGTGGAGTCCATTTATTCAACAAAACACGGAACTTTTGCCCTTGTCTCTTACGATGACGGAAGAGAAGAGGAGGTCCTGCTTGTCCTTCTCAATCTTCTATAAAACAAACTAGGGTTCTATCCCCTAACAACCTAACAATCTAATGAAAATTATTCTAGTAATCATTATCGGCGCAAGCCTCCCGTTCTATCTGTTTCTGTTAGTCGCATAAACTCTAACAACCTATCTGAAAAGGTAGGTTTCTTTTTGGTTAGAATCTAACAGTTAGATTGTTAGGAATCTATCAGTTTTCTATCAGAAATCTAACAGGCGGGGCATTTTGTTAGATTTTTGTTAGACAATTGTTAGAGAGCTGTTAGAATGTTTTGTTAGATCTATCCATTAACCCTAACTGTTAGGCGGTTAGACGGATTCGCCATATCTACTGTCAAGACTTTTCTCAAAAAGAATTTTCGGAAAAGATGAAAAAAAGCTTGGCGGAAATCCGTTTTTAGGTCATTCTCTCTCTGTCAGCCAACCTCACCACATTATGAAAGTCCACACTACAATCTATCTCGAAAAATTCAATCCAATAACTGAGGAAGTGATTGGAGAAATGGAAGTCGAAATATGCGGAGTTTTTACCCCCGCCGATAAGGGATCTTGCGATCTCTACGGCGTGTCCATAGAACCCGATTATGAAGAATCAATAGAATTTTATTCCGCTACTTGTAACGGTCAAGAAATAGAGCTTGACGAAGTTGATGAAAAACGTGCTTTGAATGCCCTATGGGAGGAAATAACCTAACAATCTAATGAAAATTATTCTAGCAATTATCATCGGCGCAAGCCTCCCGTTCTATCTGTTTCTGTTAATCGCATAAACTCTAACAACCTATCTGAAAAGGTAGGTTTCTTTTTGGTTAGAATCTAACAGTTAGATTGTTAGGAATCTATCAGTTTTCTAACGAAAATCTAACAAAACGCCCCTCTTGTTAGATTTTGTTAGTTTCTAACTGTTAGAAGTTGTTAGTTAGTTGTTAGGCGTTTTATGTAACGTTTTTTATTACAAAGAAAGATGCAGAAAGTTCTTGCGGGTATCTTTAAAATAAAGTAACTTGTCCTTGCCATGAAAAACAACACCACACTACTTAATGCCCTTGCTTCATGTTTTGAAGTTATTGAAAAAAGCAAAGAATCAAAACTCCTTGGAGGTCTTTTTTCTTCTTTTTATATCAATAAAGAAAACAAGACGAAAGAAGAGCTTGAGGAAATTCTCTCTTGGTTTTTAGATGGGGGCGAATTTTCCTCTTACTGGAAAGAAAGCTCCCCTTACGGTGAAAGAAAAAACAGTAAAAAAAGGCAAAAAACAACATGGTTCTTTGCTAAGAAAAAAGGCATTGACTTTCAACTTGGCCACATAACCGCGAGTAACTATAGCAAAGACTTTTGGGAGATGGGCGCAGAAATGCTCGTCAAGTCTGCTCTTTGCAAAGAAGGCGAATTTTCTTACCATAATAATTCTTTTGTCGATTATGTTTTAAAAAAGGGAGCGACATTTAAAGATCTTGGAGAAAAAAAACAAATCTTGCAAGCTCTTAAATAAACCTTGCAAGCTCTTAAAAAAACCGTTAAATTCTCCTCGCCATGAAAGACACCGATCAAATTCAATTCGCCAACTATTGCGGAATTCCCGTCATTGTGGAATCCATTTATTCAACCGAACACGGCACTCTTGCCCTTGTCTCTTACGATGACGGAAGAGAAGAAGAAGTTCCTTTGATTCGTCTCGACTTGCTAGATTAAATTTTCAGGGCAAACGGCCCGTCTCCTTGTGGTGGGGAGGCGGGCTTTCCTTTGGTTAGATTCTAACAGTTAGATTGATAGATTCTAACGAATTCTAACAAAAATCTAACAAAACGCCCCGCTTGTTAGATTTCTGTTAGGTTCTTGTTAGATCCACTATCTGTTCATTATTAAGGACTTATGTATTTGCAGGTTATTTAATCCTTGTTTATTTACAGCTTATTCGATCCCAGCCTGTTAGAAACTGTTAGTAAAATGTTAGACGATTTTTCTTGCCAAGATCCTGATTTGGTCCATAATACGCGCATGAAAGAACTAATCCGTAAATTGTTTCGCCCCGCCTATAAGTCGATCTATGGGCCGCAAATCTTTGATCAGCAAACATGGCTTGACAAAAAAGTGAATGAACAATTGCTAAAAAGACAATTAGAGATTGACGTTATTCGTAAGTAAAATTTTGATTGACATGGTGGTGGATAGTCGGAGCGTCTTGTGATGAGGCGCTCCGACGCTTCCGTTAGAATCTAACAAGAGTCTATCAAAAATCTAACAAAACGCCCCGCATGTTAGGTTTTTGTTAGAAAACTGTTAGAAAACTGTTAGGGAGCTGTTAGGCGTAAAATAAATATTGACTCCCCCTGAAAATCTGAAATAATACGGCCATGTTAACACCACAAGAGGTCGATCAATATATCCGCCTGACATTTAAGCAATATGGTTTGTTTGATTATTCCGTCGAGTGGATGAAATTGGATGGTCGCCGCTTGGGTCAAGCCAACCCTTGGGAAAAAAAGATCGAACTATCGCCAAAAGTTCTTGACACGTTCCATGGTTTTAAGCTAGTCTTTCTTCACGAACTCGCCCACGTAATACAGCTCGCCCGCATGGGCGGGACTTACAAGGTGAACGGAAGAAATAATTTTCACGGTAAGATATTCAAGCAATGCTGCCGCGAATTAGGAATCACCCACAAAACAGAATTGAATATATGAAAACCTCCAAAAGAATCCTTCATATCTGCGCAAAATGCTCTAACATGTTTTCAGCAGACTTGCTAGAAGAAGGCGTTAGAAAAACATATACAGGCTATGTTCCTGATTTCTTTCCCGAACAACATTGGGGTGATTATGTCGAATTAAAGATTGATGCTGACACTGGCCAAATCTTGAATTGGAAAGTTCCGACGAAAAAAGATCTAAAAGATTTTGCTTGACTCTCTCACTAAAAAAGAATAAATAAAACACCATGAAAATCACCACAGGAACAAATTGTTTTCCTCATTTTCACGCCGCAATCTGGCATTTTCGGCCATACAACCAAGCTTCGTCAATCTCTGAAATGAATGAGTTTATTCGTGCAAAAATCAAAAGTGGCGAAATAATCATCGGAAATCCTGAATTAAAAGCTGGCCAAGAAAAGAAACTAGTTGACAATCGCTGGCATATCTGCGAATAACAATCACGCAACCGCTAATAATCCCAATCCCCTATTCGGGAAATCATTTGAAATAGCGGGAATCTGGACTAATGAACGCCAGAACCACCAATAAAAGAAAAAAAACAAAATGAAAAACTCCTGCGCCAAAACCCGCCCTGCCTCTGATCCTTATGAAATCTGGAAAAATCATCAAGGGTGGGAATGGAGAATCCTCAAACGATATCAGTCGCCCGACAAAGAAGCGGCAAATCCTTATGCAAGGGTCTTTTGCGCCGTTTCTTCCCCCTTTACTTTTGGCGGGCAAGAGTTGGGTGATGTTTACGTTTCAGAGATCAAAAAGAACGCCTTCAAAGTCTCCTAACGGATAGGGGGGCGAGGGGAACGGCCCCTCGCCCCAATGACCTTGTTAGAATCTAACGAGCTTCTATCAGAAATCTAACAGGCGCGGCGTTTTGTTAGATTTTTGTTAGCAAGTTGTTAGAAAACTGTTAGGAGGCTCTGTAGTGTTTTTTATTACAAAAAAAGCTTTGCCTTTGTCACGGGAAATGGTATCTTGCTTACATGTCAGCCACCATTAAAGTTTATTCCGTTCAAGGCGTTTTTTCCCCTATTCGCCTTGTCATTAAAAACGAGATTACCGTTGAAAAGCGAGGTCAAGTTTATTGTGTAAACCGTCAAGAGGCGGCAAATATCCTTAAGATTGCTAAAAGAGAAAGAAGCGCAAAATTGATTGACATTGCCCAATAAAAACATTTAAATATCCCTGCTATGAAAACATTCATCTTTGCTCCCGAACACAAATACGAAATGGATCTCAAAACTGGAGAAGTAAAAGATTGCTTTGGCGTAGAGATGCATGGAATAGATTGTTTTATTGAAGAATTAAATTTTCTTATGGGAGAATTAACAAAAGCAAAAGAAGCTTATGAAGAGCTTTTTAAAACAAAGCCATGAAAGAAAAAATCACCATCACCCTTCCCCCGAAGAAACCGCGCATTCGCTTTGCGCCTGCAACTATCCGTTTCCCCGACAAGAAGAAAGAAAGCAAAAAGAAAGAATGCCGCAAATGAAAACTCAAAACTATAACGGGCATTGGTTCTATATTAACAGCAATTTGTTAGAAATCTATACTTATGGGCCAAAGGATCATCCGACAAAAACCTACCGCTGGGAAGATAAGAGAGATTTTGATCGCCAAGTCAAAACGTTTCTTAAAGAGGGTTATGAATTTATCAGGGATCAAGCAAAATGAGCAGATCAATCAAAAAAGACTATCCAAAGAAATTTGATTCGCGTCGATTTGATTGGTCTTGCAAACATGGCGGGTCTTGCTCTTACTGCCACGACAATCGTTTGTTTTTTGATAGAAAAGCAAGGGCAAAGGCTAACAAGAAAGAACAGTTAGATGCTCTCTCTCCTTCCGAAGCGGAAGAGTTCGACTATTGGTTCTCTAGCAATCTCTAGCAAGATCTAGCAAGATCTAACGAGATCTAACAACCCATCTGGCCTGTTAGATTTTTGTTAGGTTTTTGTTAGAAAGCTGATAGATCTTTTTTTTTAAAAGAAAAATATAAAAAGTAATTGACAGAAACCTTCCTACGGGTTAAATTCTCCTCGCCATGAAAAAACAAATCACCAAAAAACATCCTGAAGGATTCATTCGCATCAACATTTCAACCGATGGGACAAGCGAAAAGAATAAATATTTTTCCATCACTGCGGACCTTTGCGAAGACTCTACTTTTCGCAATAGTAAAATTCACGCTTGCGGTTGTATGCACGATGAAATTCTTGCCATAATGCCTAAATTAAAACCTTTTGTCGATATTCATTTGTCAACTCTTGATGGTTCCCCAATGCATTCGGTAGAAAATGGCTTTTATTGGCTTTTCGGAGCGGCCAGCATACAAAGGCCCTATGGACCTACTCAAAGTGCGGAAACTTGCTTCTCTTACCTCTTAAATCATTTGAGAATTTCAGAGCAAGAGGGTAACGAAATTCTTGGAAAGGTTGTCAACGCTTATATCGACGGAAAAGCTGAATTAGTTTTTGAGGAATTGACGAGAGAAAATCTCACCAAGCAGAGAGATCAAGGAGTTTTCAAAGCTAAAAATCTTTTCTCAAAAATAGTTGACGAGCAAAAACCAAGGTGGGAAAAAGAAGCAAAAGAGGCTATTGCTTTGTTAGAGACTCTTTAGGCGGGCATGGTAAAATAGAGTTTGACAACTCGAAACCCTAACAGTTGTGGTGGCTGTTAGGGTTTTTCTTTTTGTCAAAAATCTAACAAAAGCCTATCAGAAATCTAACGAAATATCTGGCCTGTTAGATTTCAGTTAGAGATCTGTTAGAAAGCTGATAGAAAGTTGTTAGTCGCCTGTTAGAAGATATTTAAACGATTGTTTGAATTCTGGAACGGATGAAAAAAGATTCGTTTTAATGCAGAAAGATGTGGACAAACCCGCCGATTCTGTCATTATCCCCCTGTCGCCACGAAAGGCACTCTCAACCACTAAACCGAAAAACAAAATTATGTCACTGATCATCAGTAAAAACAAAGTCTCTTACGAACAATTGCTTGGCGTGGAAACTCCCGCCGCCACTGAATCGCATACCCCTATTCCTCACCATTTGCTTGTAAAGCTCATTCGCGAGGCTATTTCGAATGCTGGTCTTGAAATCACTGAGGAAGAACACGGCTTGCATCGTGGCGGGCTGCGTTACTTCGGCGGCTTTGCCTTGACAGGCAAGACGATTGAAGGTCCAGATCGCCAAGTCGTTCTTGCTGCCCGCAATAGCCATGACAAGGCATTTGCTGCTGCGGTTTGCATCGGCAATCGTGTTATGTGTTGCGAAAATCTTTGTTTCTCCTCTGATATCAAACTTGCCCGCCGTCACACTCTCAATATTCTAATTGACCTTCCAAGGGTTATCGCTGATGCTGTCGGGCGTTGCGTTTCTCATTGGAACGACATGGGGATCAGAATTGAAAAATACAAGCAAACTATTCTCACGAATGAGCAAGCAGAAAATCTTGTGATTCAGCTTGTGGATTCCCGCTCTCTTCCTGCCCGTGAGATTTACAACGTTATCTCTGAATTTCGCGCCCCTCGTCATGACGAGTTTAAAGGGAACAGTCTTTGGACTCTTTACAACGCTTTAACAGAGTGCCTTAAGGGTTCTGATCTAAGCAAGCTTCCCTATCGGACGATGTGCGCTCAAAGCATTCTTGACCCTATCGCCTCCCACACTCCCGCGATTGAAGTTCAAGAGATTGTCGCCAAGGGTTGCGAGGATTGCCCTGAACCAGATGGCACAGACTATCGGGGCGAGCAAGAACCCCTTGTCGTGATCGGTTGAGAATAAAAAAATTAAAAGCGGATCAGTTAGTTCTGGTCCGCTTTTTCGTGTTTAAATTTCGCAATCCAAGATTTTAGTGTAAATAAATACATGGATAAACAATGTGAAAGCTGCGGCGAAATAAAAGATATATCTCTTTTTCAATTTAGAAAAGACTCTCAAAAATATAGAAACGAATGCAAGGAATGTTGCGTTAAGAAAAATAGAGAATGGAAAAAAGAAAACAACTATGACCGCTCTCAATACATTAAACATAAAGAAAAAAAACTAACAAGCGTTCGCGACTATAGATCTAATCCTAACAATAAATCAAAAATCCGCGCCTGTCAAAACGCATGGAGAGAAAAGCAAAGAAAAGAAAATTCTCAATATAAGTTAGCTCATAATCTTCGTCGCCGCTGTTTGTTAGCTTTAAATGGCAAATACAAATACAACACAACGTTTAAACTTGTCGGATGCTCTGCCGAAGAATTAAAACTCTATATAGAATCTTTATGGACTAACGGAATGTCATGGAAAAATTATGGAATAAGTGGGTGGCATATTGATCATAAAATTCCAGTAAGCTCCTTTGATCTATCAAAAGAAGAAGAACAAAAGAAGGCTTTCCATTTTAGTAATCTTCAACCCTTGTGGGCGCAAGACAATCTAACAAAAGGATCGAAGAATCTATCAGAAATCTAACAGGCCGATTCTTCTGTTAGATTCTGTTAGAAGTTGTTAGGTTTTTGTTAGAGGGTCTGTGTGGTAGTTTTTATTACAAAAGAATCACCAGAATTATGTTGACCAAAGGAATAAAAAACGTTTAAATACCCCTGCCATGAAACCATTTGATCAAACACTAGTCAACTCCACCCTCATCTTCATTTCTCCACTAATTATTCTTCCTTTTTTCCTTGCCATCCGAGC
>Ga0208554_1000249_pt1 | contig 9192 bp, 9 predicted proteins | sample Colrivmet1371B02_FD_187628 | JGI IMG/M metagenome (GOLD analysis project Ga0208554, IMG submission 187628) | Estuarine microbial communities from the Columbia River estuary - metaG 1371B-02 (SPAdes) (version 2) | ecosystem: Environmental > Aquatic > Marine > Intertidal zone > Estuary | place: USA...
GCCAGGAATGTCGAGTCTTTCTTCGCGTACCAGCGTGGTGCCATTGGCTTCGAAATATTTCAATTCAAAGCTGGCCATTTCAACATCGTGAATCTTGCCAAGATTGTGGTTCAAGCGGGTCACCTCGAGCCACTGCGCATCGGGCGTGACCATGCGCCAGCTGGCCAAATTGTCGAGTGCAGTGCCCCACAACACGGCCTTTTTGCCACCCGCATTCATGGCTATGTTGCCGCCAATGCAGCTGGCCTCAGCAGACGTAGGATCAACGGCAAACACCCAACCGGCGCGCTCTGCGGCATCGGCCACGCGCTGCGTGACCACGCCCACTTCGGTCCACAAGGTGGGCACTTGTTTGTCGAGGCCGGGTAACTGAAGCATCTCGACGCCAGACATGGCCTCGAGTTTTTCGGTGTTGATAACAGCACTGTTCCAAGTCAGCGGCACTGCACCGCCGGTGTAGCCTGTGCCGCCGCCCCGCGGAATGATGGTCAAGCCCAAGGTGAAGCAAGCTTTGACCAAATTGGCCATCTCGGCTTCTGTGTCGGGGGTTAGAACCACGAAAGGATATTCAACACGCCAGTCAGTGGCATCTGTGACATGGCTCACGCGAGACAAGGCATCAAACTTGATGTTGTCTTTGGCTGTGTGCTTGCCGAGTCCTTTTTGTGTCTTACGACGCAACTGGGCCATGGCCGAAAAAGTTTCATCGAACACTTTGACGGCATTGCCTGCCAAAACCAACAACTCACCCACTAAGCCGTCTCGCAAAGCATCTGCTTCAGGCGTGCGGCGTTTTTGAACTTCGCCCAAGCGATGTTGCAAAGCGTCTACCAACTGCTTTCGGCGGCCAGGGTTGTCCAGCAAGTCGTCTTGCAAATAGGGATTGCGCTGAACCACCCATATATCACCCAATACCTCATAAAGCATGCGAGCAGACCTGCCCGTGCGGCGTTCGTCTCGCAGTTGATTGAGAAGGTCCCAAGCACGATTTCCCAGCAAACGAATCACAATTTCTCGATCGGAGAAGCTTGTGTAGTTGTATGGAATTTCGCGCAAGCGGGGTAACGAATCGTCAGCCTGCAGGAGGTGTTGGAGCGTGGTTGGGGCGTTCATGAGATTTGAGCGCAATTTTACTTCAGGGGCTAATTCACGCACCACAGGTGGGGGCAGTGACCCCAGACTTTGAGTTTCATCATGGAAAGCACGGGTTGTCACCAAAGCTTCATGAGACTGTAATAGGATCTACAAACCATGAATTTAAGCTAATGTTTGATCCAACCTCCAAAGGAGTACTTATGAACTACAAAAAAACACTCGCCACTTTTGCTGTGGCCGCATTTGCAAGCTTCAGCGCGCAAGCCCAAACTGAAATTCAGTGGTGGCACTCGATGTCTGGCGCACTTGGCGAATGGGTGGGTGACATTGCCAAAGATTTCAACAGCAAACAAAAAGACTACAAGGTTGTGCCAATTTTCAAAGGCAACTACGACGAGTCCATGACAGCTGCTGTTGCCGCGTTTCGGGCAGGCAACGCTCCCCACATCTTGCAGGTGTTCGAAGTTGGAACGGCCACCATGATGGCATCTAAAGGTGTTGTTGTACCCGTCGAGAAAATCATGAACGACGGTGGTTACAAGTTCGACCCCAAGTCTTATGTGCCTGCGGTGTCTGGTTACTACACATCGCCCAATGGCCAGATGATGTCTTTCCCATTCAACAGCTCAACAACAGTCATGTGGGTCAATCTTGACGCACTCAAAGCGGCTGGCGTTTCGACCGATAAATTGCCACAAACATGGCCTGAAGTCACCTTGGCAGCGGCCAAGCTCAAAGCCAGTGGACACAAGTGCCCTGTGACCACCGCGTGGCAAGGCTGGACTCAACTTGAGTCCTTCTCCACTTGGCATAACACCGAATTGGCGACCAAAGGCAACGGCATGCGCGGCATGGATGCCCGTTTGGTGGTGAATTCACCCCTTCATGTTCGTCACATCGAGAACTTGGGCAACATGGCCCAACAAGGCTTGTTTGTCTACAAAGGTCGTGCGGGCAGCGCCGGCGCCAATTTTGAATCTGGCGAATGTGCCATCAGCTTTAACTCATCTGCTGCATATGCTGGCGTGAGCAAAAATGCAAAGTTCAAGTTTGCAGTGGGCACATTGCCCTATTACCCTGACGTTGCAGGCGCACCGCAAAACACCATCATCGGTGGTGCGAGCTTGTGGGCCATGGCAGGTAAAAAAGCAGAGGAATACAAAGGTGTTGCAGCCTTCTTCAACTACCTCTCTGATCCCGCTATCCAATCAGCCAACCACAAGCGCACAGGCTACTTGCCAGTCACCATGGCATCCTTCAAAATGACAGAAGAGTCAGGTTTTTACAAACAAAATCCTGGCACCGATGTTTCCGTGAATCAGATGATTCGCAAAACCACAGACAAATCACGCGGCATTCGCCTTGGCAATTATGTTCAGATTCGCACCATTGAGGACGAAGAACTTGAACAAGTGTGGGCTGGTAAAAAATCAGCCAAAGAGGCCTTGGACAGCATTGTGAAGCGTGGCAATGAACTGCTGGAAAAGTTTGAAAAGGCCAACAAGTCATAATTTGACCTGTTGCTTTGCGGCCTGAGTTTCAGGCCTCACTTTATAAGGAACCCGGCGAGAGCATGCTCTCGTTGGGTTTATTGATTTTGAACGGCGATAAAAAAGTAATCTTTAAATCAAGTTGGTTGCCATGGGTGCTGATTGCACCTCAGGCATTCATCATTTTGGTTTTTTTCTTCTGGCCTGCAACGCAGGCTTTGGTTCAGTCATTTCAGCAGTCAGATGTTTTTGGCACGAAAGTCGAATGGAATGGTCTGGAAAATTTTGAGTCTCTATGGCGTGATGACACCTACTTAGCTTCTTTTAAAACCACTGCCGTATTTTCTATTCTTGTTGCAGGCTTGGGCATTTCTCTGTCATTGTTTTTGGCCTTTTTTGCAGATCGCATTACCCGCGGCGCATGGGTCTACCGCACGCTCTTGATATTGCCCTACGCTGTAGCGCCCGTGGTTGCTGGCGTGTTGTGGCTGTTTTTGTTTTCGCCATCTGTCGGTTTGGCCTCCTTTATGCTGGAGAAATTGGGAGTTCAATGGAATGCCCTTCTCAACAGCAACCATGCCATGGCATTGATTGTGATTGCTTCGGTTTGGAAGCAAATATCCTACAACTTTCTTTTCTTTTTAGCGGGCTTTCAAAGCATTCCTAAGTCCCTCATTGAAGCCGCAGCCATCGATGGCGCCAGCGTTTGGAAACGATTCTGGACCATTCAACTGCCACTCCTCACGCCCACGACATTCTTCTTGTTGGTCGTCAATACGGTTTACGCGTTTTTCGAGACCTTTGGCATTGTCGATGCCACCACCAGGGGCGGCCCAGGAAAAGACACTGCCATTTTGGTTTACAAAGTTTATTTTGATGGCTTCAAAGCCATGGATTTAGGTGGCTCTGCGGCTCAATCGGTGATCTTGATGTTCATCGTCATCAGTCTGACGGTCATTCAGTTCAAGTACGTAGAACGCAAGGTCAATTATTAACATGATCGAACGCAATCGATGGTTGACCTTCCTCACTCACCTGGTGCTTTGCATCGGTGTGATCGTCATTGTTTTTCCAATTTACCTTGCAGTTGTGGGTGCCACTCATTCATCCCAAGAGATGGCTCAATCTCCCATACCCGTTTGGTTTGGCAGTGAAGGACTGACCAACTTCAAAACCATTCTCATGGGTGAAGGGCCTGGAGTTACAACTCAACTCCCTGTGTCAAGAATGATGTGGGTCAGTTTGATCACGGCACTTTGCATTGCCTTTGGCAAAATTACCATTTCATTGCTCAGTGCATTTGCCATTGTTTATTTTCAGTTCCCGTTTCGCAAAACTGTGTTTTGGGGCATCTTCGTCACCTTGATGCTGCCGGTAGAAGTGCGCATCGTACCAACCTACAAAGTGATTGCAGACTTTGGCATGGTGAATAGTTTTGCAGGCCTGACCATCCCCCTGATTGCATCAGCCACGGCCACTTTTTTATTCCGTCAGTTTTTCTTGACCGTGCCAGATGAACTGACTGAAGCCGCCAAAATGGACGGTGCCAAACCCATGCGATTCTTTTGGGATGTACTTTTACCTTTGTCAAAAACCAGCATGGCCGCCTTGTTTGTCATTCAGTTTATTTATGGATGGAATCAATACCTTTGGCCATTGCTCATGAGTACGGAAGAGCGCATGTACCCCATTGTCATGGGCATACGAAGCATGACCGCTGGGGCTGACTCACAAATCCAATGGAATCTGGTCATGTCTACCGCTATTTTGGCCTTGCTACCGCCCGCCTTGGTAGTGGTGCTCATGCAAAAATGGTTTATCAAGGGCTTGGTTGATACCGAGAAATAAAGTATGGCTTCCATTACCCTCACCCACATTCAAAAGACCTATGGCCTTGGCGCCAAAGGCAACACAGTCATTCAAGACTTCAGTGCAGAAATCATGGATGGCGAATTTGTGGTCATTGTGGGACCTTCTGGTTGCGGAAAATCGACATTGCTTCGCATGGTCGCTGGTTTGGAAGAAATTACCAAGGGCGATATTTCAATTGGCAACAGGGTTGTCAATCAAGTCGAGCCTTCTGAGCGAGACATCGCCATGGTGTTTCAAAATTACGCCTTGTATCCGCACATGAGCGTTTTCGACAACATGGCTTATGGTCTGAAGATTGCCAACAAGCCCTTAGATGAAATTAAGGCCCGTGTTGCAAAGGCTGCTGACATATTAGAACTTTCACACTTGTTGCAACGCAAACCCCGTGAGCTATCAGGCGGTCAGCGCCAGCGTGTGGCCATGGGCCGTGCCATTGTGCGTCAACCACAAGTGTTTTTATTTGACGAGCCCTTGTCTAACTTGGACGCCAAACTGCGCGCCCAAACCCGTTTGGAAATTCAAAAGTTGCACCGCGAATTAGGCGTCACCTCCTTGTTCGTCACGCACGATCAAGTCGAGGCCATGACCTTGGCCCAGCGCATGATTGTCATGAACGGCGGTGTGATGGAACAATTTGGCACGCCCGAAGAGGTCTACAACCGCCCCGCAAGTACCTTCGTTGCCAGCTTTATTGGTTCACCCCCCATGAACTTGCTCAAGCACGCCCCCGATCTTGCAGAAGGCCAAATTTTGGGCATTCGACCCGAGCACCTCGAGATTTCGGACCATGGGTGGGCGCTCAAAGTCGATACCGTCGAGCTGCTGGGTGCCGAGCGCTTGGTACATGCTCTATTGGAAAATGAAGCCGTTACTTTGAGACTAGATGCCAGTTTGACGGCACCCAAAATCGGTGAGCTTTTCCATGCCCTGCCCAAGGCGGGCTGCATTCATCATTTCAATGCTGAAACAGGAAAACGTCTGTGACCCAGAATACTGCTAAGCCGCTTAAGTCTTGGCCCTATCCAAGATGGATCGCCCATCGAGGCGCTGGCACTTTGGCACCCGAGAACACGCTTGCCGCATTTCGCAAAGGCGCCGAGTACGGCTTCCGTATGTTTGAATGCGACGCCAAACTCAGCGCAGACGATGTGGTGTTTTTGATGCATGACGCCACACTGCATCGAACCACCAACGGCCATGGCATTGGCGGCGAGCAAAGCTGGCAAGAACTGTCGCAGTTAGACGCAGGCAGTTGGCACTCTAGACACTTCAGTGGTGAGCCCTTGCCCACGCTGGCCAATTTGGCGCAATACTGCATTCGCAATCGCTTTTTTCTCAACATTGAAATCAAACCAACACCTGGTGTTGAATTTAAAACAGGTGAGGTCGTGGCTCAACAAGCGGCTCTTCTTTGGCAGCACGAAGAAGCACCGCCACTTTTAAGCTCTTTTCAAGTGGATTCTTTAAAAGGGGCTCAGCAAGCCGCACCGCAATTGCCCAGAGGTTTGTTGCTGCACAACCTGCCTGATGCTTGGCTAGAAACTGCCAAAACCTTGGATTGCAGCGCTGTTGTCTGCCAATATGCTTTGTGGACACCCGACATGGTGGCGGCCGTTCACATAGCGGGGATGCGTTGTTTAAGCTACACCGTCAACGACGAATGGGCCACCCAACATCTGATGGCATTGGGAACAGACGGCATCATCACTGACCGGGTAGATGCTTTCAGCCCCGCGACTTGAATCGCATTTGCAAAGCCCACTCTAAAGTGGCGCAAACCAAAACAAGCACGCCATAGGTGGCCATTTTGCCGTCGTTCCCCGTCATCACCAAACCTACCACCAGCACGGACAATCCGCAAATGGCATTCAGCAGCCAACGCCATAGCCACTTGATTTGAGACTGGCGTCCGAACTGGAACGAACCCCAGAGCGTGATACCCAAGGAAAGTACCAGCGCAGGCAAGCCGAAATTCACCAAATGCCAAAATACATCATCCCAAGTCATTCATTTCCTTCCCTGTTGGTACAGGTTTTATAATCTGAAACATGGCAGTTTGGGCATTGGGGTTAAACCACACAACAGCCCCGCTCGATTTGCGCGGGCGGTTTGCCTTTGCCTTGGACCAATTGCCGCCTACTTTGCAGCAACTCAGGGGCAACTTGGCCTCGCACACAGCGCGCGAACCTGAGGCCGCCATTCTCTCAACTTGCAACCGCACAGAAATTTATTGTGCCGCAGATCAGCTTGTGGTTGATGAAACTCTGAATTGGTTGGCGCAAACAGGTGGTGTCTCTGCCCACGAGTTGCGCGCCCACACCTACATGCTCGAAGAAGGCCATGGTATTGGGAGAAGCACAAATTTTGGGTCAACTCAAAGATGCCGTCAGAGCCGCTGAAGAAGCCGGCGCCTTGGGCAGCACCCTGAACCAATTGTTTCAACGCAGTTTTGCAGTGGCCAAAGAAGTGCGGTCCACCACTGAAATTGGTGCCCATTCCATCAGCATGTCGGCCGCTGCGGTTCGCTTGGCAAGTCAAATTTTTGAAGACCTCACCAAAATCAAAGTTTTGTTTGTGGGCGCCGGTGAAATGATTGAGTTGGTGGTCACCCACTTTGCAGCCAAAAACCCTCGCAGCATGGCCATTGCCAACCGCAGCATGGACCGCGGTGAAAAACTTGCCAATCAGTATGGTGCTGAAGTCATGCGCTTGTCAGAGCTGCCCGATCGGCTTCATGAGTTTGATGCTGTTGTCAGTTGCACCGCAAGCACTTTACCCTTGATTGGCTTGGGTGCTGTAGAGCGCGCATTGAAAAAACGCCGCAATCGACCCATGTTCATGGTGGATTTGGCGGTTCCGCGAGACATCGAACCCGAAGTTAAATCTTTAGAAGACGTTTATCTCTACACGGTTGACGACTTGGCCAGTGTGATTCAAACAGGCCAGGCGCACCGACAAGCTGCAGTGGCCGAAGCCGAAGTGATCATTGACGCGGGTGTACAAAGTTTCATGCACTGGATGCACCAACGAGGCAGCGTGCCCCTCATTCAGCAACTCAATGCGCAAGCCGATGAATGGCGCGAAGCTGAAATGGCCCGTGCCCGCAAATTGTTAGCGAAGGGTGAGGACCCAGAAAAAGTGCTGGAGGCACTTTCACGTGGCTTGACTCAAAAGATGCTGCATGGCGCCATGGCAGAACTGAGAGAGGCCGACCCCGATCACGTGGCCCAAGCTACGCACGCCGTTCAACGTCTTTTCTTGCGCAAAGAACGCTAGCGACCATCGCCCAAGCCTGCGCTGCATTGAGATTGACTCAATGCCTCTTCAAATTTTTCGCAAAGATTCATGAAACCCTTTTTACGTCACCAGCTTGAGCGGTATGCACAGCGTCTAGAAGAGCTGGACTTTTTGCTGTCGCGCGAAGACATCATGGCCGACATGAATCAGTTTTTAAAACTCTCGCGCGAGCATGCTGAGGTGAGTGCTTTGACCAAACGTTATGCGCGATATTTAGAACGCAGCAGCGATTTAGAAGCCGCCCATGCCATGCTAGAAACCAGCAGCGAAGACATCGATATACAAGCCATGGCCCATGAAGAAATTCAAAGTGCCTTACAAGAAATGAGCGAGTTGGAAGCTGAGTTGCAGCGCATGCTGCTGCCCAAAGACCCCGACGATGCACGACCTGCTTTTTTAGAAATTCGCGCAGGGACGGGCGGCGACGAGTCAGCACTTTTTGCAGGCGACTTGCTTCGCATGTACACCAAGTTTTTCGAACGCAAAGGTTGGCGAGCCGAAATCATGTCTGAGTCTGCCAGTGAGTTGGGCGGCTACAAAGAGGTGGTAATTCGCATCGAAGGTGACAATGTGTTTGGCACCATGCGCTTTGAATCGGGTGGCCACCGCGTCCAACGCGTGCCGACCACTGAGACACAAGGCCGCATTCACACCAGCGCTTGCACGGTGGCGGTTTTGGCAGAGCCCGATGAAGCCCAGGCCGTGACCATCAGCCCTGCCGAACTACGCATTGACACCTACCGCGCCAGCGGAGCGGGTGGTCAGCACATCAACAAAACAGATTCTGCTGTGCGCATCACGCACATTCCAACGGGCATTGTGGCTGAGTGCCAAGACGATCGCAGCCAGCACCGCAACAAAGCCAAAGCCATGCAAGTTTTATCGGCACGCATTCAAGAAAAAGATCGAAGCGAGCGCGCTGCCAAAGATGCGGCACTGCGCAAAGGGCTCATTGGCAGTGGCGATCGATCCGATCGAATTCGCACCTACAACTTCCCTCAAGGACGCCTCACAGATCACCGCATCAACCTCACTTTGTACAAGCTGAGTTTCATCATGGAGGGTGATTTGGAAGAGGTCACCCAAGCCCTTCAGCATGCCAGGCAAGCCGAACAAATGGCTGATTTGGAATCAAGCCTGCCATCATGAACGTGGCGCAATGTTTAACGCGTGGCCAAGTGTTGGGACTGCCCCGACTGGAAGCCCAAATTCTGTTCTTGCATGCCGCAGGCAGATCGCTGCACGACCGCGCATGGCTGTTGGCGCACGATACCGATGAGGTATTGCCTGAACATATTGCAGCCTTTGAAGCACTGGCACAGCGCCGACTGCAACTCGAACCTGTAGCCTACATCGTGGGGCAGAAAGAATTTTTTGGACTTAACTTGGCCATCGACAAGCGTGTGCTTGACCCCAGAGCTGACACCGAAGTGTTGGT
>Ga0208554_1000250_pt1 | contig 9174 bp, 10 predicted proteins | sample Colrivmet1371B02_FD_187628 | JGI IMG/M metagenome (GOLD analysis project Ga0208554, IMG submission 187628) | Estuarine microbial communities from the Columbia River estuary - metaG 1371B-02 (SPAdes) (version 2) | ecosystem: Environmental > Aquatic > Marine > Intertidal zone > Estuary | place...
TATCTTTGGTATCTTTGGTATCTTTGGTATCTTTGGTATCTTTGGTATCTTTGGTATCTTTGGTATCTTTGGTATCTTTGGTATCTTTGGTATCTTTGATATCTTTGGTATCTTTGGTATCTTTGGTATCTTTGGTATCTTTGGTATCTTTGGTATCTTTGGTATCTTTGGTATCTTTGGTATCTTTGGTATCTTGTTCATTGTTACGATTAGTTTTTCTGTAATCTTTTAGAAATGCAGAATACAACGAAGGTGTCGGGGATACTGTATTTGTTTGTGATAATTGTTGCGTTTGTATTAAATTTTTTGTAAACGAGTAATTTTCTGACAAGATATAAGAAATATCAGGTAAATAAAAAACACGATCTTTATCAAAATATTTATTAAAAATCATCAAGTCTTGTGGGGTTCTTAGGAATATGTAATCTATAATGTTTAAATCATTATTTTGGAGAAGAGTTTCTGTATAAGGTAACCCAACGGATAATGCGATAATTGTATTTGGTTGTCCAGTAAATTTTTCAGTTATTTTATTTAAAAAATATGGGTTTAGGATATCTCCTCCTCCAATTATAATAGTATCTGTATCATTAAATGTTTCATGATAAATTTTATCACAATCATAAAAGTCTAATATGTAGTCGTCTTGGATGTATTCTTGGAATAAGTTTGCGAATGATGATTTATATTGCTCATCTCCAAAATTACAATGTTCATAATATCCTATTATTTTTAAAGATAAAACCATATATTATTATTACATAATAAATAAAAAAAGTAGAAATGCACGTTTTTTAATTATTAATCTTTAATTTTAAAAAAAAATAAATTTAAATAATATGTATATATATATATATAGATATGTCAGAATCCATTATTAAAAATACAGGAAGTGCTCGTTATACAGTTTTTCCAATTCGTTACCATAATTTATGGAAATTTTATAAGCAACACTTAGGTACCTTTTGGACAGCTGAAGAAGTAAAACTAACGGATGATTTAGTTGATTGGAAAAATAAATTAAACGATAATGAAAGGTGGTTTATAAAAAATATTTTGGCATTTTTTGCAGCAAGTGATGGTATAGTAAATGAAAATTTAATAGTCAATTTTTACAATGAAGTTCAAATACCAGAGGCTAGGCAATTTTATTCTGTTCAAATGATGATAGAGGCAATTCATAGTGAAACATATTCTCTTCTTATTGATACATATATTTCTAATACGGAAGAAAAAGCTGGATTATTTAATGCTGTAGAAACAATTCCTGCAGTTAAACGCAAAGCTGATTGGGCAATTAAATGGATTGAACAAGGTAGTACTTTACAACAAATGATACCAGAAAAATATATGAGTAGTTTTGAATTTTTACATAGTAGTAACGAGTATGCTGACATGCCATTAGCAGATGACCATATCGAGGCTCTTAATTATTTAGTAAAGGAACGTCCAAGTTTTGCACAAAGACTTTTAGCATTTATTTGTGTCGAGGGGATTTTCTTTTCCGGATCATTTTGTGCTATTTACTGGTTAAAAAGTCGAGGTTTAATGCCAGGACTTGGCACAGCAAATTCACTAATTTCGCGTGATGAAAATCTCCACAGCACCTTTGCAATTGAACTTTATAATATGTTGGAAAATCGTTTGGATGAAACGATTGCTCACGATATTTTCAAGGAAGCTGTTGATATTGAAAAGGAATTTATAACAGAAAGCTTACCAGTTTCTTTAATTGGAATGAATTGTAATTTAATGAGCCAATATATTGAAATGGTTGCTGATAGATGGTTAGTTTTATTAGGTTATTCTAAAATTTATAATACTACAAATCCATTTCCTTTTATGGAAATGATTAGTTTAAATGAAAAAGTAAACTTTTTTGAAAATACAGTTACAAATTATCAACGAGCTAACGTTGGAACAACTGAAGAAGACCGTAAAATTACATTTGATTCTGACGATTTTTAAATTACTTTTTAAAAAAAGTAATATCAAAAAGTAATATCAAAAAGTAATATCAAAAAGTAATAAACATTTTAACAACAATTAATACTTTTAAAAAATTACTTTTAAAAAAGTAATATCAAAAAATTAATATATCAAGATTGAATTTAAAAATATTATTCTTTTTATTTTTAAATGCCAATGTTCAACTTAAAATACTTACTAGTACCTATGATTATAAAACTTGCAAATGCACAAACATTATGTAAGCCATTTGAATACAATGGTAATTTACCGTATAATAAACAGGGATTAATTGCGGATTATAATTCTGAAAATATTCGTCAAACAAATGGGTTATTAAATTTGCATTTAACGAAAAATACTGGTGGAACTAGACTTAGTATTGCCGATACTTTACATTATGGTACAATCGAAGCTACTTTAAAAGTATCACCTGGAATGAATGTAGTCTCTTCTTTTATTTTAATGGCTGAAAATAAAGACGAAATTGATTTTGAATTTGTACAGAATACATTAAACAAAACAAACGTTATTCAAACAAATTACTTTTATAAGGGAATTCCAATCTTTGATAAAAATGCTAAAATGTACAAAACTAAAAATCCATTAGCTGATTTTTATCATACTTATTCAATACATTGGACTCCAGATTTTTACGAATGGCGTTTTAATAAGTATACTTTACGTAAATTATTCCGAAATGAAACTAAAAATTATCCAGATTCACCAAGTAAAGTACAATTTGGAATTTGGGAAGCAAAACCTTCTAGTTGGGCTGGAACTGGTATCAATTGGAATTCACAACCATACATTTTATCAATTAAATCATTAAAATTATCTTGTAATTCTACAACTGAAAGTACTATTACACCTACAAGTTCTACAAGTTCTACAAGTTCTACAAGTTCGATTACGAGTTCTACAAGTTCTGAATCTGCAAGTGCGATTACGAGTTCTACGAGTGCGATTACGAGTGTGATTACGAGCGCAATTACAACTGCGATTACAACTGCAATTACAAGTTCTACGAGTTCTACGAGTGTAAATTTACCAAGAAATTACGAGATCAAGTTAGAACCACAATTTATTTGGAATCTTGTATTTTCATTTTTAATAATTAATTTAATGTAACTTTTTTTTATATTTAATAATTATATAAATGTCTATTTCAACTGCTAGTGAAACTATAAATACTAATCTTACAGATTCGATGGGTAGTTCTTTTTTTACAACAAATCCAAAAGAAGTATTACAGTGTGTGGCATTTAATTTTAAAATCATTTTTGCATTTTCATTAACTATTTTGATCTTGTCTTTATTTATATCTTGTATAAATGTCATATTTCCTCCCATGGAAGATCCAAACGATATTATTACGTATGAACCACGAATGTTAAGAAAGGGTGGATTAAAATATGTAATGTGCAATTGTGTAGATGGAAAATGTAATTGTAAAAGTAACAGTAATTATGTAGAACATTTTAGTAATGATGAAATGTATTCATTTAAATCAGCTCCACGGTCTACTTATCAAAGTGTTCCATTATTAGCGCCATCTGAAGATAATTTATTTTTTGGTCAAGCAAAACGATTCGTTTCATCACAAGATGAAAAGGTAGTTTACCGTTTAGAAGTTTATTGTAATTTATTTGTGTTAGATGGTAATATCTATGATAAAGCTGAAAGAAATACTACGAAACAAAAATACAGTGTGTTTTTAAGAAATTCTAAAACTCGAGGTTCAATGAAAATAGGTGATCTTGTAAAGGATGGTGATGGTATTTATAAATTAAAATTTATATCTGATAAAAATATTAACGATTTGGTAAGTTATGATCAAATTAACATAGTATATTCGCTTAATAATAATGAACAAATATTATTGTCTGGGAAATTCCATTAATTTTTTAAAAAATAAAATATATTTAAATAACAATAAGACTTTAATGCAGATTAACACATATATTTTACATAGTTTAAAAATTTTTTTTTTAGCATTTACATTTGGTAAAAGTATAGATAATATTTTTACTGCTATTCAAAAAAAATACGACGGATTAAACAATATATCATTTGGATTATTACAACTATTGACTGTTATTATTACATCATATTATTTGCATATGTTAACAACATACAAATTTAGTGTTGATATGCAAATACAGGCGCCAAATGTACTTTTTTCTAGTTTTATATTTTCATTACAGTCAAATATGTTGAAAAATTTTGCACAGCTTACTTTATAAAAACACCAGGAAATTATTTATTATTGTTTAGAAAATTCCATTAATTTTTTTATTGATCTTATATATGGGTAATATAAAATCAAGTTTAAAACATAATTTGCAATACATTAAAAATTTATCAAAAACTGAAAAGGATATAATTTATGCATATACAATTGATAACAAAATACTAAATGTAAATTCAGAATATAAAACAATTTTAGAAACAATAATAAACAATGCTCCAGAATCAACATCTACATTAACTGTTTATAGAGGTATACGTTTACAAATAGCAAATGATCTCGAAACTACATTATCATCATTTGTATCAACGTCATTATCAAAACATAATATATATGATTTTATAAAAAACCATGGTTGTTGTGCATTAGTAATAAATTTACAACCAGGTAGTCGTTTTTTGTATGTTAAAAATGTATCAAAATACAAATCAGAGGATGAAATTTTATTACCACCTGGTGGTAAATTTATATTAACAAGGGAATCATATGAAAAAGTATATAGCAATGAATATGATAAAATGTATAGTATAAAAGTTTTATATATAACATATATACCAAAAAATTCAAAAAACATCAATTAATTACAATATGTCTGGATTATATCTGAAATTGTCAAAATCATAAATTTTTACAGTAAAATCACCGTTTAATATATCAACTCGTATAGAATCGCCATCGTATAATTCATTATCATTTCGAGATTTGTATGGAATTTTTAATCGATTTCGTGTTTCATCTATTATGTAATATTCATATTTTTCTGTTCTTCCGGGATATTTTGGTCTACCATACAATGGATAACGATCATTGTTATTAAATATAAATCCCATTTGTTGATAATCATCGTTTGCTGCTTGATTAAATTTTCCTAAAGGATATGTTCTTTCTGGTGGTACAAGAGGATTATAAATTCTATTTAGGGATTGGCGAGTTTGTACGGTAGGAGTTATTTGCGATTGTGTTTCTCTTAAATCACCGACACATGTTTGATGTGCTGTTTTGCAAGCAAAAAGATCTTGTTGTAATTGAATTATTCGTTGTTGTAAATTACCGTGTACGTTACCTTGTGCGTTACCGTTTACGTTACCGTGTATATCAGAAACAAATGTTTCATTAGATCTTTTATATTCGATTTTATATTCGTCTCTACGTTTTTTAAGTATAAAGCACAAGTACATTATTATACAAAACATTAAAAAAACATATAAATTGAAATCGTTTCTACGAAAACAAACGCTATCAAGTGACCCAGTATCGCTATTCATTTAAAGATATTCCTTGTAATTCCTTGTAATTAAATAATAAAAAAAATTTGTTTAAAATTTAAAAATAATTGAATAGTAATTTAAGGTACAAAAGTATAATAAGATGAGTTACGAATACGATTTACATTATCATCACGAACTAATACAAAAAAAATCAAAGTATGTATCAAAAGGACTAACTGGATTAACAAATTTGGGAAACAAGTGTTTTATGAATTCTGTACTTCAATGTTTGAGTAATACTTTACGTTTAAGTGATTATTTTTTGTCTACAAAATATCGTTCTGATGATCCTGATCAAACGAATAAACAACGCAAGGAATATTATGTAGTACTTGGTTATCTTAATTTGATTATTAATATGTGGGAAACAAATCAAGTTTTAAAACCAAAATCTATTGTTGAAAATATGAGTAAATTTGTTCCTAAATATTTTACATTAGATCAACAAGATTCCCATGAATGTTTAATGTACCTCTTAGATTTATTGCATAAAGGAATTTCCTATGAAATAGAAGTAGATATTCGTGGTAAAATTGAAAATGAGACGGACGAATTGATGAAACAATCTTTAGAACAATGGAAAATATTTTACGAACGAAGTTATTCTTTTATTGTAGAAACATTTGGTGGTATGTTTTATAATAAAATTAATTGTAATGGATGTTCATTTCAAGAAAATATTTTTGAACCATTTAATTGTATGAGTTTAAACATACCACAAACTGGATCAACTACATTACAAGATTGTTTAGACAATTATTTTAATACAGAAGAACAAATTGATTCTTGGTGTTGTGAAGGCTGCCAAGGATCTGGTTGTTCAAAGTCAATTAAAACGTGGTCTTTTCCAAATTATGTCATTATTCATTTTAAACGTTTTACAAATAATGGTAGTAAAATTAATACACATATTGATTTTCCAACAGATGATTTGAACTTGACAAATTATATTTCATCATCTAAAAACGATCCCAATAATTATATATATTCATTGTATGCTATAAATTATCATTCTGGTACTAGTCAAGGTGGTCATTATTGGTCATCTTGTAAAAATTTAGATAAAAACTGGTATTTATATAATGATAGTAATGTTACTAAATTTCAAAATAACAATCTTTTATCTAAAGATGCATATATGTTGTTTTATTATAGAAAATATATAAAATAAAATACAAAAATTTTTTTTCCAATATACTATTATATGATAGATAATAATATACTTTTATACGTTTTTATAACGCTTTTCTTTGCTTATATAATTTTCTTTAATATAAAAGAAAAACTGGATAATACTGATATTTCAAGTTACACTGAAGAACAATTGCGTCTGGCAATTAATAAATCTATCCGTTCTCGACAAACATTGGAAACATTACTAAAAATAGAAGATCCTCCAGAATTTATTAAACGAAGAATAGGTGATTTGCACAATGATATTAAAAATGGAGAATCAGCAAAAGAAGTTCTTATTTCAAGAAATATTTATGTTTAAAAACAAAATAAATTGACTATAAAATTTATTTTGAACAATTTACTGTTTACTGTTTACTGGATTTTTTGTTGGATCTACGAAAACTGGTCTTTTTGCACGAATGTCTTCATAACGCAAACAATAATCTTGATCTTCTTTGCAAGTTTTTGGATTTAAATACAACCATTTTGCAAAATCATCTTGTGCATTTGGGATAGTTGTATTAGGCATTGTGTAAAATTGACGTTGAGAATTCGTTTTGCCAAAAACATCATTTACATCTTTAAACAAATTATGATTAAACATTTCATCCATTTTCTTTTTAACTTCTGGGTTAGTAGTATCACAAGCTTTTGGTCTACCAGGTTTTTTGGGATCAACATTAAGCATATCTTTCATAGTTACATTCATAAAAGGATTATCTAATGTAGGAAGTGTACATTCTTCGTCATTAGATAAACGTTCAATAAAGGTACCATCACTTTGTTGTGTACCTTGGGTACCGTCACTTTGTTTGTTACCTTGGTTACCTTTATTTTGTTGTGTACCTTGGTTACCATCACTTTGTTGGTTACCTTTATTTTTATGTATATCAGTATCTTGTTTATCATTTTCGGGGTTATTTGTATATACAAAATATGTAATTAACAATGTACCTATAAAAACTGATAAATACTTGTAGTTTTTATTGTAATAATACAGAATAATAGAACAATAGAGGGATAATCTTACTAAAGCGTTAAATCTTTCTTCTAAAGTTTGATTTTTAGTTGGAAAAAATTCTGTAAGTCTATTTGATTGGATTAAAATTGACATATCGTTATACCAAAATGGATCTGATTTTACGCGATTACTCATAGTACAGTTAATATTATATGTTAAAAAAAGTTTTATGAAATAAATTCTTAATTACTTTTTAATTAAGAATTTTTACTTTAATTATTTGTTTATTTGTTTATTTGACTGGCAAACATTTTTTGAAAGTCTCCTCCTGTATTTTGTACAGTACTTAAAATACTTTGAGCTTGTTGTTCTAACACATTTTGATCAATCTCTCCACTATTTATTTTTGTTTCTATTTTACTTGTTATATTTTCAACTAATTTTTGAATCTTATTATCTGGCTTACCAGACATCATGGAACTTAGTAATGTCATTGGATCTAAATTTTCACTTTGAATATCTTTGCTTAATTCTGTTGCTAAATTCATAATATCACCATTTTGCATTAATGATTCTAATAAATTACCAAAGTTTTGATTTGATGAATTTATTGGATTTAATGAATTTGATAAATTACCAAAGTTTTGATTTGATCTTGGATTTAATGAATTTATTGGATTTGATCTTTTTGAATTTACTTTATTTTTTGTATCTATCGTATCTGTCATATCTGTCATATCTGTCGTATCTGTCTTTTCTTGTTCTATACGTTTTTGTATACTTGATACAAAAGAAGATAATTCTTGTGTAAATTCATCAATCTTATTATCACTTACCAAACCAAAATTTAAAATAAATATTGACATGTAAATATTATACAAATATTTAATAATACTTTGCTTTGTATTCTTATTTTCTGAAGAAAATACATTAAAGTCTAAAATATCGTCAAACAAAACAATATTGTTTAAAAATTCCAAATTGTTTTTTCTAATTTTACTTCTGGTTGTAACTACATGTGAAATTTCTGTCTCGTATTTTTTTAAAATTGGTAAAGTATTAGTTACCATTTTTCGGACGTTTTCAGAATTATTCAAGCCTTTTAAAAACTTGTATAATCTTTGCACAATAGATTTATCCACGTAATCAAATACTAAATCTATCTCGTTAAAAAATCCTGATAATGTTTTTTTTAATTCACTCTCAATCATTGGATTTATACCTCGTTCTTGTTGTTTACTTTGTTCTTCTTGAACACTTACACCTTGTTTTTTTGTACATTGGCCGTCTTGTACAATTACACTTACACTTTGGACGTCTTGTACAATTACATTTACACTTTGGACGTCTTGTATATTTAAACTTAGATTATCAATTTGTTCTTGAAGAATTTTATCTAGTTCTTGTTCTTGTTTTTGTTCTTGTTTTTCTGTCATAATTATACTTATTAACTAGGTATAAAATAGATTAAATGGATTACCGCACAATATTTTTATTTTTGTTTACATGATTTTTTTGCCAGTGCGTAATAATTTTTGAAAATATAGCCA
>Ga0208554_1000252_pt1 | contig 9165 bp, 7 predicted proteins | sample Colrivmet1371B02_FD_187628 | JGI IMG/M metagenome (GOLD analysis project Ga0208554, IMG submission 187628) | Estuarine microbial communities from the Columbia River estuary - metaG 1371B-02 (SPAdes) (version 2) | ecosystem: Environmental > Aquatic > Marine > Intertidal zone > Estuary | place: USA...
CAAAGGCAAGACATAGAAGCCAACACCAAAGTTTTGCATGGTCGCCTTGATCTTGCCGCCCTTATTGGCCGGAATCACTCCTCGATTAATAATCATCAAGCGGAAAATTGTAATTCCAATTTCTCGTACCAAGATGACAATAGTGATCCACCATGGCATCCGCTCAAGAATTGATAGGGAAATCATCGCAGTGCCAATCATTACCTTGTCTGCAACTGGATCTAAAAACTTTCCAAACTCTGTGATGGTGTTACGGCTGCGGGCTAAATTGCCATCTAGAACATCGCTCATTCCAAGAATGAAAAACACGCACCAAGAAATGTATTGCCACGTTGGGTCATTGCCACCATTTTTAAAAAGTGTGTAAGCGCCAACTGGCACCAGCAACAGGCGCATTACGGTTATGAAGTTCGGAGTGATAAATCCTGGCAACTTCATAGTGGCTTTGCCACCAAATCAGCACCCATAGAATCAATAATCACGGCATCAACATACTGGCCTGCCTTGAATTCTGTTCCGATAAAAACCGTGCTTCCATCAACTTCTGGACCTTGATGAGCTGCTCGTCCTTCTTGGAGTTCAGCATCTTCAATCAACACACGAACAGTTTCACCAATTCGAGCTTGCGCACGCAATGAGACCATTTCATCAGCCAGTGAAGACAGAACCTCCACGCGCTGGGCTATTACTTCTTGATCAATCTTGCCATCAATCTTTAACGCTTCGGTGTTGTCTTCATCTGAATATCCAAAGATTCCCACTGCATCTAATTTGGCTTCAGTGATAAATCGGGCTAACTCATCAAAATCTTCCTGCGTCTCACCCGGAAAACCAACAATAAAGTTCGAGCGAATTCCTGCTTCAGGTGATAAGACTCGGATTTGATTGATTAAATGCAGGAACTTTTCATTATCTCCAAAGCGGCGCATGCGACGTAATACTAATGGTGATGAGTGCTGAAAAGATAAATCAAAATAAGGAACAGTCTTTGGCGTTGCAATCATCGCTTGAATCAAAGTTGGTCGCATCTCTGCAGGCTGCAGGTATGAAAGTCGGACCCGTTCAACGCCTTCAATGGCGGCAATCTCAGGCAGCATCTTCTCCATCAACTGAAGATCACCTAAATCTTTTCCATAAGAGGTTGTATTTTCGCTCACCAAAAAGAGTTCAGTAACTCCATTGGCAACTAACCAACGTGCCTCATCCAAGATTTCATGAGGGCGGCGTGAAATGAAGGAGCCTCTAAAGTATGGAATCGCGCAGAAAGAACATCGACGATCACAGCCCGATGCAATTTTAAGTGGCGCCCATGGTGCATCACCTAAGCGTTTGCGGGAAAACTCAGCGCTCTCGCGGGTCTCAGCACGATCAGCAGGGGCAATCGGCAAGAGGGCACGACGATCACGCGGGATATGCGGTGCGTGTGAATTACCTGCAACGATTGACTGCAAACGCGCAGAGATATCTTGATAGTCATCAAAGCTTAAAATTGCATCAGTATCTGGGAGTGCTTCTGCTAATTCATTTCCGTAACGCTCAGCCATGCAGCCCACCGCAACAACTGCACGCGTCTGACCATGTCCCTTGAGTGAGTTTGCCTCAAGGAGAGCGTCAATAGAATCTTTTTTAGCTGATTCAATGAATCCACATGTATTAACTAGAGCAACTTCAGCTGATTCAACATCATCAACTAAGGTCCATCCATCGGCTGCTAAACGACCAGCCAACTCTTCAGAATCAACTTCATTTCGTGAGCACCCTAAAGTGACAACTGCTACGGTGCGCTTCATTTGGCAAATCTTAGCGGGTTATGAATCGACTCCGTACGACACGCTAACTACCTCAGCATCCATACCAATGGCCTCAACTTTCTTGCCATTTACTTTCAGATCTACTCCCCCAGCATTTCCAACTTTGAGATTGAGTTGTGAATCGGAGGAAAATACCTTAACTGCCCCACGTGGTATCTGACCACTAAAGAGAACTCTTCCAGCATCATCAGAGACAAAGAGCCATGACTTAGCGCGGGTTGCATTAATGACTACTTCAACTCCAGTGCCGGTTGAAAAAGTATTTTGGGCCGATGGCTCGGCAGATGGTGATTCGGCTGCAGTTGGCGATGCACTTGCAGATGGAACTGCACTAACAACATCATTTGTATTGACGTTTGAAATTACTACTTGAGCAATTCCAACAGCAAAGAGCGACACCACAGAAATCATCACAAGAACTTTCCATGAGACTTTGCGAGCTTCGGCCGGCAAACGCATGACACTATTTTCAATAAGCAAATCTTTCATCGAGCGTACTTCTCCGCCTTGTTCTTCCTCATAAAGGCGGATGAACTCTTTTTGATCCACTTTTAAAATTGAAGCGATATTGCGAACATGGCCACGTGCATATGTTTCACCACCGCAATGAGAGAAATTATCTTTTTCTATCTCACTCAAAACACTTATACGAATATTGGTTTTGGCAGCCAAATCTTCAAGAGAAAGGCCCGCGTCTTTACGCGCCTTAGCTATCAAAGATCCAAGTGACATCGTTACTGGTCCTTAAGGGAAATTACTGCTGCCGATGAGAGTACAAGTCTAGAACCGTGGCATCCCCTGTGGCTAGAGAGCGGTGTGAGAACAGGGGGTGAAATGTGTGTTAACCCCCGGCAAAGGTTGCTTTAGTAATCTCGCAAGGTCGCTAAAACAGAATCGAGTTCATCTGGTTTCACCAAAACAGTTCTGGCCTTTGAGCCCTCAGATGGTCCAACAATTCCACGAGATTCCATTAGATCCATCAACCGTCCAGCTTTTGCAAATCCAACACGAAGTTTTCTTTGCAACATAGATGTTGAACCAAACTGTGTTCCAACAACTAATTCAACGGCTTGTAACAAAATATCTAAATCATCGCCAATCTCTTTATCAACCATCTTGGGATGTGATTGAACGGCTGTAACATCTTCGCGATAGCGCGGTTTTAACTGCTTCTTCACATGTGTTGTAACGGCTTCAATTTCGCGCTCTGACACATAAGCACCTTGAATACGAACTGCTCGGCTAGCTCCCATAGGAATAAAGAGACCATCACCTTGTCCAACAAGTTTTTCTGCCCCTGGACTATCTAAAATAACGCGGCTATCGGCCAAAGAACTAGTTGCAAAAGAAAGTCTAGATGGCACGTTTGCTTTAATAAGACCAGTAACCACATCGACAGATGGGCGCTGGGTTGCAAGGACTAAGTGAATACCGGCAGATCGTGCCAGCTGAGTAATGCGCACAACAGATTCTTCAACTTCTTTAGCCGCCACGATCATTAAATCTGCAAGCTCATCAATGATGACAAGTAGATATGGATAAGGCTCAACCGTGCGATCACTTCCAGGGGGCACGATTACTTTGCCAGCACGAACAGCCTTGTTGAAATCATCAATATGTCTAAAGCCAAATGTTGAAAGATCTTCATAGCGCAAATCCATCTCACGCACTACCCAGGTGAGTGCATCAGCTGCCTTTTTTGGATTAGTAATAATTGGTGTAATTAAATGTGGAATACCTTCATAGGCAGTTAGCTCTACGCGCTTAGGATCAATTAGCACTAAGCGAACTTCATCCGGTGTAGCACGCACCAAAATCGATGTAATCATGGCGTTAATCATTGAAGATTTACCAGCACCAGTAGCACCTGCAACTAAAAGGTGAGGCATTTTTGCAAGGTTTGCACACACAAAGTTGCCTTCAACATCTTTTCCAAGTGCAACCAACATGGGGTGGTGATCCTGACCAGCAACCGATGAGCGCAAAACATCGCCTAAGGCAACGATTTCACGATCAGCATTTGGGATTTCAATTCCCACTGCAGATTTCCCTGGAATAGGAGAAAGGATTCGCACATCACTACTTGCAACAGCATAAGAAATATTCTTAGCAAGGGCGGTAATGCGCTCAACTTTGACGGCATTTCCCAGCTCAACTTCATAGCGTGTAACCGTTGGCCCACGCATAAAGCCAGTCACTTGGGCATCAATTTCAAATTGAGCAAAGACTTCAGTCAGCGCTGCCACCACTAAATCATTTGCTTTGCTTTTAGCTTTTGCAGCTGGGCCTGTGCGCAGTAAATCCGCAGGCGGCAGTTCATATGTTGAATCAGGAGTGAGCAAGAGTTGTTCAGGGCGCTTGGTAACAGTTTCTGGAGTTATGACAGGAGAGATAGGAATAGGAACTGTGAACTCTTCATCAAAGCTCTCTTCATCTAACTCTTCATCATCTTCTACCGGCTCGTTCCAAGCAGCGACGATAGGTGTTTCAAAAGGTGGGGTGTCAGTGATTTCAAAATCTTCAACCTTGATAGATCTTTCAGGGCGTTTGGCCCATAGCCAACTAGCGCTAGATGTAAAGCGATCTAGAACTTGTGAAACCGGAGTTGCTGTTACAACTAATAAACCGAAGATGAATACAAGTACTAATACTGGATAGGTCAGCACTGAAGTCATCAGTGAGACCAACGGCGTGGTTACTGCGTAACCAATCCAGCCACCGCCTTCGCGCATTGCGGTGGCACCAGTGCCGGTTGAGCCGTTGAGTAAATGTGCAATACCAGTTGAAGAAAGTAGAAGCGTCAATGTGCCAACAACAACTCGACCAATTGCCGCTTTGTCCTCAGGGGTTCTAAACAACTTAAATGCAAAATAAATCAGAACAACGGGTGTTACAAAGCCGATGCGACCAAAGCCGCCATAAACAAATGCATAGACCGCACGGCCAACAATATTGTCAGCATGAAACCAAGTTCCGGCCGTTGCAACGAGTGCGAGAATAAGAATGAGAAAGGCCATTCCATCTCGCTGATGTGCTGGATCTAATTCACGAGCACCACGGGCAATAAAGCGAACTGAGTTTCCAAGAATTTTTGCGATGAATCGCCAGATTGCAGCTAAGCCTCTTCCGAGCGCGCCACCTACAGCACCGCTTTTGGATTTAGATTTTTTCTTAGCCACACTCCTCATCGTAAAGGATGAGTAATTTCTTAGCGCCTAGGCGCGCCGTTCTTAAACTTCAATAACAACAGGGACAATCATCGGCTTTCGGCGATGTTCTCCCCCAACCCATCCACCAACGGTCTTTCGGACAATCTGTGAAAGCTGATGAGTTCCATTAATTCCTTCAGCAACTGCAGCAGCCAATGCCTTCTCAATCTTTAATTTCACATCATCAAAGAGCGCCATATCTTCATTGAATCCACGTGCATGGATATCTGGTCCAGCAACGATCTTTCCGCTTTGTGAATCAATCACCACAATGACAGAGATGAATCCCTCTTCACCAAGAATGCGACGATCCTTGAGTGATGCCTCAGTAATGTCACCAATACTTTGTCCATCGACATAAACAAATCCACATGGCACAGCGCCAACAACTGATGCTTCATGATCGATTAAATCAACCACTACGCCATTTTCAATAATCAAAGCATTTGATCGTGGAAGTCCGGCTTGAATTGCAAGTTCAGCATTTGCCTTCATATGACGCCATTCGCCGTGGATTGGCATGACATATCGCGGCTTAACGATGTTATAGCAGTAGAGAAGTTCTCCTGCAGCAGCATGTCCTGAGACGTGGACCATGGCATTAGCTTTATGAACGACTTTGGCACCAAAGCGAGTGAGTTCATTAATGACTCTAAAGACTGAGTTCTCATTTCCAGGAATCAGTGATGAAGCCAAAATAACTGTGTCACCCTCGCCCACGCGAATCTGATGATCACCATTTGCCATACGCGATAGGGCTGCCATCGGTTCACCTTGTGAACCTGTGCAAATCAAAACAACATTGTCATCAAAGGAGTCAAGATCCTTGGCATCCATAACAATTCCAGGTGGAATTGTTAGGTAACCCATATCTTGTGCAATCTTCATGTTGCGAACCATAGAGCGTCCAATAAAAATGACTTTTCTATTATGAATAGCTGCAGTGTCAATTACTTGCTGAACGCGGTGCACGTGGGATGAAAATGAAGCCACAATTACTCGGCGCTTAGTTGAGCCGATAACGCGATTAAGGGCGGGCATAATTTCACGCTCTGATGGAGTAAAGCCAGGAATGTCTGCATTCGTTGAATCCACCATAAATAGGTCAACGCCTTCTTCACCTAAACGAGCAAAAGTACGCAGATCTGTAATACGACCATCAAGTGGAAGTTGATCCATCTTAAAATCACCCGTTGCCAGAACTCGGCCAGCATCAGTGTTGATAACAACTGCTAATGCATCTGGAATCGAATGGTTTACAGCAACAAACTCAAGTTCAAATGGTCCAACATCTTCATGTCCGCCTTCACGGACTTCTCGTGTGAGTGGAGTGATGCGATGCTCTTTCAGCTTTGCAGTGACAAGGGCCAGCGTGAGAGCTGATCCATAAATAGCAATGTCCCCACGTTCGCGCAATAGATAAGGAACTGCTCCGATATGGTCTTCGTGGCCATGAGTTAAAAACACGCCAACAACATCATCTAGGCGATCACGAATATATGAGAAATCCGGAAGGATTAAATCGATTCCTGGCTGTGTATCTTCAGGAAATAGAACGCCACAGTCAACAATTAATAGCTTCCCTTTAGTTTCAAATACGGTCATGTTTCGACCGATTTCACCTAAGCCGCCCAAGGCGACAATACGCAATCCCCCTTTAACTAAAGTTGAGGGTGTTCCAAGATCTGGGTGAGGATGATTCATTATTTAATTGCTACGCCACCTGCGCGTAGGTCGTCACGCAACTGCGCAACTTGCGCGTCTGTTGCATCGACTAGAGGAAGACGGGTATATCCACCAGGTAGACCCATTAATGTAAGTGCCGCTTTTGTCATGATGGCACCTTGTGTGCGGAATGTTCCGGTAAATACTGGAAGTAATTGCTGATGAATTTCTAGTGCGCGCGCAGGATTGCCCGCAAACCAAGAATTAAGCATTTCTTTGAGCTCTGATCCAACTGTGTGACCACACACTGAAACAAATCCAACTGCTCCCACTGATAGAAGTGGCAAATTGAGGATGTCATCACCTGAATACACAGGGATTCCGCAACGCTTGATTACCCAAGAGGTTGCAGCAACATTTCCTTTTGCATCTTTAAGCGCAACGATTGAAGGGTGTTCAAAGAGTTCAACGATTGTGTCTGATTCAATCTCTACTCCTGTGCGGCCAGGAATGTCATAGAGCATCATTGGTAAACCAGTTGCATTTGCCATAGCTAAGAAGTGAGCCTTGATACCTGCTTGCGGTGGCTTGTTGTAATAGGGAGTAACTACCAAAATTCCATCAGCACCAGCTGCTTCGCTGCGCTTGGCTTGGTTGATTGAATAATCTGTTTCATTATCGCCAGCACCAGAGACAACCTTGATGTTTGCTCCAACTACACGCTTAACAACCTTGATGATCTCTTCTTTTTCAGAGGATTTAGTCGTAGGAGCTTCACCTGTTGTTCCGTTTACAACGATGCCATCGTGACCTGTTTTAACGAGATGATCTGCGATTTTTTCAACGCCATCCCAATCAATGGAGCCATCTTTTTTAAATGGCGTGACCATTGCGGTCAACATGCGGCCAAATGGCGCTGGCGTACTCATGCGGGCAACTCTACCCGTTTTATGGGGCGATGCGACCAGACTTTTCGAAGGCCCCGTATGTGAGTGGCATTAATTTTGCGAATTCGGCTTCCATTTTCTCGGCAACCATCTCAATTTCGCGTTGTGGATAGCTTGGAAAGTGTGAGCCTTCGCGGGATGTACGAAGGGATAAAAAGTTCATGAGCGCACGGGCATTCATTGAAACATACATAGATGAATACGTCGCCACAGGCAAAACAGCACGTGCAACTTCGCGCGCGACACCTGCATCTAACATCTTTTGATAACTATCGTATGCAACAACGTAGGCGGCTTTCATAGAGTTAGTTGTAATTTCAAATTGCTCTTTAGTTCCATCTTCAAATGTGTATGCACCAGTTTTACCAACTTGCACAAGCTTGCGATCTTTTGATGGAACATAGAAAACAGGTTTCAATTCGCGGTAGCGACCACTTTCTTCATTGTATGAAGCGATGCGGTGGCGCATGAATTCACGAAATACAAAGATCGGTGCAGAGATAAAGAAAGTCATGGAGGTATGTTCGAAAGGTGATCCATGGCGCTCACGTGCAAGGTAGTTGATTAATCCGGCAGAGCGAACAGGGTCTTCACCAATCTCTTCCATTGATTGCTCACCAGCAGTTGAAACACGTGCTGCCCAGATTACGTCGGCATCACTTGCACTGGCTTTTACTAATTCAACGGTTACATCGTCTCTAAATATGATTTCCTCAGCCATGGCCTCACCCTATAAGGGGCCGGGTTTGAGTCTTTGGATATCTACGGCAGAATGTCTGCGTGTCCAGAATTGAATCAACCACATTGCGAGATTCTCTGAGCGTTTCCATCACAGTTGGGGCCTATGGAACGGCTTTCGGAGCCGCTGCGGTTGCAAATGGTTTTTCACTTCTACAAACGTGCTTGTTATCACTTCTAACATTTTCAGGTGCATCACAGTTCGCAGTTATTGGAGTTCTCGGTGCTGGCGGCGGTGCATTAAGTGGAATTGCAACTGCCTCCCTACTTGGAATTCGAAATGGTGTGTATGGCGTGATCATGGCGCCTCGATTGAAAGTAAAAGGATTCAAGCGAATTGTTGCCGCGCAGATAACAATAGATGAATCAACTGCAGTTGCATTAGGTCAAGAAGTTCGCGGAGAAAAAGCCATGCGCCAGGGTTTTTGGCTTACGGGCTTTGGTGTATTTCTATTCTGGAATCTCTTCACAGTTGCTGGCGCTCTTGGCGCACAAGCCATGGGCGATATACGTGCATGGGGTCTTGATTCTGCGGTCCCAGCCGCGTTCTTAGGTCTTGTGTGGCCACGCTTAAAAACTAATCGTGATCGAGCACTTGCCGTTGGTTGCATGATCTTTGCTCTAGCTATGACACCTATTCTGCCGGCAGGACTTCCAATCATTGCAACTGCATTTATTGCCGTAGCGGTAGGACTGCGCAAATGAACTCATTTTGGATTGCAACGATAGGCACGAGCGTGATTGCTTTTGCTCTTAAATACGCCGGACACAATGTTCCAGAGAGAATATTTTCCC
>Ga0208554_1000255_pt1 | contig 9117 bp, 12 predicted proteins | sample Colrivmet1371B02_FD_187628 | JGI IMG/M metagenome (GOLD analysis project Ga0208554, IMG submission 187628) | Estuarine microbial communities from the Columbia River estuary - metaG 1371B-02 (SPAdes) (version 2) | ecosystem: Environmental > Aquatic > Marine > Intertidal zone > Estuary | place...
AAATACGGCATCGAAATCGACCAGCGGGAGCTTGTGATGCTCACCCCAAACGAAATGGCGGAGAACAGCCAGAACCAAAACCAACCCTCCAAACCAAATGAATCTAACGATTGAAAACCGCGCCGGAAAGCTTCGGCTGAATGATGGCGTCCACAAGGACTCCGCCGACAAACTGATCGAGGAACTCGATGCACTCTACGGCCCGTCCGCAGTCGGCATCATGTCAATCAACAACGTGATCTGCGCTGCCGACGACGCGCTCGAATCCGTTGAGGTTGAAATCAACAGCCCAGGCGGCAGCGTCTTCGAGGGCCAGCGGATTTACAACGCCCTGCGCGGCATCTCCGCCCGTGGCGTCGAGGTGACGACCACTGTCAACGGCCTGGCCGCCAGCATGGGCAGCGTGATACTCATGGCCGGCGACAAACGGCAGATGACCCAAGGCAGTCGGATTATGATCCACGAAGCCAGCACGATTGCAATGGGGGATTCCCGTGCCATGCGTAAAACCGCCGATTTGCTAGAGGGAATCAGCTCGGAAATTGCAGACATTTACGCGGAACGGACAAGCGGCGATAAGAAAGCAATTCGAAACCTCATGTTTGCTGAAACATGGATGACCGCAGATGAGGCCAAGGCTAACGGTTTCGTTGACGCCGTGTTGAAGGACGGAAAAGCCAAGGCCGAATTTGACACCGAAGGAAAAGGCAATATGAGCATCCTCGCCAAACTCTTCCCCGGCAACGACCAAGTTGTACAACTCGAAGCCTCGATCCTCGAAACCGATTCCCTTCGTGCTGAACTTGCCGACGCGCAAGCCAAGATCAAGGAACTAACCGGATTGTCCGAAGCGAACGCCGCTCATCTTTCCGACCTTGCAACGGCTCAGGCCAAGGCTAACGAACTTGAAATCAAGATCGGTGAATTCGAAGCCAAGGTTGCGGATTACGACATCAAGGTTGCGGAACTAACCGCCGCCTCCGAAGTCTCCGCTGAAAAGGTCTCCATCAAGGCCGCCGAGCTTCTCGCCGCTCAGGGCCACCCGGCCCCGGTTGCGCTTGAAGGACAAGGCGGGACTGCTCCCGACCCTATCAAATCTCTGCACGGATTCGCTAAAGTCTCCGCTGCTTTTGCCAAAACCAAATAATTCTACTAACCAACTAACCATATGGCTTCCATCACCCTGCTCGACGTAGCAAAAAACAACGGCTCTGACGCCGTGGTCGGACTCATCGAAGAGTCTCTATCTGCAACTCCAGAAATGGCGCTTTTCCCCGTTCGCACGGTGGAAGGAACGGGTTTCAAAACCCTCGTCCGCACTGGCCTGCCAACCGTAAACTTCATCGCCGCCTCACAAGGCATCGCCGGCGGCAAGTCCACCTTCGACAACAAGCATTTCGATTGCTCCGTCCTTGGAGGCCGCATCGAAGTTTGGAAGACGGTCCTTGACGCCCCCGAAAATGGCCCGGCATCCGACATCAAGGCCACCGAAGCCGCTGGCGTCATGGAGGCGGCTCTGCGCAAAATCGGCACCCAGATCTTCTACGGCAAGACCGCTCTCGGTGTTGCAGCTGGCTTCCCCGGCCTCGTTAGTTTCGTGGATTCCGGCATGATCAAGGACGCCACCGGCACCACCGCCGACACCGGGTCCTCGGTCTATATGGTCAAGTTTGGCCCTCGTGATGTGTCTCTCATCATGGGCAAAAATGGCAGCATGGAACTAGGCGAATTCCGCGTTGAATCGTTAGAGGATGCCGATGGTAACAAAGGCCCAGGCGAAGTTGCAGACCTCGCCGCTTGGATCGGCTTGCAGCAAGCGAGCAAGAACAGCGTGGTCCGCATCAAAAACCTCACCGCCGATTCCGGCAAGGGTTTGACCGATGCGCTTCTCGCCTCCGCCCTCGACCTCGCCCCTGCAGGCTGGGTTCCTGATGCGATCTTTATGAGCCGCCGCAGCCGCACCCAACTCCAAGCCGCCCGCGCTACGCTGGTCGCTCTGAATGGCAACGGCAAGGCCGGAACCCTCGGCGGTGGCTCGGCATACGTGCCAACCCCCACCGATTTCGAAGGCATCCCGATTGTCGCCACCGACTCGCTTGTCAACATCGAGCCAATCGCCTAACCCTAACCACTAACCAATTAATTATATGGCTAACGAATTTGCACGAAACGTCCGCGATTACGCGCACACGATCACCCGCGCTCTGCCAACCGCTGACGGCACTGTTACCAGTTCCGATATCGACCTTGGCGCTGGCTCCTACAAGGGTGAAAACTATGAGCTGGAGATCACCATCCCCGCTCTTACGGCTACCCAGCTCCCCAACGCTGACACGCTGACCATCACCATTCAAGCTGGCGCTGCCGTCACCCCCACTACCGCCGTTGCGGTCCTTCCGGTTATCACTGGCTCGACTGGCCACGCTGGAAGTGTTATTCGCTACCGCTTCCCATCTAACGTTGCGCGCTACGCCAACGTCAAGATTGTCGCGGCAGGCGGAACGGGTGACATCTCCGCATCGTCCGCGACAATCCGCCTGATCTTCTGATTTCTCTGGTGTGTGTTATTGCTAACGCCCGCACGGCTTTTACCCGTGCGGGCGTTTTGCTTTGACACCCGCCGCTAGGAATGAGCTTAGTTGATGATTTTCTAACGTCCGGGCTGGATGCCATAGACGCCACTTTCGGGACCGTTCCCATGGTATGCGAGGGGCAGACCTTTGATGTGGTAGTTGGTGACTCGACGCGCAGCTATGAGGGGGCGATGGGCGGTCTAGCGGCACCGACATCCCTAACCGTTACGGCTCAGACTGCCGACGTCTCATCTCATTTCGCCATGCTGCAAAAACGCTGCACGGTTGACGGAGTGGCGTATCGGGTGGCGCAAATCTCGGCAGATAACATCTCACTTGTTTTCACCCTTGAAGACGTAAACTCATGACCGCATCGCAAAGAGTAAAGCAAACAATAATCGACGTCCTAACAGAGGCCAAGCCCTCCGCGTCGATCACCGTCGTTGACGCTAAACAGCGCGCCACCTACACCCTGCCATTTATCGCGGTGGATGTCGCGAGCGTGTCCAGCTATGCCGACGACCTCCCCCAGGTGCAACGGATCTCCATGGACATCGTGCTTAAAGTCCACGCCGGGGATGAGGATGACAATGATGTTGAAAACTGGATTGCCGATATCGAGGCCACGCTAGACGGGGCCACCGACATTTCCAGCCTATCAAGCGACGGAATCACGATTTACTCATGGGTTTATGGCGGCAGCTCTCAGGAGTGGGAAGAGTCGGTTTTGATGGTCAACTTCAACGTCGAGTGCCTAGCGGCTAGAGCGTAATTTGACATTCCGGAAAAGGTTAAGTCTAACCTTTACTATTTATGGCCGCTGTAATTTTCAAATCCTCTGCTGCAAGCTCACTCGAATTCGGGGTCGTCAACGAAACGTCGATCATTGTCACTAACTACACCCGCAACGTCACCGCTAAAAAGGTGGAAGTGGTAGATGCCGATGGTGATGTGGTGGCAGTCGCCTACACTGGCAAGGGCGCGGAAATCACTGTGGACGGATACGTTAATGGATCAATCTCTCTGGCGATCGCCGCAATCGCCACACTCGCCAATGATACCACTTCATATGGCGTCACTGGGGGCACGGTTCTAATCAATTCGATTTCCGAAAGCACCGGCCAAGGTGAGTTCACGAAGGTCTCTATCAGCATGACTCAATACTCGGAAACGCTGAGCTAACCAATCTAGGAGCCGACGCCTCCCGGCTTAACAGGAGGCAAGAAACAACAACAAAATGCCGCAAGAACTATTCCACACGATGAATCTCAAAGTGGCCGCCGCGCTGGCCACCATGGGCTTTGAAGCCAACGCTCCGCCTGTCACCCGAATTGTTAGGGAGGACGGCAATGAGTCGGTGATTTTCTGGTTTGAGGCCACCAATGACCGGGGAGAAAAGGCGATGACCATTGCCCACGGAATGACCAAAGGTGGCGAGGCACTAGATAAGTCAGACCCAGAAAACATCATCAATTACCTGCGCTGTTTCGCGGCCAATAGGGACGAGATGATCGGTCTAATCAAAAACACGCCGCGCCAGATAGAGGTGCAAAAAGGCAGCCGGAAAATGCTGCTGTCTGAAAACGCATCAGACGAAACCAAGCGGAAAACCGCCGCAATAATTTAACCAAAACAAAACATGAATGAAGAATATCAAACAGATGATGAAGCAGTTCGGGAAATCGGTTTCACCGCAGGTCCGAAAGAAGTCGCAGGGATTATCTTGCGTCCGGTGACAGCGCTATCGCTCTCATGGCTACAACGGAACGGTGTTTTCTCGGATTCGTTCGGGGATATGCTGCAAAAAACCGCCGCGTTTGCGTTTCTCCACAGCGCAGACAAGCAGGCGATCCGGAATGTTGTCAATGACCGAGCCGCATTCCTCGACGCGGTTGACGACTGGATTGAAACCAGCGTGTCGCATCACACCGAGCTTGAACCATACGCCACGCAGATGAATGAATCGTTAGAGCACTACATGGCCGCCACCACGCGGGCCGCAAATCCTGGCGGCGGAAATCCAACGGGAAAAAAGTAGCGTCCGCAAGCTGGCTGGCAAACTACGTCAAGGAGCTTGGCCGGTTAGGTTATGGCTTTGTCGAGGCAATGGAGGTGATTCCATTCGCGGCCGGATTGCAGTTGATAGACGCGGACTATATCGCAAACGGTGTTGAGTTAGTCTATGTTATGGACAATCCGCGATCAGATTTTGACTCCATGTCCTTAATTGACAAAGCGTTTTCAAAATTCCATGGCAAGAGCAGCATCCATTAGAGCCGACACCGCAGACTTGCGGGCCGTCTTGGCGCAGCACTCCGAGTTTGCTCAAAAGACGGTGCCGGACATGGTGCGGGCACATGCTAGGCTTTGCGCGGTGGAACTGGCACTGCGGACAACTCCGTTCAGCGTCGGCAGCATGAATGAGAAGGCCAAAGAACTAGGCGAAAAAGCGGTTGAATGGGATATCAAAAGAATGATAATGGATCGCAAGGATTTCGAATCATTCATCGGCAACTTTGGAAACGAAAGACTCAGCGCCCGAATCCAGAAACTAATCGCCGCTGGAAAATGGTCTACGCTAACAGAGGTTTTAAATAGAATCGGATATGCCGAAAAACTAGGCGGCGTGGATTTTGTTAAAAGGTCGGGTTTTGCAGAGTTGCATGAAAAATACCGCCACAAAATTACGGGGCGCACCCTCAAGAAAACGGACAAGATGCATGTGGCAACTTCCAGCGTTTCCGGCTATGTCAAAAAGGTTCAAAAGCGAGTAGGCATGTCCAAGGGTGGCTGGGCTCAATGCGCTCGTCTGGTTGGGAATCTCAAAGCGGGGAAGAATGGCAAAGCGGCCGACAATGCCCGAGGCATCCCGCAATGGGTTAAGCGTCATAAACACGGCGGTGAGGTGGAGGATAAAACTAACAACACCAAAAACCCGCATGTGATAATGACTAATACTTTTCCATGGATTTCCCGCATTTGTCCAAAAGTCGAGCAAGACAATTCCGTCCGTATTGCTACTCAAAAGATGCTCGAATCGTTCGTCCACGCGCTCAAAGCAGCCGCGAAAAAGAACGCGAAGGATAACAAAGCGAAATCAGAACCAAAATCAGCATGAGCAAAGTATCGGTGGAATTTGGCGCGAAGGATTCAGGTCTTGATACGACTATCAAAAAGGTCGGCAAGAGTCTTGATGGACTGGAAAAAGACGCGAAAAAGGCAAGTGACAGCGTTGATAAAGTCGATTCCAGCTTTTCAAGCATGGCCAAAGCGGGCGCGGGGTTCGCAGTTGGCGTTGGTGCTATAAAAATAGCATTCGACAGTGTGGTTTCCGCCATCGGCAACTTCAAGGACGCCTTTGATTTTGCCGGAGAAATGAAAGATATGTCCGACAGGACGGGAATAGCGGTTGAGGACTTGGCGACGCTTGAAAGGGCGTTCAAAAATGCCGGCCTATCAAGTGATGATGTCCAAAAGTCGATCAATAAAATGCAGAGGTCTATCGAAGACGCTGGAGAGGGCGGTGAAAAAACCGGGAAGGCATTTGAAAAATTAGGACTGAATTTCGATGACATCAAAACTAAGTCTCCAACTGAGCAGCTGGAAATCATAGGCAAAAAAATCAATGAGCTCAAAACCCCTGCGGAGAGGACGGCAGTGGCCGTTGACTTGTTCGGGAAAAGCGGCGCGGACATGCTAACCGTTTTCAAGGACGGTAAAAACGGCATCGAGGAGGCAAGAAAGGAACTCGGCAGCTTTGGCCGAATACTGGATGAAAATGCGCCAGCCATGGATTTGATCGCTGACAAATTCGGTGCGATCAAAAACAAAGGGGAAGAATTCGCGACAGGGCTCGTTAGCGGCGTGCTCCCTGCTCTTGGTGATCTTACGACTGAGCTGGGTAATTTTGATGCTGCAAAACTTGGTGAGGTGATTGGTGAGGCGATATCCGATATTGCTATACCAGCGATTGAAGACCTAACTGAAAAAATCAAGACCATTGATTTTAATGATCTACAGGCACGCCTAGAGGGCGCGTTAAGCTCGATTGGAGACGGGTCAATATGGGATATCTTCGCGCTGAATGCATCGGCCGCAATCTTGGATTTTGGGGCCAACCTATCAGCGGCAATGGCAAACGCCACGACGGGCAAGGTGGAAGCTATGGGAGGTGGGTGGCAGCAAAACGGGTTGCCCGGGGCGATTGCTGCCGCGTGGGCGAGCAGCCCCTTTGCGACTGATGATCAAAAGCGCAATTATGACGCCAACACAAAAAGAATGTTTGGCCACAACCCGACCAAGGGAGTGGAGAGAGCCCCAGATCTAACATTGGGCAAGGAATTCAGGGAAGAGGCTGACCGACTTTGGAATGCCGCCAAAGAAAAAGCGGCAGAGAAGAACAGGCTTGAAGCTGAGGCCAAGTTAGGGATGAAAGACCTGATGACGCCGGACGTTTCGGAATCCACGAACAAAATCCCGTCATGGCTCAAGTATGATGAGGATGAGGCAAAAAAACAAAAGATGCTTGCGCTCAAGCGTGAGGGGTTGGAGCTGGAGACCAAGATTTCCGAGGCAATAGCCGACGGCAACCTAGCGGAAGAGACGCGGCTAGAAGCTCAAAAGAAATTCAATGATGTCCGGGATAAGGCGATTGATGCAGGAAAGACCGAAAGGGAAGCTGAAGACCTAGCAGAGCGCGCAAGGCTCGCTTTTATTGACACCCGCGCAGACAAAGAAAAGGCGGCTCAGGATGCTAAGCTAGCAAGGCTAAATGATGAATTGTCCGTGACCGAGAAAATAACCAAGCAAATCGAAGCCGCGCAAAAGGCGCAGGGGATCGACAAGGGCGGGAAGCTACAGAAGGAAATCAATGAGCAAATCGAAGGTGGCAATTTCAAACGCGCCAAGCGGCTGAATGAAAGGCTGGCGGACAAAATTGATGAGGATTTGATTCGCAGGAAAGACGGCAAAGTTGATAGGCGCAACCTAAAAGACATCGCCAAAGATGAAGGCATCGACACCTTCCGCATGTCCCGCGATCAAATCCGCGATGCCATCCTCAAAAAGCGACAGGACGGATTGAAGCCCGACAAAAAGGGCCTAAACAAAGATGAGGTAGCGAAGAAAGCCGAGGCCGACAAACCCGCGAAAGCCGACCCGGTTGACGCACTAACCAAGCTTGTCGAGAAAATCCACGGCCTAGTTGCCAAGATCGAACCAAAACTTCCACAACACGCACTGAACTAACATGGCCGCAATCGTATATAAATCAGGATCGACAATATGGAGGATGGGCGGGCGAACCGTTGAAACATTCCGCAGCGGTCTAATCAAAACGACTGACACATACAAGACGCAGATTGCGGATATTGATGCGAGCTTGGCGACATTCGCGGTAGGCAGCTCAATCGCCGGCGTTTCTCAGGCGTACGATGGAGTTAAAATCTATCCGGAACCGCAGTGGAGAGATGACGGGGACGGATTAGCGACAATCTCCGTCACCGGATACGGGCGCACGCGTCCGGCGACTGGATTCACGGTTGAGCCGAGGCTAACGCCGGGCCTGCTCGAGGAGATAACGACTTCTCTCGATCCCGATACTTTTGTCACACAGCTTGTCGCAACCAGGCAAATCCAATGCACAAAAACCGATTTTGTTTGCCGCTACATTTTGGCTGACGGGGATGAATTCCTATTTGACGCATTTTCAACGCTGAGCTCACGATTCATCGCATATGATAGAGAGGGGGGGAAATTAGCTTACAGCAGGCTGACTCAAGCAGTCAGTCAGCCCGAAACGAATTATTTCGGATCGTTCACGGAGGTTACGGCGGTAGTCGTCTATCAACCAACGCTGGTAATTACAACAAGAGCATAACAGATGGGCCCGCTACCAATCAACTTCGAGGCGAAGCTCAAGGAGCCGAAAGCCATCAACGGCGGCTATCCGTATTCTATCAAGGCCGAGGATCTAATGAAAAACTTTGTGGATGCAAAGCTGGAGGTGGACGATTCTATCCACTCAAGCGGATTGCAGCTTGAGGAATATGTGGCCTACGGAGACAACGGGCACCCGGGCCGGGCGATCCGGATAAATCCAGAAAGTGAATTGGTTGTCAGCAACAATCGCCACCCGTGGAAAGTCACGCAAAGCGGACTCAACGGGGACATCCCTGTTTTTGATGTGTTAGGCGGAGTAGTGACAGTCCAAGGCACTAGCGTTTCGGTGGCTGATGATCTGGGCTTATCAGGATTAGCAAGCTCGCTTGCCTACGTCTATCTAGAAATCACACGGGAGACTGCATCTCGCGCTTATGATCCTGAATTCCCGCCAATAATCGAGATTGGTGACGAGTTGCCGGTTAGCACCAACGCGAGCGAATATGTGATATTGGCGACAATAGCGGCGGGAACTTTTGAAATCACACAGTGCCGCAACGACGAGATTTGCAGCTATGAGCTGTTAATTGTCGCCAACGGCGAGTTCGCCCTGATTCCCGTGCAGGCTAACAGCCGCAACAGTTACGCCCCCCCCCCCCCCCCC
>Ga0208554_1000257_pt1 | contig 9073 bp, 18 predicted proteins | sample Colrivmet1371B02_FD_187628 | JGI IMG/M metagenome (GOLD analysis project Ga0208554, IMG submission 187628) | Estuarine microbial communities from the Columbia River estuary - metaG 1371B-02 (SPAdes) (version 2) | ecosystem: Environmental > Aquatic > Marine > Intertidal zone > Estuary | place...
TTGGTCATCACAATCTGGTTCATTATCGAACTGTTCATCCAGTTCCTCATCAGTCATAAAGTCCATTGGGTCGATATCAACGCTAGGAAAAATCCTTGCTTCCAATTCTGCTTCAGTGTAGTCCATTGTTCTAACTCCTTACACCATCATTATAACACATTGTATATACTTGTCAAGGGAAAGATAGGGAGTTGCTTCCCTATCTTTAAGCATAATCGTATATTTCACTTTGAATCTCAAGGAAAGGGTATTTTTCATACCTATATTCCTTGACCTTACCTTTGATGATTTTTTTGCGTCTTACTTTTTTGGCTTTTACTTTGGGTACAACATAACCAGCAGGATATAATGTTAAGACCCGACCACCTTTTATAACTACAATCACTATGTACATATCGCCTTCAATAAATTTGAATGTACAACTACCATCATCTTTGCATTTCAATAATTCAGAAGCCACAGGTAAATATGAATAAATTTTCATATCTCTTTCTTCTGCTCTTAGAATAGCGTGGTCTGAATAGACCAACGGGACATCAAACCAATCTAGTGTTGAAACTTCATACATTGCCTTCCTCCGCCTTGGAATGATTCATTATAACATAGATAATATAAAAGCCCCAGTAATTGGGGCTTCTTTTTAAGCTTGATTTTGCTTTTGAATTTCAACTAAATCATTGAGCAATTCTTCAGGATAGTAATTTAAGATATTCGCTAGTTTAATTAAGTTTTGTGAAGTAGGCAGTCGTTTACCATTCAACCAATTGGAAACTTGTGGTTGTTTAACGCCCATTATATCAGCAATTTGTGCCTGTGTCAATTCAGTTTCGATAGTAATTTTATTCATAATGATTTCCCGGTGATTTCTCACAACCTCTAGTATAACACATTGCAAACAATATGACAAAGCATAAGTAAAATTTTTTTGATAAAGTTTTTTAGTTATGGTATTACCATAACTAAAGAAGAATCCCCAGAAATTTTTCTGGGGATTCTGTTTGGTTAGTCAATTTCAGCCCAACCAGCAGGCACAGGAGTCTTCCAATCAAGCTTGGCATCATCCTTCCAAGATGCTGGTAATCGGCTTTCTACAAAGAAGGCGAAGGCTTGGGAGTCAGCGTCTTCAGTATCCCAATATACAGCCGCTTCAAAGTAAGTACCAAAGTCATGACTTTCACGCTTGATGCCAAAATAAGCGTATTCAGGAATGTTTATAAAACGACTCTCCAACATTGCTACATAATTGGCTACTTCTTTTCGCATAGCACTGTAGTCAACTTCTGGGCTGACTTGAATGCATTCTTCTTCAAATGGAACAGGTCCAAGGGTCATAAAATCTTTCATCTCTATTTCCTTACAAGAGTAGTATATCAGATTGTATATAAGATGCAAGTTAAAAAAATAAATTTGACTAAAATTTATAGGTATGGTAAAACCATACCTTGAGATGATACGCAAAAAAAAAGGGAGCTAGATGCCCCCTTTAGATTTATTTGCGTTCTTTTTTTCGTTCAGACTTCTTAACATCACTGCATTCTTCACAAGCAACATACCATCGATTGTTTTCTTCCCACTTCCAGCATTGCCCATCGCCAGATTCTACATAACAACCACAATAACAACATTTACCAGCATATTTATTCTTCATAACTTCCTCCACAGTAAATATATCAGGTTTTATATATGATGTCAATAAAATACCCCATTTCTGAGGTATTTTATTAATCCATTATGTTGGCTAGTCGGTCTTCTTTAGTCTTGAATTGACCAGAGAACCATCCATTACGTTTTGGCTCTACATTTTCTGCCAGTGTAACCAAAGACAGTTGATGCTTGTAAACTTCTTCTAATGCAGAGATTTGGGTTGCTACTTGATTTGCGACCTTTACATCAAAACGCATTAGGTCAATTTGAATGTCCTTAAGAGCGACAATCTGATGACGAGTTGAGAGCAAAATCTCACGAAGCCTATCCGAGTTTCTATTTGTTTTCATATCAAACTCCTTACAACATTAATATAACACATATCGTATGACCTGTCAAGAATTATTTTTGTGATATAATAACGTCATGATAGGTACAGTAAAGATTGAGTTCGGTGCAATGAACTTGTATGTCAATGGTGTTTGTGTTGCTACTACTTCCACAATAGCTGGAATAAAACACGCAGCAAAAAGATACAATTTACAAGGATATATTATTGCAACAGGGTGAAAACCCTGTTTTTTTATTTGACAATTTTTTAAGGTATGATAAAGATCATACCTTAAAAAGAATCGCCAGAATTTTTATCCTGACGATTCTTGTGTTTGGTCTTTCTAGAGTACTTTGACTTGTCCTTGAAACTGGTTGGACGCATCTGGCTGGCTCGCATCATTTCTGTACCTGATGCAAGAGCCAACTCCTCAACAAACTTCTTGAATTTTTTCATTACTCCACCATTATCCTTCCATTGTTATCTGCTTGATTGTTGAATTTTTCCACCAGTGTTTTGTATTCGTCCTGATAGATGCTATACTTGTTTCGGAACGCTCTATGGTAAGGTGTATCTTTTAAACGCTTTGCCATATACTTAACAGATTCTTCACACAGGCTTTTCTTAAGGTCAAATCCTGTAATATCCTCTATCAATAATTCATAATGATGATGATTATTCCATCGCTCTGTGTTGTTCCAAAGTACTGTTCTCATAACACTAATATACCAAATAATATATAGGTGTGCAAGTATTATTTTTCTGATATACTAACGCTATGGGAATATTGAGTATACTTGGTTTGATGGAAGAGACAAAAAACATTGTCCTTCATCGGGGTCATAATGTAAAGAATTGGCTTGTTCTGGGCAATGATTGTTATGCCTTGGAATGTGCTGATTGTAAGAAAACTGTTATGATTAAAGAACATCCACTACCAAATGAAATTAAGGTTGGTGGAGAAGCTGTGGCAGTAAATTGTGTCAAGCCAGTGAAAGAAAAAAAGTTGAGAAAGAAATGAAGGGATGGTATATACCATCCCTAAAAAATAATCCCAAGAATTTTCTTGGGATTATTATCATTACAGCTGTTCTCTTACATACTTATCAATAGTGCAAGCGATTGTGAGAAACCCACACGCAAAAAATGCAAATGGGATGATGAGAATTGTTAACATTAGATATATCCACTTCATTGTCGTTACCTAATTATACCATTATAATATAAAGAGTCAAGCCCCTTTTTACAGGGGCTTGATAGTTAGTTTACTTCAAGCAGTTCATTGCCGATAGGAATGATATGCTTCACACCATTACGGTCTACTTCTGCCTTGTACAGAGTGTCGTAAAGAGGTGTATTTTCCTTACGAGCATTACGATAAGCAACCTGATAAGCGGCTTGCTTGCAAGTGCCATTCCAGATGATGCTTGAAGAATTCTTGCTCTTCTCAACAACATAAAAAGTGCTTGTGCCATCTACTGTGAGATGACGGGTGATTTCAATGTGCTTTTTCATACCTCTATATTACACCAATTATATGGTCTTTGCAAGAAAATAAAAATATTTGTCAAAGATCTATAGTTATGGTATTACCATAACTATAGATAAATCCCCAGAATTTTTCTGGGGATTAGTTTAGAACTCTTCTTGAACGTCAATACCATTATTTTCGCAATACTGGTATATTTCTTTCTTACGATTCTCTTTTCTCCTGAACACTTCGATGCCACAAGAATCAAGGAGGATGTAATTGTTATTCTTCTTTACAATTGTCCAAATGACAATAGGGAAATCATCATAAAACATAGGTCAAGCTTGGAGGGACAGAGTCCCTCCATTCCTTTCTTACAGAATCTCAAACGAATCTGTTTTGCGATTCTTGTCATAGTAAACAGTAGTCATATGCTTGCTGTCATCAATAGTAAGTGTATCAGCGAATACTGAAGTCTCAACGTGTATTTCAGTATAGTCTATATCTGATTCATTGTCAACAACAGCCTGAACAAGATGAGGATTCAATTCATCCCACTGGTCTTTTGTGAACTTCTTGAAATTTGCTGGGTCAAGTCCAGCCTCTTCACAACACTCATTGAAAACGTCTTCGTCAATAACCAGTTCGTAATTGACTTTTGTAACACCCTGAATTGAAATTTCCATTATGCTTCTTCCTTCACTTCCAATGCACGAATGATGTACTTGATTTGGTCTACTTCTGCTTTGATACGGGATTCGTTAGCACGAGCATTCTCTAAGGTGTATTCTGCTTCACGCTTTGCAACAATCAAATCTTGTGTCTTTTCAGAAACTTTTGCAGTACGTGATTCTGCATTGCTACCCAGTTCTTTTGGGTCTACTTGACGATAGATGAGATTTACAGCATCTTCAAGAGCATAAACACTCTTCTTGTAAGTAATGTTCGATTCTGCGGTCTTGTCGATTGCAGAGGTGTACTGTCCTACTGCATTCATAAACATCGTGATAACTTCTGTCTTGTTCATTTCTAAACTCCTTGGTTCGATGACTTATTATATCACCGTGTATATGATATGCAAGAAAATAAAAATATTTGACAAAAAAATTAAGGGATGATAAATATCATCCCTTAAAATGGTTGGTAAAAATAATTTCCCTCAAATTGGGTTTTAAATCTATACCAAATGTCATCACCTAAGTTTCGTGGAATATTAACTGTGAAGATTGTTCCAAACGCTTCACAAACTGCGTAGTATTTCTTTCCGTTAGTCCACAATATACATTCTGCACCTTCGGGAAACTTCATTCTTATTCCAATTCGATCTGTCAAATAGGGTTTTAAGATTTTATTATCCTTAAATACTCCATTCTGATAAATTGCTGTTACTATTTCTTTCATTGTATGGGAGGGTTCAAAAATGGCATTTTTTAGTATCATAGGTACTCTAGTTTGTTTTGGCCTATCAATTCTATTTATACTCAAAAAAGAAGATGACCAAGCCTAAAGCTTGGTCAATGCTTCCAATTTACTTTTAGTGTAAGGGTCATTGGGGAAACGTGCAAGAGTCATTTTGCAATATCCAATGGCTCTTACTTTATCACCAGCCTTATCACAAACACTAATAAGAGAATGATGAGTAGACGAAGGAGCATCTTTCCATCTAATTGCAGATTCATAATATCTAATAGCCAATCTCAAATCTACATACATAATACGATAGAATTGCCCAAGGTATTCATAAGCACGGTAACCATTTGAGTTTAATGAAAGATAACGTTTAGCAAATTTCTCTGCTTGAAATAACCACACTGTATCTTTATTATTAACTGCCATACTCCACATAAGCCAAATCATATTTTCCCATGAATCAGCGTCGTGATAATCATGCATCAATACTTCTTTATAAAGTGAGATTATACGTGGATAATCACCAGTTTTAGTATCAGAAACACCGTGCCATAATGTTTCAATAGTTTTACGAAGATATGCTAATTTCTGTTCACGAGTTTGCATTTTTTTCTAACTCCAATTCTTCATCATCATTGACATACATACTGAGAATCTTTTGTGCAATAGCAGGTGGAATTTTATCCATATGCTTGACCATACCCATCAGAACCAATTCTTTCTTATATGATTCAAAGACAGTTTTGCGCTTCTTCTGTGAGTTGTCCCATTCATAAATAAAGAAATGCATATCACTCATCAAATCACTGTAAGAGTATTCAACTAGATATGTTCCATCACTATGTACGAATGCATCAAATCCAGAAATTACATCTGTTCCAGTCAATTCGTATCCAACACCAGTCTTACTAAAGTAAATCCATACGTGTGAGTTCATAGTCTAGTTTACCACGCTTTTGAATTTATTTTCCAAAGATTCAATAAATCTTACATCAAAATTCAGTGATTGGTATTCCACTGGTTTTGTTCCGTCTTTATTTTCGTGATGACCAGTAAAGTAAAAATAATCCCTATCTATGTGCAGTTTTACATTCTTGAATTTCTTGAATACATTAGTGTCAAATTTGCGCTTGAAGACATTAGTAAATTTATTTTTCTCTACTTCAGGAAGAGAAATAATACGTCTTACATTCTCATAACTGCCATGAAGCAATTTGACTTCTTCTGGGTCTAGTTTAAATGATAAAGTATCGTCTTTAGATATCTCTGTAAGATTTTCTTTAATATCAGAGAAGAATTCAGAATCATACTGCATAGAGAAATAGCCAAAAAGAGTTGTATCAACATTGGCTGATGCTTCAAAGGAAATAATCATAACAGTAATATTGTATCTGGTAATGGTGCTTATTTCAATGATAAAAAAATATTGCAAAGAATTTATAGGGATGGTCTAAACCATCCCTACGGCAGAGCTGCAAATATTTTTTGATCGATGATGCTTTAAACAAGAAAGCCCCCTCCCGAAGGAGGGGGCTTGACTGCTACGACTTGTAGATGGTTCGTAACAGTTCACTCTGATATTGGCTGAGTTGTTCACTGAACATCTCATCCGTGTACTCTTCACTGTACATGGTAGTCATGTACAAGCAGGTGAAGAACAAACCAATGAATTGAGAATCCATCAGTGCCTTTTCTTGTGCATTGAGTTTATTGTAAACATCATAGTGCTTGGTAGCAGTGTTTACATTCAATACCAAACATTGGTCAATCTTAGTCAGACCGTAGAATGAACCATTGGGCTGAGAGATGAGGTTTCTGGCAATAGACTTGCCAGCAGTGACAACCTTCATAGTCTCATCATCAACAGTGTTTAAGGCATTCTTGGCACGGGAGATTGAATGTCCAAGATATTTAGCAAGGAGTACCTCAATCTCAAAATTCTCATTGACCTGAGTTTTTGACGTGTCAACCTGCTGACGATTCGACCCTGCTATATGAAATGCGTTAGCAACATTCATCTGTTGGTAAAGTATAGGTGCTGTTTTACGCATCAATTCCCAGTCAATGCGGACGTGAGACTTGTTGGTAGAAATACCAAACAATTTGAATGCTTTCTTAGTCAATCGGATATTGACACGCAATCCGGCTTTGTCAGTTTGTCCACTAAGGAATTTGCCACCGTGTTCCGCACCACAAGCCAAGGTTACCTCTTTACCCTTAGGATTTACAAATGTAATGTAGTATCCTGCCTTGCGGAAATCAATCACATTGCCTGTAGTGGCACTTGTCTTTTGACGGTCATAGTACGCAAAGTCAAAGCCCAATCTACCAACCTGCTCATAGAATGACACAGATTCGATAGACAACACGCCAGCATCTTTGAGTTGCTTTTCAAAACTAGTATGCAGGGTTCGATGTACGATAGAGGAGTGCTTGCCCTTGAGTTGTTTGTACAATGGGTCAGAAAACTCCAACTCTTCAAATCCTGAATCTGTCTTGTAAACCAAGCGGAACTTAGGGTTAGATTGCTTGACAGGATAGAGTTTTGCACTAATCTCTTGGAGGAACGAATAGTGATTGTTGCTCTCTGCTACACAAGGCAAGAAGATGGATGTACCTTCTTGAGTGTATGGGCTGACTGGAGTAACCGCTCCACGCTTGATACCTTCACTGCCAACATACAAAACGCTCTGCTTGTTATTCTTCACAGAGGTGATGACACAGGGGTATTTTCCACAATCCCAGTTGAGGGTTTCCATAGCCATGACTGAGCCACGCTTGAAATGCCCAATGGTAGAATCGTTGCGGATGGCTTCCTTGTCGTTACCTTGCTTGCCAAAGTTTTCGACCATCTCATCCTGCGTCATACCCTTGCCATCATTCTCAATAGTGATTTCCCAAAGGTATTCACCCTTGACTGCATCAGTCAACTGATAATGTGGAAGCGCAATGTCATTCAGAAGCATCTGAGTAACATTGGAACCAGACTTATACTTCCGCTTCTTAGATATTGTGATGGTGTTTGCATCATTGTCGATAGCATTGTGGATAAACTCCAGTTTTGCTTCAGTGTGATTCATCATCTGGCTTTTACCAGCAGTGTCCCAATCTCCACCAGCAATGGTGCGTGGCTTCCAATCTGTAGATACAGATTTTATGGGTTTTGCGACAGGTGAGACCAACTGTGGTTGTGTTGGTAGTGGATTGAACTTAGGTTGCATTTTGGCTTTTTCAGCCCTCTCGGTTTGATGTCTATAATATATCATTCTAGCATATCGATTGCAAGCCAAATAAAAGAAAAATCTCATTTATGCAATTTATTTTTTCAAAAAAATATTTGACAAAAAATAAAAGGCGTGGAAAATACCACGCCTAAAGATAATTGCAAATTAAAAATAAAGAAAGTAGATGAGTGGAGGGTCTCATCTACTTTCCGTTTGGAGGGTATCCTTGTGAAGGGATATTAACATTATACATTAAATTCAACGCAGTGGAACTAAAGCTTCATAATTTTTTCATTACTGTCTGCCTTTATTTCAAAGTCCTCTATGTAATACAAATTATCATCTGGAGTAAGAATGTACCATTCTTTATCTTTAGAATTTGAAAACTCAAGCAAAGCTACTGCTAATTCAGCAAATTCATTCTCTGTAAGGTCTAATTCTTTCAAGACCTTTGCCCGACTATCTATATCCGTTGTTTGGTCAAGCATATAGATAAACCGGGCTATGTTTTTACGCAGATTAATAGTCATCAATACCAAGCCAACAAATAATGACCAGCATCAGCGTGAAGCCTAAACATCCTGACCAAGTCTTTGAATTCTTGCTCTTCGATGTCATAGTTTTCGATGTAAGAATCACGCCATTCTGTTGCTTCCAAATCATCTGCCATCTGCTTAACAGTTTCGTTTGGTGTCTCACAGGTTTCTGGGTCGCCAAATAGAGAAACACCAGTGACATCCTCTACAAAGCGGTCATAAACTTTGCCACGGAATGAATCATTACCATTTCCAGAAAGCATACCGCCACAGATTTTGAAATCACCTTCAATGACTCCGGCTTCGTCTTTACTCTTCTTCCAAAAATTATCAAGTCCCATATCGTTATCCTCTTGTATATATAATAGCGCATATATTCGGAGTTGTCAAATAAAAATATCCCTCTTACTGAAAAGAGGGATATTTGTTGGTTTACTAGATTATTGACTTAAGGGCA
>Ga0208554_1000263_pt1 | contig 8965 bp, 12 predicted proteins | sample Colrivmet1371B02_FD_187628 | JGI IMG/M metagenome (GOLD analysis project Ga0208554, IMG submission 187628) | Estuarine microbial communities from the Columbia River estuary - metaG 1371B-02 (SPAdes) (version 2) | ecosystem: Environmental > Aquatic > Marine > Intertidal zone > Estuary | place...
CGGATAGATTTAAAGGCAGTATAGATTTGTATAGAAAACTATATGCCTAATTATTGTATGGCACGTATTTATCGTTTGGAGTTTCCGTGTGGATCTTACTATATCGGTTCTACGACATTGGAACTTTCTATACGAAAGGCGGGACACAAAAACCAAAGCAAAACTGGAACATCAAAACTTTATCAATTTATTCGCACACAAAATTGGAGCGATGTTAAGATTGTTTTGGTAGAGAAATGCCCGTGCGACGATCGTGAAACATTACTCAGTAAGGAAGCCGAACATATTAGAGCAGCCAGGAGCGACCCAAAATGTCTAAATTCTGCGAATGCTTATAGAAACGAATTTGAAATATTACCGATGCAACGTCTAACGAGGGGTCTTGGGCGGAAAACAATTGATTAAAACGGATCGTCGCCCCGCCCAGATTATTATTTTCTCATATTCAAGACAATAGGAATGCCGAGCGACAGCACCCTCATTCAGTATCAGCGGGTCATCAACACCTTGACGAAGCGGGGCGTCTCAAACTTTGAGGATACTGCCGCCGTGATGGAGATTATCAAGAAGACAGCGAAGGGCGAGGACGCCACGAACAACTCCATCAAGAACAACCTGAATGCTCTGATGTGGAAGGTCGGGTCTGGGTCTCCCGCACAGGAGATCTACCGCAAGAAGATGTATGAGATTGCGGACGTAATCAAGGCAGGGACCACCTACACGACAACGGAGAAGAGCGTTCACTGGGACGTTCTGTCGCAGCTCTACAAGAAGTATGACGGCCAGGATCGGCGTATTCTGGCCGTCTATACTCTCGCTCCTCCTCGTCGCCTTCACGAGTATGCCTCAATGCAGGTGGTCGCCCGGAAGCCCAAGAAGATTGAGGGCAACTACCTGGTCTTCAACAAATCGGGAATGATGTTCTATTTCGGGGACTACAAGACAAAGGATACGCATGGGGTTCAGTCCTTTAAGGTTCCTCCTGCTCTGCGTGAAGAACTCGACGAGCATATTGTCGCAGGAACCCCCCTCTTCTCCGTCGCCTCCGGGAAACCCTTTGGCGACACGCTGTTCTCAGCCCACATCGGCAATCTCACTGCCCCGCACATTGCGGGCAACGTTCGTGCGACCCCCACTACCTTCCGTCATTCCTATATCTCGCACTTCCTCGCCGGGAACCCCACCACCGCCCAGCGAATGCGGGTCGCTGAAATGATGGGACACACGTCGGGACAGCAGTTGCAGTATGATGAGCGGGAGGAGTGAAAACGGATGGTCCTGCTTCCACGATTTTTGTATGGTATAACTATAAATAGAATGAAGGCCTCCAATCTCCACATTGACTACGACTGGTCCGCCTCGCCATCCCATATTCGCACCATCGTAGACGCTCTACCGCCAAACTCCTACATTGACTTCAACCTCGTCATTACGATGGGGAAGGCAGTAATCCTCACCCTAAACCATCTCACACACGAGGAGTGCTTCAAGCAGATTGAGGTTTATCACGACCTCTACGCACAGCGGCTCAATCGTCGCTACGATTGAAATTGGTGAAAACGGATCGGCATTTTTGCTACGGAGGAGGGAGCACCCGGCCGACCTATAAACTTCTCTACTATCTACAATGAGTTCCCTGTCCTCCTTCTTCGGCATCGCCCCATCGCCAACAATCACCGGACCTCTTCTTCTTCACGGCGACTGCTTGGAGAAGATGAAGAACTTGCCCTCTCGCTCTATTGACTGCTTTCTGTGTGATCTGCCGTACGGCTGTTTGAGTGCGAAACCGCTTGTAATACCTAAAACCGAAAACAAGTATCGTAAAGCGTGTCCGCCAACTCCCCGTGAGGGTTGTGCGTGGGACGTTAAGATTGACCTGGTGGCCTTCTGGGACCAGGTCAAGCGTCTTGCCCGGAACGACAGCACACCCGTCATTATGTTCTGTTCCACCCGCTTCGGTGCTGAATTGATTATGTCTAATCCCTCCTGGTTCCGTCACGATCTCGTTTGGTCCAAATCTCGTGGTGTGGGCTTTCTCCGTGCGAATAAGGAACCACTCCGCTCCCATGAGATGATCTACGTATTCGCCAAGAAGGGCGCATACTACAAGCGGGTAGATTTGGTCGGCGACTATCCTGCATACGTCGGTTCCCACTCTGCAGCCAAAGTGTATAACCTGGATAAACCCGAGCAGGAGGGATACAAGAAAGTTGATAATGGGAAGCGGTGCGTCAAGTCCGTCGTGGAGGTCGGGAACGAGACCAACAAGGGCGGGAAGCACCCGACCCAGAAACCCGCAGAGCTCTACAAGTGGCTCCTTGAACGCTACTGTCCTCCCGGAGGAACAATGCTGGACCCGACTGCTGGTTCCTTCGCCTCCGTCTTCGCCGCTCAGCAGATAGGTATTCACGCCATCGGCATTGAGAAGGACGACGGGTTCTTCTGGAAGGCCGTTTCCAAGATTGTTTAATATCCGTTTACTACAATGATGCTTCATGGCGACTGCGAAACCCATATCAAATCCATACCCGATAAGTCCGTTCAAATGATTGCCTTTGACCCGCCATACAACATCAACAAAGCAGAGTGGGATAATATCCCAAATTATTTAGATTGGCTTTTTCCCATCATATCCTCCTTTGAACGGGTCTTGAAGGACAACGGCTCATTTTTCCTATTCCACAACGATATGGAAGTCATCGCCGACATTCTCGTACGTATGCGTTCCACCAGGTTCAAATTCAGGCAAATGATCGTATGGAACAAACGATTTAATACCGCACGCAACAAAGGGTTTCTGGACGGATACGTCATGCGGAAATCCGCACACAACTGGGAAAAGATGGCCGAGTATATCCTGTTCTTCACCTTCGACAACACTCACAAGATTAAACAGCGACGCACAGAACTCGGCGTGTCTGCGCTCACCATCTCCCAAGAAATCCCAAGTAAAACAGGAGGGTTGACTGGGTGGTTCAGCAACATTGAACTGGGAAAGAACTTGCCTACTCGTGAGACCATCGTTCCAATCACCAAACATCTGGGGCTGACTTACGATGACATCGTCCCCAAGTTCAACACCCAAAAAACTCTCCATAGCGTCTGGGACATTGAAATCGCCAAGCGGACAGACCACCAAACACCCAAACCCGCAGACCTCTACAAACAACTCATTCTGCATACCACAGACGAAGGAGACACCATACTCGACCCGACCGCAGGGACGTTCACCAGCTACTTCACCGCAAAATCGCTGGGGCGAAACGCTATCGGCATTGAGAAGGACGATACATTCTTCCAGAAGGCAGTTCAGCGTAGTCCTGGTGAAATCCTCTAACCTCAGATAAATGGTTGAGACCTACAAAAACAAGTTCAACGCCAAGTTCGGTCTTCCCAAAGATACGTCGCACACCATCCCAGAAATAGCCCGGCTCACAGGGTTCATGAAGAGCGGATTAGAGACCATTGAGCGGAAAGGGGAAGGTGCGTATTTTTCAAATCACGCATCCGTCAGGCCACAGGTCAAGTCGCCTCAGCAGTGGGGGAAAGCTCGGGTGTATAGTGCAGTCATGGGCGGCAAAGCGGCTCGGGTGGATAAGGCACACCTGGTGAAGAAGTAGGAAAAACGGATTGGAATTTCTGTGATGTTTTTTTGTCTTAACCAAACAATGAGCGTCGCTCTACGCAAAGCGATCAAGGAATATTGTGATGAAAAAGAGAACTGGAACAAGATGTGCGCCGAATGGACGGCCTCAGGGCGAGTTCGGGGAATTGCAGACAAGTGTATTTGCGGAGTTCATATCGTTGAAAATTGCTTCATCATTCATCGCCGAACACGTCAAACACTGATTATCGGCAATGAGTGTATCTCCCAGTTTGAAGACCTCCTACCCCTGTGCGACAAGTGTGAAATATACCCCGTCGCAACTATCGGGTCTCGTCAGTGTAAGAACTGCCGAAAGAATGCCACCCGCCCTTCCCTCCGTATTCGCTACGGATATTTCAGGGGAAAGTCATACCAGGAGGCATTCGCCGAGAACAAGGCCTTCTGCAAGTGGGAACTCCAACACGGCGTACATAAATTTGATATGCACTTCACCGAGTTTCTGGGCGTTCGCATGACGTCCAACATCGGCGGGTTTCAGTTTGTCGAACCCGTTGAGCCACCCCCTCCGCCTCCTCCACCCAAACCCACGTGGTTCAAGCCAGCACCTCCTCCCCCGCCGCCCGACTACGCAAAAGAATACCGGGACTGTATCATCGGGTTCGGCAAACACAAGGGCAAGACCTTCCGTCAGCTCGTCAAGGATGACCCCGACTACTGCCTATGGATCGCACGAAACGAGGATTTTGAGGGCGAACCCATACACACCTACCTCAACGCCAGGTTGAAGAAGTAAGCGTTTAGACACAATTTTGTCTTACTAGGTATACAAACAAATGGAACTGAATGCGAAGGTCGTAGAGTTTCTCACTGAGGGAGGAGTGGTCGCCGTGCCAGAGGATGTGTTTTTCGCCGAGATGGAGCGGCGCCGTGCCGAGCGGAAAGTCGCCATCCGTCGCTCAATTCAGCGGGCATACTACGAGCGAAACAGGGATAAAATCGTGGCTCAGCAGAGGGACTATCGCCGGGCCAAGAAGGAGGAGGTCGCCCCGACCCCCGTTCAATCCGTTTAGATATTCTGTGTGTATAAGTATAAAATGCAAGGTCCAGACGCCGCCATCATCAAGACGGAGGTTTTTGACGTTGATGCCCTATCGCACCTGCTGAACTGCGACGGCATCTCCACCATCGACAAAAACCGCCTTCGTGCCATGAAGCGTGCCGCCCAGAAGGGCAATCAACTCCGGGTCGCCTACCTACGTGGTAAGCATTTGAAGAGCGAAGAGTTCGGGCGTGTCACTCCTGAGAAGGGTATTGGTCTCGCTATGGTTTCACGAGACCAACGCAACTTTCTCGCCCGACGCTACTACTTTGATCTCGATATGGTGAACTCCCAGCCGGTCATCCTGGAACAGATCTGCAAGACGAACGGGTGGGCGTGCGATAAGCTCACCCAGTTCATCGCCGAGCGGGATACCCGCATGGCCGAACTACACGGCGATCGCAATCAGGCCAAGCAGATGGTGATGACTATGCTGTTCGGCACCCTCACGCCCCCCGAGAAGCACGACTTTTTCAACGACCTCATCCAGCAACTCGAAACCATCACCCAGAACCTCTACAACTCTGCTCCCGACGAAATCAAGAAGATCGCCAAGAAGCACAAGAAGTGGAACGAGAAGGGATCCGTCTGTGCCTCCGTCCTCCAACAAAAAGAGTATGAGTGCCTCACCGCCCTCGACAAGATCCTCTGCCGTGAAGGTCGGGAACTCGCCGTCCTCATGCACGACGGAGGATACGTCCGCAAACTTGAAGGCGAAGAGCAACTCCCCGCCGAACTGATCGCCACATGCGAAGCGTACATCAAGGAAGACACCGGGTTTGCCGTCAAGCTCAAACAGAAGGAGATGGAGACCTCATTTGCGATTGACGAGGCCAACGACGATCTCATTGACCCCTCCATTCTCATTGACGACAAGTATGCAGCCGAGCGGTTCTGCGAGATCATGGGACCCAACCTCGTCCATTCCGCTGGTGGCATTTTTGTTTTCAATACCTCCACCGGCATCTGGTCCAACGACGAAAACGACGTCAAGACCGCCATCGTCCACGCTGGGCTGGTATTCAAGCAGATGGGACCGTTGGGCGTCAAGGTCTTCGATTGCTCTGGCTCCATCAAACCCATGAACGCCTGTTTCTCCTACCTCACCCACGTCCTTCCCAAGCAGGATCGCTACTTCCTTGACCGCATCGAGAGTTCAAAGTTCAAGCTCCTATTCGCCGACGGGATCTACGATTTCAAGCAGGATAAGTTTTATCCTGGCTTTGACCCCAACATCGTCTTCTACAACGCTCTGCCATCCAAGTATTCCCCCGAAGTCCAGGAAGACATGGACTTCGTCATGCAAAACCTTTTTGTCGCTCCCTTCTCCAACAACGATACTCCCGCCGTGTTCCTCCACTACATCATGCGAGCCATCATCAGCGACTTCCGTATGAAGAAATTTCTTATCGGGATCGGTGGCACCAACTCAGGCAAGGGCGTCCTCACCGCTCTGCTTCGCCTGGCCTTCGGCAACAACGTCTCCACCTTCAACGGCAACTCCCTCCTTCTCCGTCGTGGCGACAGCGAGGCAGCACGTGAGTTGTCCTGGCTCTATCCCATCATGAACTCCCGCATCGCAATTTCCAGCGAAATGAAGATGACCGAGAGTGCTGTGATTGACGGCAACATCGTCAAGTCCGTCGTCTCGGGCGGAGACGAAATCACCTTCCGGCGTATCTACAAAGACGAGGTCGTTGGCGTCAACACCGCCATGCCTATCATCTTCTGCAATGACCTACCCAAGTTCAGTCCCGCCGACGAGAGCGTACGAGAACGCACCATCGTCATCACCTTCGACAACTCCTTCGTAGATCACCCGGATCCCAACATTCCCACGCAGAAGCAGGGCGATCCCACCATCAAGCAGACCCTACAAGATCCCAAGTATTCAGCCGCTCTCTTCCACATCATGCGTAAGGAATTCAACGCCTGGAAGACCAACGGATACAAGGAAATCGTGCTTCCGCCCCACATGATCCAGGAGAAGAACGACTGGGTGCCACTCACCGACTTTGGTGACCTCCTCAACGAGAAGTTTGAGATTACCCGCAACCCCGAACACATGGTGCTGTTCGACGACATCTACAAGGAGATCATCCGCACCACCGGCGAGGGAACGTACAGCAAGACGAAGGTAGGCCGTGAGCTGACCCGCATGGGTCTCGCAATTCACGACAAGAAAGACGGCAGGATTACGAAGAAATACCGCACAGGGATACGTCATGATTTCATGAAGCATCGCTCTACAACAGAGGAGGACTAAGGTGGTTTCTGGTCGCTGGTTGCTGGTTCTAAAAGGAACATTATTAACCAGAGTAAAAGTAAATTAAATTGCTGAAATTATGAAATCGTATATAGGGTTTTGTTCTTGGGGAACCAGCAACCACCATCCAGCAACCACTCAATTCAGATGAAAGTCGGTCTTATACTGCTGGATGTTTCGTTCCATACTCCGTGAGGGTCCCCACAGAATATGGTACGACAGCAGACCTGCACTGGTAGGATCACGGGATACCAGGTCTTTGTGGTGTCTGTCGAGGTAGTGCTTCCGCTGGTCGTCGGTTGCGCCTCTGGTGTAGTCGGTATACCCGGTAGCGCCGAAGTGCGTGTGCCTGGTAGTGCCTCCGTCCATCTTGAATTCGGCGACCCACTTCTTTCCGTCCCGGTCGCTTCGTTTCACGGATACTAATTTCGGCATTATAAGTAATGGATACATTCATCTCGGCCTATTTGGTTCTACCACGTGGAAAGCCGAAGAAGATCCCGTGCGAGTGCGGGAAGGCAGTTCAGACCAACTCTATGCCAATCCACGTGACGTCAAAGCGGCACAAGGAGATCATGGCGGAGAAGAATAAGGTTCGGGTGGAGGTGGGAACTTTTGTGTCTGGAGAGATCAAACCAAGCTGACGGCCACAGAAAATATGGTGCGACTGGGCGTGCAGTATCTCTCGATATTCGGGCAGGACTTGACGGTTGCCTTGAATACCAGGAACCACCATCAAGCCCTCAAACTGCTGACGGCGATTATCAAGATCACGTTTGAGGCAATTACAAAAAATGGGGGAATTAAAGGGTAATGGACTTCTCTCAGGCCTATGATAGTAGCGACTATGGGAGGAAGTATCCTGATAGTAAGTTTTATGGTATAAGACCACAAGCTACTTGGTTTCTGGGACAGAACTATCGCAATGCCACGAGTTATTATGGAGCGTATCCGCCTATGTATTGGAAGAGGATACAGACCTTTGTTCGCCCGACGGATAGTGTCGTGCATCTATTCAGCGGTTCACTTGCTCCGGGAAAATATTGCCGTGTCGATATGGATCCTGATATGAAACCCGATATTTGTTGCAGGAGCGAAGAGGTAGACAAACATATTGCCCCGAATTCAGTGGATATAGTGTTTGCGGATCCTCCGTATTCAAAGGCGGACAGCGATATAGGGTATAAGGGCAATTACCCGAACAAGAAGAAGACGATTGAGAGCGTACACAAAATCCTGAAACCAGGTGGGTTGCTGGTATGGTTGGATACGGCCTTGCCGATGTTTCGTAAGGCGGAGTATGAGTTGGCGGGAGTTATAACTATTCTCATCTCTACCAATCACCGTGTGAGGTTGGTAAGTATTTTCCGTAAGGTGTGTAATGGAAGCAGAGACCCCGAAGGATCGTGTGCGGAGATTGGCGAGGGAGTGGTATGCAAACAACAAGGAGCGTGTGAGAGCCAGGAAGCTGGGGCAGTGCCATGAGTATCGCCGGAGGAAGAGGGTAGGGAGGCCACGCAAGGAGGAGGCAGCACCGGAGCGGGTGATGGTGATTGATATAGAAACGGGTGAGATGCGGAGGGGGGAGGTTGAGCCGAATGCAGAGCAGGAGCCGGAGTCAGAGCCGGAGCCGGAGCAGAAGAGGGAGAGGAAGAGTGAGAAGAAACCCGAGCCGGAAACCAAAATAGAGCCCGGATCATTCTTCGTGAGTTTCAACTGACTTAAAGATTATGCCCTTGAATTAGTAAATGTGGCTTCCCATTAACGAGACGCACGAAGTGTCCGTCAATGGAGAGATCCGTAATCGCAAATCTGGGCGTTTGCTGAAACCATATCTTTGCGGGAAATATGTAATGTTTCGGTTCGGCTTTAACAAACCCAAATATTACGTTCATCGCATCGTGGCAGAGGTATTCTTACCTGCTCCCACAGAGAACTGTATTGTGGATCATATCAATCGGGATAGAATGGATAATCGAGCAGAAAATCTCCG